>Ga0136637_1000011_pt1 | contig 24972 bp, 23 predicted proteins | sample AntDrymUQ8572106_2_FD_105497 | JGI IMG/M metagenome (GOLD analysis project Ga0136637, IMG submission 105497) | Polar desert sand microbial communities from Dry Valleys, Antarctica - metaG UQ857 (21.06) | ecosystem: Environmental > Terrestrial > Soil > Desert | place: Antarctica: Dry Valley... | reverse complement strand
TGTGCCTCGGGGATTGGTTCTAGCTCGAGAAACCAACCGCGGACTCACAAGTCGTGGAGACAAGCCAACGAGGAGAGCAGCAATTCATGAGCAGCAACGTAGGGCGCCTGCAGGACCGCGTCGCCGTCGTCACCGGCGGTTGCTCGGGCATCGGACTGGCGACGGTACGCCGGTTCGCCGCCGAGGGCGCCCGGGTCGTCATCGCCGACCTCGACGACAGTCGCGGTGAAGTGGTCGCGGGCGAGGTCGATGGCACGTACGTCCACACCGACGTCACCGACAAGGACCAGGTCGACGCCCTGTTCGCGGCGGCGAAGCAGGAGTACGGCTCGGTCGACGTGGCGTTCAACAACGCCGGGATCGCCCCTCCGGAGGACGACTCGATCCTCACCACGGAGCTCCAGGCGTGGCGGCATGTGCAGGAGGTCAACCTCACCAGCGTCTACCTGTGCTGCAAGGCCGTGCTGCCCTACATGCTCGAGCAGAAGCGGGGCTCGATCATCAACACGGCGTCTTTCGTGGCGGTGATGGGCGCGGCGACGTCGCAGATCTCCTACTCCGCCTCCAAGGGCGGCGTGCTGTCGATGAGCCGCGAGCTCGGCGTGCAGTTCGCGCGCCAGGGTGTGCGCGTCAATGCGTTGTGCCCGGGACCGGTCAACACGCCGATGTTGCAGGAGCTGTTCGCCAAGGACGCCGAACGCGCGCAACGCCGCCTCGTGCACGTGCCCCTCGGCCGCTTCGCCGAACCCGCGGAGATCGCCAACGCTGTGCTGTTCCTGGCCTCCGATGAGTCGAGCTTCATCACCGCCGCGGAGTTTCTGGTCGATGGCGGCATCTCCGGCGCGTACGTCACGCCGGTCTGAGACGGCGATGCGCCCCGTCATCGGACTGAGCACCTATCGCGAACAGACCCGCTGGGGGGTGTGGGACGCCCCGGCGGACCTGCTGCCCAGTGCGTACGCCCAGGCACTGGAGGCGGCCGGCGCCGCCCCCGTGCTGCTGCCGCCGGTTGCCGAGCCCGCCGACGCGGCCGCGGCGGTCGTCGCCCGCCTCGACGGGCTCGTGATCAGCGGTGGCGCCGACGTCGACCCGGCGAGGTACCGGGAGGCGCCGCACCAGCGCACGACCGGGTGGCGACCCGACCGGGACGCGTGGGAGGTCGCGCTGCTCGACGCGGCAGAGGCCGCCGGCATCGCGGTGCTCGGCGTCTGCCGCGGCATGCAGGTGATGGCCGTGCGCGCTGGTGGCTCGCTCGACCAGCACACGCCGGACCTGGTGGCGCACGAGACGCACTCGCCCGGCGCCGACGTCTACGGCGACACGCTGGTCGAGACCCTTGCCGGCACCCGGGTGCGTGAGACGGTCGGGGAGCGGCTCACCGTGCGCTGCCACCACCACCAGTCGGTCCGCAGCCATCCGGGGCACGCGCCGGCGGCGTACGCCTCGGACGGGACGCTGGAGGCGATGGAGGACACGACCCGGCCGTTCTGGGTCGGCGTGCAGTGGCATCCCGAGACGCGCGACGCGGGCGCCGCCGAGGACCACGCGCTGTTCCGTGCCCTCGTCGTCGCCGCTTCTGGCCGCACCTGAGCGAAGCGGCGGCTCCATGGCCATCGGCCGACGGGGGGGCATCTAGGGTCGAGGCATGACGACAACAGACCAGTCCCGTCCACCGTTCCACCTGGCCATACCCGTCGACGACATCGAAGCGGCGCGCACCTTCTATGGCGGCGTGCTCGGCCTTGCGGAGGGTCGGTCGGCCACCAGATGGATCGACTGGGACATGCACGGACACCAGATGGTCACGCACCAGGTGGACGGAGGCCGGAAAGTGGCGGACAGCAACCCGGTCGACGGTCACGAGGTGCCGGTGCCGCACTTCGGCCTGGTGCTCGACGTGACGTCCTTCCACGCGCTGGCCGACCGGCTGCGTGCTGCTGGCACGCGGTTCGTGATCGAGCCGTACCAGCGGTTCGCCGGCGAACCTGGCGAGCAGTGGACGATGTTCTTCCACGACCCGGCCGGCAACGCCTTGGAGTTCAAGGCGTTCCGGGACCTGGATCAGCTGTTCGCCACGTGACTCAAGGATCGCTGCTGGCGGCCGGCGGTCGTCACTTCGTGAGCGAGTCGATCGCGCGCTCAGATCCTGGGTGGAGCTCGATCGGGTCGATCTCCGTGGCGTTGTCGAGGGTGATGTCGGCCGCGGCAGGGTGCACCTTCTCCAGCTCAGGCTGCTTGTCATAGACCAGGGTGGTCAGAGCGCAGGCGAGGTTGTCGGGCATGTCGCTGCGGACGAGCAGCACGTTGGGCACGACGATCGACGGCGTGTCCTCGGGGGTGTCATAGGTCTCTGCCGGCACGGTCCCGTCCTCGTACACCGGGTTGCCGTCTTGGAGCGTCCCCAGTAGCGGCGAGGCGTCGATCATCTTGACGTCCTCGCCGAGCGAGGTGAACAGGTCGGTCAACGCCGGCGTCGGCAGGCCGCCGGACCACACGAGCCCGTCGATCGAACCGTCCTTCATCCCGTCGACGGTCTTGATCAGGTCGAGCCGCTGCGCGGACACCTCGGACTGCTCCAGGCCGGCGGCCGCGATGAGCTTGCGGGCGATGACCTCGGTGCCCGACAGCGGGGATCCGGTCGAGATGCGCTTGCCGGCGAAGTCCTCGACAGAGTCGATCCCTGCGTCGGCGCGTACGACGATCTGGGTGTAGTTGGGGTAGATGCGGCCGAGTGCGGAGATGTCCTGCGGCCCGTCGAAGGAGCCATCTCCGTTGACCGCGTCGACGGCGCTGTCGGCGAGGGAGAACGCGATGTCGTAGTCGCCGGCGGCGAGCTGTTCGATGTTCTGCACCGAGGCTCCGGTCTCGGCGGAGGTCGCCTTGAGGTCGGTGTCGTCGCTGATCAGCTTGGCAAGGCCACCACCGACGACGAAGTAGACACCCGTGGAGTTGCCGGTCGCGATGCTGACCCGCCCCTCGCCGGCGTCGCAGCTGGTGTCGTCGGCTCCGGCCCCGGCGGTGTTCTCCTGCTGCCCGCCGCAACTGGTGAGCGCGAGTACCAGCGCTCCAACGGCGGTGGTGGCGAGGTATCGCGTGGTCTGCTGCCTCATGGGGTGCCCTTTCTGAGCGTTGTCGTCGGCGATGACCTCACGATGAGGACACCGCCACCTGGGATCGGGTCGGGTCGGTCGTACGACGTCCGCGGCGTACGAGGTGGAGGGCGACGGCGATGGCGAGAACTGCGAAGCCGGCGGCGATGGAGGTGACCTCGAGGTAGAGCAGCAGCAGTGCCGCCACGATGCAGAGCCCGCGTTCGAGCCAGGTGGTGGGCCCGAACATCCAGCCGGTCGTGACGACGGCGAGGGCAGCGACAGCCACAGCGCACACCGCTGATGCCCACACGATGTCGATGAACGGACCACGGGAGAGCAGGAACGAGCCGTTGTCGGTGACGACGAAGGCCAGCGGTGCAAGGAACGCCGGCAGCGTGTACTTGCACGCCTGCCACATCGTCGGGATCACCTTGCCGCCGGTGATCGCGGCTGAGGCCACCGCGGCCAGCGCCGTCGGCGGGGACACTTCCGACAGCACCGCGTAGTAGAAGATGAACATCGCCACGACAGGCGGCTCGGCGCCGAGCGAGATCAGTGCTGGCCCGATGATGACCCAGCTCAGGATGAAGGACGCGGTGACCGGGACGGCGAGGCCGAGAATGAGGATCGCTATCGCCGAGAAGACGGCGCTGAGGACGATGAGCACGGCGTCGTTGGGGGCGAGGGCGTCGGCGAGGGTGATCAGCACGTCTGACAACACCTGGCCGAGCCCGGTCTTGGCGATCGTGGACGTGATGATGCCCGCAGCGGCGCAGACGGCGATCACGGGAAGTCCGGAGCGGATGCCGGCGGCCAGAGCCGCAAAGAGCCGGTTGCCGTAGTCGGCCAGCGAGGCGGGCAGCGGCATCGGGGCGTCCGGCTCCAACACGTCGTCGAGACCTCGCGCGATCGGCCTTCTCGACAGGACCGCTTCGGCGAGGCCGAAGAGCGCGGCGACGGCGGTCGCGTACACCACGGCTCGGAACGGCGGGATGTCGATGGCCAGGAAGAAGACGATGACGCCGAGACTGATGAAGTGGTACCCCGATCGCAGCAGCAGCTTCAGGGGGCTCCCGACGTCGAGCACCACCTCGCGCGCCCCGAAACGGCGGGCGTCGATCTCGACGGCGAGGAAGATGCCGAGGTAGTACAGCAGCGTTGTGACGATCGCCCAGACGAGCACGTCGAGGTAGGACACGCTGAGGTACTCGGCGATGATGAACGCCGCGGCGCCGAGCGTGGGCGGGGACAGGATCGCACCGATTCCAGCGGCGGCGAGCATGCCGCCGGCGGCTTCGCGCGGGTAGCCGGCGCGCTTGAGGATCGGCCAGGCGAACGAGCCGAGCGTGACGGCCGTCGCTGTTCCGGAGCCGGAGACCGTGCCGAGGAGAAATCCTGACGTCGCGACCGTACGCCCCGGCGCGGTGCCAGAACGGCGGAACAGCGAGAAGCTGAACTGCACGAAGAACCGCCCGGCGCCCATCTTGTCGAGGACCGCACCGTAGATGGTGAAGAGCACGATGTACGTCGCAGCGACGTCGAGGGGGACGCCAAAGAAGCCGCTCGCCTCGTTGTAGAGCGCGTTGACGATCTGGTCCAGGTCCTGGCCCTGGTGCGCGATCTCCCACGTCACCGGCAGGAAGCCGCCGTAGTAGGAGTAGGCCAGGAAGACCAGGCAGACGATGGGAAGCACCCATCCGGTCGTACGCCGGGTCGCCTCGACGACGAGCACCAACAGCAGGAGGCCGGCGACGACATCGAGCGCGACGAGGGAGCCTTGACGGTCGAGGAATCCTTCGAAGCCGCCTCCCCCTCCGCCGATGGCGGGCAGCGGGAGGACGGGGTAGAGGCCGACGGCGAGCGCCGTTGCGGCGAGGGCCCAGTCGCTGATGCCGGGGTTGTCGGTCCCCGCGTCGATATCGTCAAGGGGAGTGCCGCGGGAGCGCATCCGGTAGCAGAGGAATACCAGCGGCAGGGTCAGGCCGAGGAAGATGACGAGGTAGTACTGGCTGCCGAGCTCGAGTGGCTGGAACACCTGGCGCAGGACGAAGAGCGCGACGCCGAAGCACCAGATGGTGACAACGATGTCGAGCCGGGGGGACAGGCGGCGCGAGGGACGTTCCTCGTCGAGGTCCGAGGCGACCTGACCCACGTCGGACGGCGTGGGCGTACCGTCCTCGGTGTCCTGAGTGCGCTTCGGGCTCGGCATAGGCGGTAACCTACCGCCGTCCTCGGTGACGATGCCACGCTCGCCGCTAGGCGGTTCGTCGATCGCCACCTCAGCGCGCTTTGCTGGCGCCGGTCACGAGCCAGGCGTCGGAGCGTTCCCTGAGCATGAGGGTGGCCATGCGGGCGAGGATGAACCCGCCGTAAGCCACCCAGAGCCACGCCAGGCCGGCGCCGGTCACCGCGACGAGGAGTGCCAGGGGGGCGTACGCCACCAGCACCACGACACCGGCCTTGGCGAGGTAGGCGCCATCACCGGCGCCGATGAGCACCCCGTCGAGGACGAACACGATCCCGGAGGCGGGTTGGATCAGCGCCACGACGATCAGCGCGGGGACGAGCGCGTCCCGCACCGCTTCGTCGGAGCTGAACCACGACGGCAGCACGGTGTGCAGCGCGAGGAGCAGGGCGGCGGCGACCACGCCGGAGACAAGGCCCCAGCCGATCATCCGACGTGTGGTCGCGCGGGTGCCCGCGATGTCATCGGCGCCGAGCGAGCGGGACGTCAGAGCCTGGCCGGCTATCGCGATGGCGTCGAGCGCGAAAGCCAGGGTGGACACGAGGGTGACCGCGATCTGCTGCGCGGCCAACGCGGCATCCCCCTGGGACGTGGCGACAAGAATGGCGATCAGCAGTGCCGCGCGAAGGGTGAGGGTGCGCAGTACGAGCGCGCTGCCGGCGCGGGCAGCCTCGGCGATCCCGGCGCGATGCGGACGCAGGTCCGCGTGGTGGGCGCGCGCCCCACGGACCACGACGAGCGCGAGGTACGCCGCCGCGGCCAACTGCGCGATCGTGGTGCCGATGGCGGCGCCGACCAGCCCGAGGCCGGCGCCGTACACCAGCAGCATGCTCAGCACGGCGTTGAGGACGTTGGCGACGATCATCACGACCAGCGGCGTACGAAGGTCCTGCAGGCCACGCAGCACGCCGGTCGCGGCGAGGACGACGAGCATCGCCGGGATGCCGAGGGCGGCCACGGCAAGATAGCTCACCGCGGCGCTGGCCACCGGCGCCGAGGGACCGAACCAGGAGGTGATGGCGGGTGCTCCCGCTGAGCAGGCGAACGCGGCTGCACCGCCGAGAACGAGAGCAAGCCAGATGCCGTTCATCCCGGTCGCCATCGCTCCGCGCAGGTCACCGGCGCCAAGGTGGCGTCCGACCGAGGCGGTGGTGCCGTAGGCGAGGAACACGCACAGGCCGACGACCGTCTGCAGGACGGTCGCGGCGATGGCCAGACCGGCGAGCGATGTGGTGCCCAAGTGGCCGACGATGGCGGTGTCGACGAGCAGCATGAGCGGCTCTGAGACAAGAGCGGCGAAGGCGGGAACGGCGAGCCGAAAAATCTCTCGATCCCTGGGTCCGAATCGAGGACGCTTGCCGATCACCGGGTCTACTGTACGGACTACCGGCTACCCGTGGCGTAAGGGTCAGTGTCCGCTGATGACCGTGACACATCCCCGTGTCTGTCGTCGACCTGTCGCCCCGACGTCTTGGTTGTCGGTGGATAGCCAAATTGGTTGAAGGTATTTTGACCTCACATCGTGCCAACGGCATCGGCCCAGGTCACAGGCTGTTCGCAGACCTGCTGCCATTGACCGTCCACACCCTTGTACCCAGGCTGTGCACACGTTTCGGGCTACTTCTCCACAGCAAAGGCCGCCTCCTCCACACCCCCTGTGGAGGACCCACTAGGTGTACGAGCCGGACCGGCCTACCGTGACTCGGGCGTGGTCTACCGAGGTTGTCGGTGCCTGCACGTAACGTCCGCGACATCGGCCCCTTCGGGCCGTCGCGCCAAACGCACGAGCGGCCCACCGAGTGGTGGTCCCGATAGGTCCGGCGAGGGAGGTTCTGCGGTGAGCGTGACCGATCTGCGTGGTCGGGAGGCGTTGCCCCCCGAGCCGCCCGACGATTTCGGTTACGGCGGTAGCCAGCACGACCGGACACCACCACAGGATCACAACGCCGAGCAGTCGGTGCTCGGCGCGATGATGCTCAGCAAGGATGCGATCGCCGACGTCGTCGAGGCGGTCAAGGGCGTCGACTTCTACCGTCCCGCGCACGAGCTCGTCTTCGACGCCGTCCTCGACCTGTACGGTCGCGGCGAGCCCGCCGACGCGGTGACGGTGTCCGCTGAGCTGCAGCGCCGGGGTGAGCTGGCCAAGGTCGGCGGCGCTCCGTACCTCCACACCCTGGTCGCCGGTGTCCCGATCGCGGCCAACGCCGGCTACTACGCCCACATCGTGCGCGAGAAGGCGATCCTGCGGCGCTTGATCGATGCGGGCACCAAGATCGCGCAGATGGGTTTCGCCGGCGAGGGCCAGATCGACGACGTGGTCGACCGGGCGCAGGTCGAGGTGTTCAACGTCACCGACCAGCGCACCAGCGAGGACTACGCGCCGCTGTCGGACATCATGGAGGCGACGTTCGACGAGCTGGAGTCGATCAGCGCCCGGGACGGCAAGATGTCCGGCGTCCCGTCAGGTTTCGTCGACCTCGACCGTTTCACCAACGGCTTCCACCCCGGCCAGATGATCGTGGTGGCCGCCCGCCCCGGTGTCGGCAAGTCGACGCTCGGTCTGGACCTGTGTCGCTCGGCGTCGATCAAGCACGGCATGACGACGGCCATCTTCTCGCTGGAGATGAGCCGCGTCGAGATCACGATGCGGTTGTTGTCCGCCGAGGCGCGTGTCTCCCTGACCGAAATGCGGTCGGGCTCCCTCGACGACGGCGCGTGGGCCAAGCTCGCCCGGCGGATGGGCGAGGTGTCCGAGGCGCCGCTGTTCATCGACGACTCCCCCAACATGACGATGATGGAGATCCGGGCCAAGGCCCGGCGGCTCAGGCAGCGGCACGACCTCAAGATGATCGTGATCGACTACCTGCAGCTGATGACCTCCGGCAAACGGGTGGAGTCGCGTCAGGTCGAGGTGTCGGAGTTCTCTCGCCAGATCAAGCTGCTGGCCAAGGAGCTTCAGATCCCGATCGTCGCGATCAGCCAGCTCAACCGCGGTTCGGAGCAGCGCACCGACAAGCGGCCGATGCTGTCGGACCTGCGTGAGTCGGGCTCGATCGAGCAGGACGCCGACATGGTGCTGCTGCTGCACCGGCCCGACATGTACGAGCCCGAGTCCGAGCGCGCCGGCGAGGCGGACATCCACATCGCCAAGAACCGCTCAGGCCAACCCGGGACCACCACGCTCGTGTTCAAGGGCCACTACTCCTGCTTCGTCGACATGGCCAAGGAGTTCGGCTGAGCGGTCGACGCTACTGGGAGGGCGTCGGACCCATGATCGGTCTCCACTCGCGCAGCGGCGCCGTTGTTCGCGCACCTCGGCGAGATCGGCTTGCGACGGTTGGCTCGTCGATCCACCCAGCGCACGGGAGATCTCGTCAACGCCAGCTTCGGTGACACCAAGGCTCGCGTCGCTGGATGGCTTGTCCGTGCCGCGAGCGAGAGTGGCATCCGGGTCGTGATTCCAGGCGCTCGGGAAGGGCTCGGCGAAGCAATCGGAGCGAGCATGGTGTCGGCGACCCGCCGCTGAACTCGCTGGTACGTGATGGACTTGTCCGAACCGAACCCGGCGCGGTCACCGTTCTTGCCCCCGAGCTGCTTGCAAGACGTGCGAACATCAGTCAGTGATCCTGTGAGGAGATGTCATGCTCTGCGTGTTCGACGTCAACGAGACCCTGCTCGACCTTTCGCCCTTGGACGCCGTTTTCGCTGAGCTGACCGGCTCCCCTGACGCGCGCCGCGAGTGGTTCGATCTGGTGATCCATACCGCGCTGACCGTCACCGCCACCGGAGGCTATGCGGACTTCGCCGAGATTGCCGGCGCTTGCACCGCTAGCATCGCGACCCGCTACGGCAAGCGGGCAACCGATCAGGATCGCAAGGCGGTGGGGACGGCAATGCGGTCGCTTCCCGCCCATCATGACGCGTCCTCCGCGCTCACTCGGCTACGAGCCGCGGGACTCGACCTGGTGGTGCTCGCGAACTCTCCGTTGGCGACGGTCGAGCAGCAGCTCCACAATGCCGGCCTGACGTCCCAGTTCGACCGGATCTTCTCGGCCGAGCAGGCCGGGGCACTGAAGCCGGCGGCCGCCCCCTACCGCCAGGTCATCGAGGCCCACCAGATCGACCCGGACGCAGCGATCATGGTCGCGGCGCATGGCTGGGACATCGCCGGGGCCCACGCCGCTGGCATGCGCACGGCCTTTCTCGCGCGTCCGGGAAAGATCCAGCTGCCGGGGTCACCGCCGCCCACCATGTCCGCAGGCGATCTAGATGCGCTCGCCGGGCAGATCATCGACCACACAGCCGCGACGAGTTGATCGAGCAACGCGCGGGGCCACCACGGGTTGGGACGAGATTGAGGATGCAGAGGCCCGGACACCCGCAAGTTCGTCCCAACCGTCGACTGCTCGGAGCGAAGCCGAAAGCTGGCGGATGAGCGTTCGAGCAGCCCACCTCTTGCTCGGTTTCCCGGTTCGTCGGGCTCACTCTCGCCCGGCTACGGGGTCCCGGCCAGGAACGCTGCCGTGGTTGCCACGAACGCGTCAGGGTCATCGAGCCAGGGGGTGTGCGCCGCGCCGGCTGCACGACGAGGTCGGCGTCGGGGATCAGCCGGGAGAACTCGGCCGCTCGAGCCGGTGGCGTGTTCAGGTCGAGTTCACCGGCCAGCAGCAGGGTCGGCGACGCGAAGGTCGCCAACGCGGCACGGGTGGCGTCGGGGTCGAAGGCGGCACCTGGGGAACCGTAGACCGCAGCGGCCGACTGGTTAACGCTGACTCGCCTCGGCCGCCTGATGGGCCTGTGCGGCGCCATCCCACCGACCGTAGGAGACGGCGCAACTGCTCCCCATCCGGTGCCGCGAAGGTTCGGATCCGTCGCCGCTCGTGGGCTCGCCACGTCCCATGTCTGGCGCTACTCGGAGCGAAGGCTGTAGCTGGAGATGACGTTGCCCTTGCTCGTGCGAGTCGAGCTGTCCAGGGTGAGCCGGGTCGCTGGATCGCCGGGCTCGAACAGGCGCCGTCCGGAGCCCGCGATCACGGGGTGAACCATCACGGTGAGTGAATCGAGCAGCCCGGCGAAGAGAAGCTGACGCACGACGGAGATGCTCCCGCAGACACTGATCTCTCCGCCGTCTGCCTTCTTGAGGGCGGCGACGAATTCTTCGAGAGGGCGGTCCATGAGCCGTGAGTTCTGCCACGTCAGGTCGCCGGTGAGGGTTCTGGATGCGACGTACTTCTCGACCGGGTTGATGAAGGTGCCGAAGTCGTCGTCATTCTCAGGGTTCGGCCAGTAGCTCGCCCATTCCTGATAACCGATCCGGCCGAGCAGCACGGTGTCGGTGCGGTCGGTCATGGCTGTCATTCCGGCACCCAGCTCGTCGTCGAAGCTGTCGAACTGCCACAGGTTCGGGGCTTCGACGACTCCGTCGAGGGAGTAGAACAGCCCGGCGGTGACTTGGCGCATCAGCGTTCTCCAATGGTTGTTTGCTCGATCACCAGGTCAACGTGGCAGCCCGATGTTGTAGGAGCGTACGCCGCAACCCCGGCGACGAGGGTCTTGAACTGCCGGAACGTCGTGGTCACCCCCGACAGCTCCACCGCCGACCTCTCGAAGGCGGCGGCTACCGCGTCCCCCGCTCAGATCCTCGGCCCCACCAACGTCCAGGTGACGTCGTCACGCAGGTGCGACGTTGCGTGACCCCGCCGGTCACTACGGACGTGGAAGGTGTCTCCACCTCACAGCCGCGCCTCAGCGGACAGGGAACATCATGCACACAGGTTTCAAGCGGATCATGGTCAGCGTCGCATCGGCCGCCGTTCTTCTCGGGGTCACGACCCCAGGGTCCACGGCCCGCTCGCCGGGCAACGATGCCGGTCATCTCCGGACACGACTGCGCAGCCCCGGATCGCGCTGATCCTGGACTACGCCAACCGGATCCTTTAGGGCCGTAGCGCTGTCGAGGCTGATCACTACCGGTCGGGTGACTTCCGACCCTCGCCAGCACCCGAGGTCGACCCCTACCACGAGGTCGTCACGAATGGCACGCTGCGCGACGCGCCCAACCGGTTCGTCCTCGGCAACGCCAACAAGGGCTGGCACGTCCACACCACCAACCAGCACAGCCAGGGGTGGACCAACGTCTACGTCCCCAACGCCAAGCGATGGGGCTGGGTCCAAGACATCCACCTCTGAGCGCCGCAGCGCCGGTCCGTCTGTCACAGCACCCACGTAAACTCGCGGAGTGACGGTCAGGTCCCGCGGTTGGCGCTGGGTGCGGCGGGTCGTGGCGGCAACCAGCGCCCTCGTCCTGGTCGCCACCTGCGCGCTGTTGCTGTGGCTGCTCAACCCCTCCGATGTGCGCGAGCAGGCGCTGGAAGCGGTGAACGACGATGCGGCGGTGGCGCTCAGCTACCACGACGGCTACGTCTCCCTCGCACCTGCGAATGGTGCGGTCCGCGAAGCGGTGGTCTTCTACCCCGGTGGTCACGCGGCGGCGCGGGCGTACGTCCCGAGGTGGGCACCGATCGTGGCGGCAACTGGCACGATGGTGCTGATCTCCGACGTGCCGCTCGGGCTGGCCTTCTTGGACAGCGACGCCGTCGATCCGATCATGGCCGACTGGCCGCAGGTGGACCGCTGGTGGCTGGGCGGACACTCGCTGGGCGGCGTCGCCGCCACCGACCACCTGGCTGCCCATCCCGAGCTGGACGTCGAGGGACTGGTCCTCTGGGCGGCCTTCCCCGACCGGGACGCCGATCTCGCCGGCCTCGACCTGGACGTCCTCGCAGTCACCGGCTCGCGCGACGAGATCGTGGCCACGCAGGAGGTACGGGCGACCCTCGACCGGCTGCCACCAGGCACCCGCACCGTCGAGATCGACGGCATGGAGCACAGCCAGTTCGGGGCGTACGACTCGTTCTTCGGCGACGGTGACCCCGCCATCAGCGACGAGCGGGCACAATCCCTGCTCGCCTCGGAGACGGCGGACTTTCTCGCCGACCAGGGCAGCCGCCGGACGGCATCGGTGGAACGCTGATCTCATGTTCGATGGTTTCGCGACTGACGACGTCGATGTCGGGGAGACGACCCTTCACGTTCGCCACGGAGGGTCTGGCCCTGCCGTCCTGCTGCTGCACGGCCACCCGCGGACGTCCGCGACCTGGCACCGGGTCGCGCCGATGCTGGTAGAGCACGGCTACACGGTGGTGTGCCCAGACCTGCGTGGGTACGGGCAGTCGTCCACACCGCCGACCACGTCCGACCATTCGGCTTACTCCAAGCGAGCGATGGCGGCCGACATGGCCGAGCTGATGCGACAGCTCGGGCACCGCGCGTACCGGGTGGCCGGGCACGACCGCGGCAGCTACGTCGCGCTGCGGCTCGCCTTGGACCATCCCAGCCGCGTCGCCCAGCTGGCACTCCTGGACAGCGTGCCGATCAGCGAAGCGCTCGGCCGCTGCGACGCCCGGTTCGCGGCGAAGTGGTGGCACTGGTTCTTCTTCGCCCAGCCCGACACTCCTGAACGCGTCATCAACGCCGATCCCGACGCCTGGTACAAGGCCGATCCGTCCACGATGGGCGAGGAGAACTACCGGGAGTTCCGGCGCGCGATCCACGATCCGAGCACGGTGCGCGCCATGCTCGAGGACTATCGGTGCGGACTCGGTGGACCGCGCGGACGAGGAGGCGGACCGCGACGCCGGTAACCGGGTCGTCTGCCCCGTTCTCGTGCTGTGGTCCACCCGTGACGACATGGAGTACCTCTACGGCGACCCGCTCGACGTCTGGTCCGCGTGGGCGCCGGACCTGCGCGGGCACGGGATCGAGTCCGGCCACCACATGGCTGAGGAGGCGGCGCCCGACCTCGCGGAGGCCCTGCTCGCGTTCTTCGACCGGCCCGAATAGAGTCGATGAATGCCTTCGAGCCGGTCCCGTTCGCGCGCCGCAGCACTCGTCCTGCTCGCAGTGCTGGCCGGGGCGAGCGGGTGTGGCGAAGCGCAGGAGCAGCAGCGACCCGCGAAGCCGTTCAACGACGCCGACGTGGAGTTCGTTGCAACCGCGGGACCGCACCTCACCGTCACCGTGACGACGGCGAGAACCGCTGAGGATCGCGCCCGCGACGCGGACGTACGGCAGCTGGCTGAAGAGGTCGCCGTCTCCCAGGGCAAGCACGCGGACGCTGTGTCGGCCTGGGTGAGCGAGTGGGGCGAGCAAGGCGCCCCGTTCAGCCACGGCGACGAGGACAGGTTCGCCCACGAGGTCTCTGCCGGCTTCACCGTGGAAACGGTCGCGACGCTCAGCTCCAGCAGCAAGGCCCGCTTCGATCGGTTCTACCTGAGATCGCTGCTGGAGCACCTCGAGGCCGGACGTACGATCTGGCGCTCCGAAGCCGCCAACGGCCGAGATGAAGAGGCTCGCGACCTCGCCGAGCAGATCCTCGCCGAGCAGGAGGACCTCAGTCGCGCGGCCGCCGGCTTGCTGCGACGCTGAGCCCCGATCTCGCCGGGACGGCTTGCGTGTTACCATAGGGGGGTATAGTGTTTCGGTGGATGAAGACCGTCGTACGAGGAGCAGACATGGCTGACAGCATCCCGCACGGGTACATCAACAGCAAGGACGACTACCTGCGGCGGTTGCGTCGTATCGAAGGTCAGGCGCGGGGCCTTCAACGGATGATCGAGGAGGAGAAGTACTGCATCGACATCCTGACCCAGGTCTCGGCAATGACCAGGGCACTGCAGTCGGTCTCGTTGGGGCTTCTAGACGAACACCTGTCCCACTGCGTGGTCAACGCGGCCGCCGCGGGCGGTGCCGAAGCCGAGGACAAGATCAAGGAAGCCTCCGCCGCGATCGCCCGGCTCGTCCGGTCCTGACCAGGAGAGGCGGATCACGATGAGCAGTCCCACCCGTACGTACACCGTCGCCGGCATGACCTGCGCCCATTGCGCGAGCTCGGTGACATCGGAGGTCGCCAAGGTCCCCGGAGTGGTCGACGTCGACGTAGAGCTCTCGACCGGAGCACTGCGGATCAGCACCGATAGGCCCGTCGATGATGCGGCAGTGAAGGGTGCTGTCGAGGAAGCCGGCTACGAGCTGGTGTCGCCATGACACAACAGGTCAAGCTCGTGATCGGTGGCATGACCTGTGCGTCCTGCGCGGCTCGCGTGGAGAAGCGGCTGAACAAGTTGGATGGGGTCACCGCGAGCGTCAACTACGCCACCGAGAAGGCGCGCGTGGACTACCCGGAGACGATCTCACCAGGGGAGCTCATCGCCACGGTGCAGGAAGTCGGCTATACGGCCACGTTGCCGGAGGCGCCGGTCAGCAGCGGCGGTCCTGCTGCCGCTGCCACGGGTGAGACGCAGGACGTCGACCCGTCCCAGCCGTTGCGGCGTCGGCTGCTGATCTCGCTCGTTCTGACCGTCCCGGTGGTCGCGATGGCGATGGTCCCGGCACTGCAGTTCACGTACTGGCAATGGCTCTCCCTGACGCTGGCGGCTCCGGTGGTGGCCTGGGGTGCCTGGCCGTTCCACCAGGCTGCCTGGACGAACCTGCGCCACGGCAACTCCACCATGGACACCTTGATCTCGATGGGCACGCTGGCCGCCTTCGGGTGGTCGGTGTACGCGCTGTTCTTCGGAACTGCGGGCACCCCGGGTATGACGCACCCGTTCGAGCTGACGATCGCTCGCTCGGACGGACTGGGCAACATCTATCTCGAGGCCGCGGCCGGCGTCACGACGTTCATCCTCGCCGGCCGCTACTTCGAGGCGCGGTCCAAGCGCCAGGCGGGGGGCGCCCTGCGTGCCTTGCTGGAGCTCGGCGCCAAGGAGGTCGGTATCCTGCGCGCCGGTCGGGAGGAGCGCATCAGCATCGACCACCTGCAGATCGGTGACCGGTTCGTGGTGCGACCCGGCGAGAAGATCGCCACCGACGGCGTGATCGACGAAGGCTCGTCGGCTGTCGATGCCTCGATGCTCACCGGGGAGTCGGTGCCGGTCGAGGTCGGATCTGGCGATCCCGTCGCCGGAGCCACCGTCAACGCCGGCGGAAGGATCGTGGTCCTCGCCACCCGGATCGGGTCCGACACCCAGCTCGCGCAGATGGCCAGAATGGTCGAGGACGCCCAGAACGGCAAGGCCGAGGCCCAGCGTCTGGCGGACCGCGTCTCTGGAGTCTTCGTGCCGGTCGTCATCGCGTTGGCGGCAGCAACGCTGGCCTTCTGGGTCGTGACCGGCGCGGGACTAGCGGCAGGATTCACCGCTGCGGTCGCCGTCCTGATCATCGCGTGTCCGTGCGCCCTTGGACTGGCCACACCCACGGCCCTGATGGTCGGGACTGGTCGCGGCGCCCAGCTGGGCATCTTGATCAAGGGCCCCGAGGTGTTGGAGTCGACCCGTCGTATCGACACGGTGGTCCTGGACAAGACGGGTACGGTCACCACCGGCAGGATGACCCTGCTCGACGTGATCGCCGCTGTAGGGCAAAATCCCGACGAGGTCGTACGCCTGGCCGGCGCCGTGGAGGACGCCTCCGAGCACCCCGTCGCGCGAGCGATCGCCGCGGGCGCCGCCGAGCGCGTCGGCACCCTTCCTGGAGTCGAGGACTTCGTCAACCTCGAAGGGCTCGGCGTGCGGGGCGTCGTCGACGGCCACGCTGTGCTGGTGGGCCGCTCCCGGCTGCTCGCAGAATGGTCCCAGCACCTGCCGGCCGACCTCACCAGAGCGCTGGCCGCCGCCGAAGCCGACGGCGGAACGGCAGTAGCGGTCGGGTGGGATGGTCAGGCACGCGGCGTCCTGGTGGTCGCCGACGCGATCAAGCCCACCTCGGCCGAGGCGATCGCTCAGCTTCGCAAGCTCGGCCTGACCCCTGTCCTGCTCACCGGCGACAACGCCGCCGTGGCCGCCTCGGTCGCCGCCAGGGTCGGCATCGAGCCGGGGCCGGAGTCAGTGATCGCCGAGGTCCTTCCCAAGGACAAGGTCGACGTGATCACCCGGCTGCAGGATCAGGGCAAGGTGGTGGCGATGGTGGGTGACGGCGTCAACGATGCCGCCGCCCTTGCCCAAGCCGACCTCGGTCTGGCGATGGGGACCGGCACCGACGCGGCCATCGAGGCCAGCGACCTCACCCTCGTACGCGGAGACCTGCGTGCCGCTGCAGATGCGATCCGTCTCGCGCGACGCACCTTGAGCACCATCAAGGGCAACCTGTTCTGGGCGTTCGCCTACAACGTCGCCGCGCTTCCGCTGGCCGCCGCCGGACTGCTCAACCCGATGCTTGCCGGCGCCGCGATGGCGTTCTCCTCGGTGTTCGTGGTCTCCAACAGCCTGCGGTTGCGCCGCTTCTCCGCTCTCGAAGGAGCCCATCATGTCTGAATCCTCCCTGACCGGCGCCGCCATCTCGGCAACCCTGCACTGTTTGACGGGTTGTGCGATCGGTGAGGTTCTCGGGGTGGTCCTGGGGACCTGGTGGGGGTGGTCCGACCTGGCGACGATCGCTCTGGCAGTCGTACTCGCGTTCTTCTTCGGCTACGCGCTGACCATCCGGCCGGTCTTGGCCGCAGGCGTGGCGTTCGGCGCAGCGATCAAGGTGGCGCTTGCCGCCGACACGCTGTCCATTCTCGTCATGGAGATCGTCGACAACGCGATCCTGCTCGTCATACCGGGCGCCATGGACGCCGGCGTGGCCAGCGTCCTGTTCTGGGCCAGCCTCGCCTTCGCGCTCGCGGTCGCCTTCGTCGTCACCGTCCCCGTGAACCGTTGGCTCATCGCCCGCGGCCGAGGCCACGCCGTCATGCACGACTATCACCACTGACAGGAGAGGCACCATGACGTACAAGCACACCATCGGAGCTGTCGCGCTCGGGTTGACGCTCCTGCTGACCGGGTGCTCGGGCGACGGCAGCTCGTCTGCGCAGGACTTCAACGACGCGGACGTCACCTTCGCCCAGGACATGATCCCCCACCACCAGCAGGCCGTGGAGATGACCGAGCTGGCCTCAACTCGGGCCGACAGCCAGCAGGTCAAGGATCTGGCAGCCGAGATCGAGGGCGCGCAGGATCCTGAGATCGAGACGATGACCGGCTGGCTCCAGGACTGGGGACAAGACGTTCCTCAGGACATGGGTGACATGGACGTGAGCATGCCGGGAATGATGAGCAGCTCGGAGATGGCGGACCTTGCCGATCTCTCCGGCCCGGCGTTCGACAGCTCCTTCTTGTCGATGATGATCGAGCACCACACCGGCGCCATCGAGATGGCCAAAACCGAACAGACCGACGGCGAGAACGCCGACGCGATCGCCCTTGCTGAGCAGATCGAGACTTCTCAGGCGAAGGAAGTCACCATCATGAAGAAGCTACTGGCTTCTCAGGCGGTAGCGGCAGATCCCCTGCAGTTCGCGGACGTGCTACAGATGGGTGACCCCTTCGTGCTGAACGTGCACGTCCCGTTCGAGGGATCGATCGACGGGACCGAGGCATTCGTTCGGTTCGACCGGCTCGCCGAGCGTGCAGAACAGCTTCCGGGCGACCGGTCGACGACAGTGGCTGTCTACTGCAAGTCCGGTCGTATGAGTCGCATCGCCGCGAGTACGCTTGCCGAGCTTGGGTACCAGGACGTCATCGAGCTCGACGGCGGCATGGACGCCTGGCGTGATGCCGGGCTGCCGATCACCCAGAACCGTTGACGCCGGTCTAGGAGACGACCGGTGACGCTTCCTCGGTGCGCTCGTCCGCGTGCGGCGAACCGGGTCCGGGCTTGCTCAGCCGGCCCGGCCACCACATGTGTCGCCCGAGGTCGAGGTTGAGCGCGGTGACGAGCACCGAGCGCACCACGATCGTGTCCAGCAGCACGCCGAACGCCACCGCGAAACCTAGCTGGGCGAGGAAGGTCAACGGCAAGGTCCCGAGGACGGCGAAGGTGCCGGCGAGCACCAGACCTGCCGAGGTGATCACGCCACCGGTCGCGGAGAGCCCGATCAGAGCACCGGCCCGGGTGCCGACTCTCAACGCCTCCTCCCGGACGCGTGTCATCAAGAAGATGTTGTAGTCGATGCCCAGCGCGACCAGGAAGACGAAGACGAACAACGGGAACGAGCTGTCGGCCGCATTGACGCCGAAGACGTACTGGAAGACCACCGCGCTCACACCGAGGGCGGCACCGAAGGACAGCACCACCGTCGCGATCAGCAGCAGGGGGGCCACCACTGCCCGCAGCAACACGGCCAGGATCAAGAAGACCACGACAAGGATCAGCGGGATCACCACGAGGTTGTCCCGCGATGACGCCTCCCGCGTGTCGAGGTTGATCGCGGTCGCACCGCCGACCAGCGAGTCGGCGTCCACCGCATGGACGTCCTGACGCAAGTTCTTGACCGCCGTGAAGGCGGCGTCGCTGTCGGGAGCGCTGGTCAGCGAGGCCTGGATGAAGGCGTTGTCACCTTGGACGACAGGCTCAGTGGGGTCAGCGACGCCGTCGCTGCCCGAAGCCGCCTCGCGCACGGCGGTGGCCGTGTCAGGCGAGGTGATGATCACCACCGGCGCGGCTGCGCTGGACTCGAAATGATCGGCGATGACCGTGTCGCCGGCTACGCCGTCGGGGGTACCGCGGAACGACTCGGCGGCGGTCAGCCCGGTGGCACCGAGACCGAACACACCCAGACTCATCGCTCCGAGGACGAGCGTTGTGCCGATCCACACAAGGCGTGGGCGCCGGGCGATGACTGTGCCAACTCGGGACCACAGACCCGATGACGTCGGCTCTGGGCTGCCCTCAACGGGCCGGGCGGGCCAGAACACCCAGCGGCCGACGATCACGAGCAGTGCCGGCAGCAATGTCACCATGGCCAGCAGCCCCACGGCGACTCCGATGGCTGCGACCGGGCCGAGCCCCTGGGTGGAGTTCATCGTCGCCGCGAGCAGGCACAACATGCCGAGCACCACGGTGCCGGCGCTGGCGATGATTGCCGGACCGGCTCTGTGCAGGGCCTCGGCCATCGCCTCATGCCGGTCGTGGTGCCGACGAAGCTCCTCGCGGTAACGCGCGACGAGCAGCAGCGCGTAGTCGGTGCCCGCGCCGAAGACCAGGACCGTCAGGATGCCGCTGCTCTGCGCGTTGACCGTCAGTCCGGCGTCCCTGGCCAGGAGGTAGATGACCCCTTGCGCGCTGGTCAGCGCGACCCCGGCGGAGATCACCGGCAGCAGCCACAGCACCGGGCTTCGATAGGTGAACAGGAGGATCACCACGACCACGATCACCGTCGCGAGCAGCAGTGTGGTGTCGATGCCCGCGAACGCCTCAGCGGAGTCGGCGGCGTTGCCGGCGAGGCCACCGACGTGGGTCGTCATGCCGTCGGCGCCGTCGGCTGCGGTGTCGCGCATGTCTTCGACGACCGGGGTTGCGGCTTCCCAGCCGTCGCTGCCGAGGTCGAGAGGGACGTATGTCTGCAGTGCCTCGCCGTCCTCGGACGGGATCGGGCCGACCACCTCGCCGTCGACGGTGACCGGCGTGTCGTCCGGCCCGGCGGTCGTGCCGTCCAGTGCCGCGAACGCCTTGGCGTCCGCGGCCGCTTTGGCGCTGTCGGCTTCGGTGAGGCCGCCGACCCGCTCGTAGACGATGACGGCCGGGAGGGTGTCGGGCGACTGGAAAGCAATCTGAGCCTCCAACGCCTTGGTCGACTCCGCACTGCCGGGTAGCCAGGAGGACGCCTCGTTGTTCTCGACCTCGGTGAGCTTCGAGCCGAGGCTGCCCATCACCACTACAGCGACGATCCAGAAAACGACGACGACCCACTTGGTCCAGCGTCCGCAGACGGCGTTCGCCAACGACCTGTGCATGATTTCCCCTACTCGAAGGTGGGGCCCAGAAGGGCTGGTCGAAGCCTAGCGGCGGCGTCAGACAGTTGCCTCAGGGTTTCCCCTGGTCAGCCCAGGACCGGACCCTGTGGGGCAGTCGGGCGGGCGCGGCTGGCCACGCTACGGCGATCGCGTAGGCACGGCGAGCACTGTGCGGGTGAACAGGTCGGCGAGTCCTGGACCGTCCACGCCGAGCGCGACGTCGACCGGGCGTACGGGCCGCTGATGCCCGTGCACGAAATCCTCCCCGAGGAGCCTGCGCCGGTCGACGAGCGTCTGGCCGCGGCTCAAGCCAGGCGCCAGCTCGACCTGCACCGGTAGCCGTTCGGTGTGCAGCAGGGCCGGCTCGACGACCGCGCAGACCGCTCCCGCGTCGCCGAGCGCCGCCCCGCCCCCGTTGCGCGGGTCGGCGCCGGCGACGCCCTGAAGGTGTGCCAACAGGTGGCCGGTCATGCGTACGCCCGGGTCGGGGTGCCGTTGCCAGGCGAGGTAGACCTGCGTAGTGACGACCGGCTGGTAGAAGACGTCGAGCCCATACATCGTGACGGGCACGTCACACCCCAGCACGATCGCGGCGGCCTCCGGGTCGTGCCAGACGTTGAACTCCGCGACGGCGGTGGCGTTGCCGGTCGCGGCCGACCCGCCCATGAACACGATCCGCTCGAGGTTGGCAAGCACCTCGGGGTGGGTACGCAGCAGCAGCGCGATGTTGGTCATCGGTCCCAGCGGTATGAGTGTCGCCGGCGTCGGTGAGGCGAGGATCGCCTCGCGCAGCACCCCTACCGCACCGGAGGCTGTGTGCCCGGCCCGCGGGACAGCTGCGCCGAGGCCGGCCAGGCCGTCAGCACCGTGGACGAACCTCGCGTCCTGCACGGCGTTGAGCAGTGGACGCTCGGCGCCTCGGGCGACGGGGATGTCCTCGGCGCCGGCGGCCGTGAGCACGGCATGCGTGTTGCGTACGACCTGGTCGACGTGGGCGTTGCCGGCGACGCAGGTGATCGCCCGGACGTGGAGGGCCGGTTGCCGTACCGCGAACATGATCGCGAGGGCGTCGTCGACCCCGGTATCGACGTCGAGGATGACTTCGGTGACAGACACGGTCGTACCCTACGGACCTTGCCGGCACGAGACGTACTCCGCCGCACCAGGAGATGTGAGAGGACCCGAGGAGCGGAGTCGCGGGTCTTGCCAACAGTGGCATCATGGGAGACGAACGTGCTTCTCGCCTTGATCCAACAGGGTTCATCGTTGTAGGGGAGCCTGAGGAGGGCCACGACGATGCCGCCTGACGCTGCCACGTCGACCGACCGGCGCATGGACACGCGACAGCGCCACCTGAGCTCCTACACAGAGCTGTCTCGGATCATCCGCGACAAGGGCCTGCTGCAGCGGCGATACGCCTACTACTGGAGCCGGATCGCGTTGGCCGTAGCGGCGTTCGTGGTCATCTGGGTCGGCTTCTTCATCATCGGCAACTCCTGGTTCCAGCTCGTCCTCGCCGCGGCGCTGGGGATCGTGGTCACCCAGTTCGGGTTCCTGGGCCATGATGGCGCCCACCGCCAGATCTTCGCGTCGGCCGCGTGGAACGACTGGACCGCGCGGTTGTTCGCCGGCGTGTTCGCGGGGCTCAGCTACGGCTGGTGGAAGGCCAAGCACAATCGTCACCATGCCGCCCCCAACCAGGTGGACCGCGACCCCGACATCGCGCCGGGCGCCCTCGCCTTCACGCCGGACGTCGTGGCCGAACGCAGCGGTTTCGCCGGATGGTTCGCCCGCCGGCAGGGCTGGTTCTTCTTCCCGCTGCTGACGCTGGAAGGACTCAACCTGCACGTCGCGAGCATCCGCACCCTCCTGCGCCCCGGTGCCGTCGCGCACCAGCGGGTCGAGGCCGCGCTCGTCATCGCACGGCTCGGCGCGTACGTCCTGGTGCTGCTGCTGGTGCTTCCGCTGGGCAAGGCCAGCGCGTTCTTCGGCTTGCAGATGGCTCTCTTCGGGCTGTGCCTCGGCGGGTCGTTCGCCCCCAACCACAAGGGAATGCCGATCGTCCCGCGCGAGGTGAAGATCGACTTCCTGCGCCGTCAGGTGCTCATGTCGCGCAACGTTCGCGGGGGGCCGGTCGTCGACTTCGCGATGGGTGGGCTCAACTACCAGATCGAGCACCATCTCTTCCCGAGCATGCCCCGGCCGAACCTGAAGCTCGCTCAGCCGATCGTCCGGGAGTACTGCGCCGAGCAGGGCGTGAGCTACTGCGAGGTCGGTCTGTTCGAGTCGTACGGGATCGTCATCGACTACCTGAACAACGTCGGCCTGCGCGCACGTGATCCGTTCGACTGTCCGCTTGCCTCGGAGCTCCGCAGCTGAGTGCTGTGCTAGAAAGTGGGTCAATCGAAGGGGGTGCACGTGGACGAGCTCAGCCTCGGGGTCATGGCGCAGTCTCGCAAGGAGAACGAGCACCGGCTGCCGATCCACCCCGCGCACCTGACGCGGATCGATGCCGACCTGCGCGAGCGCATCTTTCTCGAGCACGGCTATGGCGAGCGCTTCGGCGTCTCCGATGAGCAGCTGGCAGCCTCGGTCGCGGGTGTGGGCTCCCGGGAGCAGCTCATCGGCGAGTGTGACGTCATCTTGCTGCCGAAGCCATTGGCGCAGGACGTCGCCGAGCTTCGCGACGGACAGGTGCTGTGGGGGTGGCCGCACTGTGTCCAGGACGAGAAGCTCACCCAGCTGGCCATCGACCGACAGCTGACGTTGATCGCGTTCGAGGCGATGAACCACTGGACGTCCGACGGGTCGTTCAGCCTGCACGTCTTCCATAAGAACAACGAGATCGCCGGCTACTCCTCGGTGCTTCATGCCATGGAGCTGATCGGTTCCACCGGCAACTACGGTCGCCGGTTGCGAGCGGTGGTGATCGGCTTCGGCGCGACTGGCCGAGGCGCCGTGACCGCCCTGAAGGCGCATGGGGTGCACGACATCGACGTCCTCACCAACCGTGACGTGACCGCGGTGGGGTCGCCGATCCACTCAGCGGAGATCCTGCACTTCGAGCACGATGACGCCGACCCGCGCCGTAGCCGCGTGTCCACCGAGGATGGTGAGGTGCCGTTGGCGGGTTTCCTCGCCGAGCACGACATCATCGTCAACTGCGTGCTGCAGGACACCAACGCGCCACTGACCTTCTTGAGCGAAGACGACCTGGTCGCGCTCGAACCGGGCAGCCTGATCGTCGACGTCTCCTGCGACGAAGGGATGGGCTTCAGCTGGGCTCGGCCGACCTCCTTCGACGACCCGGCATTCGTGATCGGTGACAACGTGCTCTACTACGGCGTCGACCACAGCCCGTCGTACCTGTGGAACTCCGCGACCTGGGAGGTCAGCGAAGCGCTGCTCCCGTACCTGCGCTCGGTGCTGACAGGACCGGCAGGATGGGACGCCGAGGAGGTCATCGCGCGGGCCATCGAGATCCGCGAAGGGGTCATCCAGAACCGCGACATCCTGGCCTTCCAGCGTCGATCCCAGGACTACCCACACGCTGTACAGAGCGATTAGTTCGGGTGCGACCTGCCGATGGTCTGCCCAACGGCTTCGACCCGCGTGCACCCAACCCTATCCGGCGCCGAAGTGCGGATTGAAGATGAGCCCCAGCACCGCGCCCTGCGGCGTGCGCACGGTGGCGGTGACGATTCCGTCTCCGACCTCGCTGGCCGGCGTGTGCTCGGTCGCGCCCGACGCGACCGCGGCACGTACGGCCTCGGTGACGTCGTCGACACCCCAGTAGGTGAGGGCCCCGTCCTCCGGTGCGCCGTCTGGGAGGAGGCCCAGCTCGTACCCGGCGACGCTGTAGCCCACGTAGAACGGTTCGTCGAAGTACGGTTCCAGGCCGAGCAGAGTGGTCCACCAGGCCTTGGCGGCGTCGAGATCGGGGGACGGGTAGATGACGGTCCGAAGTCCGTGCAGGGAGATTGCCATGGGACAGTCAACCAACTCGCGCCGCGGTAGCGTGCGCGGCCCAATCCCGATCAATCAATCCCGTGCCGGACAGCCGTGAGACTTACCCACGTCTGTTCACAAGGCGGCGTGTCGCTCGAAAACGGTAAGTGTCACAGTTCGGGGGGTAAGGCTCAACGAGGTCTAATGGGCCTCGTGCCGTCGGTGAGACCCCTGCAGGAGGACTGATGTCGACGATCGTGACCGGGATCGAGCAGGAGTGGTCGCTCGATGAGCATCGGCGTGAGCTGGTCGGGTACTGCTACCGGATGCTGGGATCGGCGTTCGACGCCGAGGACGCCGTGCAGGACCATGGTGCGCGCGTGGCGCGCCCGCGATCGCTTCGAGGGTCGTTCGACACTGCGTTCGTGGCTCTACCGGATCGCCACCAACGTCTGCATGGACACCTTGAGCAGCCGCAACCGGCGGGCCCGCCCGATGGACATGTCGACGTCGGCGTGGCAGCCGGTCGAGGCGTCGCTCGCCGCGCGGCAGCCCGAAGAGTCGTGGATGGAGCCGATCCTCGACGCTCGGGTGCTGCCAGTCGCGGCCGACCCGGCCGACGTTGCCGTCGGACGGGAGTCGATCCGGCTCGCGTTCGTTGCCGCCCTGCAGCACCTGCCACCACGCCAGCGTGCCGTACTGATCCTGCGTGACGTCCTGCGCTGGAAAGCGGACGAGGTCGCCACGTTGCTCGAGACATCGACGGCGTCGGTGAACAGTGCGCTGCAACGTGCCCGCGCCACCCTCGACACGCGTGGTGCCACGTCGGAGGAGGCGTACGACCCACTCGATG
>Ga0136637_1000010_pt1 | contig 25599 bp, 24 predicted proteins | sample AntDrymUQ8572106_2_FD_105497 | JGI IMG/M metagenome (GOLD analysis project Ga0136637, IMG submission 105497) | Polar desert sand microbial communities from Dry Valleys, Antarctica - metaG UQ857 (21.06) | ecosystem: Environmental > Terrestrial > Soil > Desert | place: Antarctica: Dry Valley... | reverse complement strand
GAGCCGCGCGGCACGAACTTCACCCCACGACCGTCGTGGGGGGACCGGCCCCTTCTACATCCAAGGCCGGACGGACCGACAATCCATATGGTCTATCTCAGCGGCAAGGTGACGCCCTCGGCGGCGCTGATGGTCCGCATGCGCCGGCTCGCCGAGCGGCTCGGCGCCGAGCACGCTCGCAGCGCCGGCCAGCAGCGGCGTGCCGGCGCCGGCGTAGCCGCTGATCAGCAGCCACAGGCCCGAGCGCGCGCGGCCGGGCTCGCGGGCGAGCAGGCGGCGGCGCAGATCGCCGCCAAACGCCGCTAATAACGGCACGGGGCGCTCGCGCTCGGCTCGCTGCGCCGGGACGATTCACGTCTTGCGATGTTCCCGGCTCGAGGTCGAGGCGGATGTCTCGCGCGGCGGCGGCGCCCGACAGCGCCAGCCATCGAGACCGCACCGCGCCGAGTGCGAGGACGGCGAGCAGCGCGAGGACGGCCCGCGGGACGAGCGAACGGCACGCCGGCACGCCCCTCAACCGCCGTCCGCGCCGCGACCGCGTCGTCCCGGGCCGCCGCGGCGAACCGTTCGCGTCGTCGTCGGACTCGCGCTCGCGGCCGGCGCCGATCACCGCGCCGAGCAGCAGCGCCGCGCAGGCGATCGCGCTCATCTCCCAGACCCAATCCAACGCCGCCGCGGTCAGGAGCGCCGCCAGGCCACCACCGCCGCGGCGATCACGACTCGCAGGCGGCGCAGCGACCGCGACAGGATCTGTTGGACGTTGGCGAGGCTGAGCCCGGTCAGTTCCGCGATCTCGGGCCCGCTCAGCTCGCCGCCGAAGCGCAGCGCGATGATCTCGCGCTCGCGCGCCCCGGGCTCGCGAGCGCACGCTCGAGATCCGGCTCGAGCCCGAGATCCGGCGTCTTGCCGCTTGCCACGAGTGCGTCATGGCTGTCGTCGAGTTCGTACAGAGGCTGGCGGCGACCGCTGGAGGTCTGCTGCGTCAGATCTTCGGCGTCCGCTCGGCTGCGCATGCGGTACGCGGAGGAGCCGTACACCTTCCAGACGTGCTCGTCGTAGACGCCTGAGAAGTCGCGGGCCGCTGTAAGCCGACGATGCCCGAGCCCGCGAGTCAGGTTGCCATTCCGGTCGGCGGGGCCGGCGGGCGTCGGTACGTAAGCGCCGGGCGTACAGGCGTGGCATCAGACACGTCGTCCACCTCGCGAAGAGGCAGAGGATACGTTTCTCGGGACGAGCCGCGCTTGGTGCGAGCACGCCCCGATATCCGTCGCGCCATAGCTGCTCGCCGAGCTTCTGAAATGCCAACCATTCGCGCTGCGTCGGACGCGGCGTGGTGAGGCCAACCGTGACGAGACGGTCGGCGTCGGTCAGATCGGCGATCTGATTCGCGTCGACCCTCCAACGCCACAGATCCCGCGGCATCTGGCGGTCCGGCGGGATCGCGAACTCGGCGAGCGCGCGGTACCACTCGGCCCAGGTCGTCTTTCCGCTGTCGGCGAAGTACAGCCCGCCGACGGTCTCCCCTCGTTGCCAACGGCCGTCGCTGGGAGGGTCGGCGCGATACAGGGGATCACCGCCATGCGGCGTCTGGCGCCACCAGATCCCGTCGATGGCGATCGCATCGACATCCACTACGTGGTGGGCGACTCTTCGAGCGCGGAGACGAGCTTTGCGACGCGGCGGTAGTCGCCGCGGCCGATGACCTCGAGCGGCTTGTCATCATTGAGCGCCGGGACGGGCTTGCGGAGCCAGACCGCGATGTAGCTCGGATCCATCACGCGTGTCAGGCGCTCCACGAGAGCGGACAGCTCGACGAGACGCTCGGCTCGTTCGCCTGTCGGTGCGCGACTGCCTGCCAGCCAAGCCCGGGCCGTGCTCGCGGCTGCGCCCGTGGCGCGGGCGATGTCAGCGTCGCTGAGGTGGCCGACATCGCTGACGAAGGCGGCCTCTCGCACGAAAGGTGATGTGGCTCCGGCGGGACGAGGCATGGATCAAGCGTAGCTTGAATGCATCAGGATTGCAGCTCGTTTGTGTTCGGTCGTTAACTAAGGTCCTCGGCATCCGCACGGCCGCGCATGCGGTACGCGAAGAAGCCGTAGACCTTCCAGACGTGCTCGTCGTAGACGGCGGCGAATTCGCGGGGCATCACGTGCAGGGCGGGAAGATCGCCATAGTTATGCATGCCGCGCGATTTCGCGCAGTCGGCAGCGCCAAGCGTGAGCGCCGGCCGTGCGTGGACCTATGCGGTGACGCATACTGACTGGAGTGCAGCAGAACGACGCGACCAGTCCAACGACCTTCGAGCACGTTTGGACGCACGCCTGTGCGGCGGAGGGGTGGCTGACGAGAGACCAAGGGCTGGCGCTGTTCGAAGCGGCGCGGCGCGTACCCCCGGGCGCGTGGATCGTGGAGATCGGAAGCCACTGTGGTCGCTCGACCCTGCTACTCGCTGCGGCCAAGCCGGCCGGCGTTCGCCTGCTCGCTGTCGATCCCTTTGATGACCCGCGCTGGGGTGGCGGCGCCGAGTCCATGGCGCGTTTCGAGAGCACGCTTCGCGGCGCCGGTCTGCTCGAGGAGGTGCAGACATTCCGTGGGCTCAGCGCGGAGGCGGCCGTCGCGGGCATCGCCGAGCCGGTCGGGTTGCTGTTCGTCGACGGCGCCCACGACCGAGCCTCGGTCCTGATCGACATCGACGGCTGGATGCCGCATCTCGGTGCACGCGCGGTGCTGTTGTTCCACGATGCCTATTCGTCGCCCGGGGTGACGATCGCGCTGTTCGAGCGCTTGCTGGTGTCCAGGCGCGCGCAGTACCGCGGGTCTGTCGGCTCGCTTGCACGGGTGGACCTCGGTCCGCCGCGAGTCGCGGCCTGGGCGCCGCACACGGCGCGCACGGTGCTGCGGTTGCCGTGGTTCGCGCGTAATCTGCTGATCAAGATCGCGCTGCGGCGCCGGTGGCCTGCGGTGCACCGGGCTCTCGGCCATCAGGAAACGCACTGTCCGTACTGAGTGCGTCAAGGCCGTGAGTGCAGCCAATCCAGCCTCCGTGGCAATCGTCCACGACTACCTGAATCAGCGTGGCGGTGCGGAGCGTGTCGTGTTGGAGATGGCCTCTATGTGGCCGCACGCACCCATCTACACCTCGCTGTACCGGCCACAGTCCACGTTTCCCGCCTTCCAGCAGAGCGAGATCCGCACCTCGTTCCTGGACCGGCTGCCCGTCGACCGCGGTTTTCGCAACCTGTTCGCGCTCTACCCCGCGGCATTCCGGTCGTTTGGCGTCCTCGAGGAGGATGTCGTGATCTCGAGCTCGAGCGCGTGGGCGCACGGCGTTCGCGCGCGCCCCGACGCCTTGCATGCGGTCTACTGCTACACGCCGGCTCGCTGGTTGTATGGTGGGCAATACATGCAGGCGTCCTGGCGCGTACGCGCTGTCAAGCCGGCGCTGGGGGCGGTGCGCGCGTGGGACCGAACGGCCGCGGGCCGGGCTGACGTCTACATCGCGATCAGCGAGGTGGTGCGCGAACGGATCAAAGCGCACTACGGCCGGGACGCCGCGGTGGTCTATCCCCCGGTCGACGTGCAGCGCTTCACGCCGCGGCCGCGCGGCGAGCGCCTGCTCGTCGTCTCGCGTCTGCTGCCCTATAAGCGCGTCGACCTCATCGTCGATGCAGCCAACCGGGCAGGCATCGGCCTCGACGTCGTCGGCACGGGCCCCGCTGAGGAGGCTTTGCGCGCGCGTGCGGGATCGACCGTGACGCTGCACGGGGTGCTCCCCGACGACGATGTCACCGCGCTCATGGAGACCTGCCGCGCGTTCTGCCTGCCCGGGGTCGAGGACTTCGGGATCACGCCTATCGAGGCGAACGCCGCCGGCAAGCCGGTCATCGCATTTGGCGCTGGAGGTGCCCTCGAGACGCTCGAGGACGGCTTCTCGGGCGCGTTCTTCCACCAGAAGACCGTCGATGCGGTCCTCGACGCGATTCGGCGCTGCGACGAGATCGACACGTCGCCGGAGCGCCTGGCACTGGGCGCGCAGCGGTTCTCGCAGGAGGCCTTCCGAGCTGGGCTGCTGCGGGCGATTGAACGGCGAGAGTGAGCGCCGGGGCGCAGTGTCGTTCGTGGCGGGAAGTGAGCGGGTGGCTGGCGCCGGCGTGACCGTCGTGCATCTGCTCGCGACGGCCGAGCCGGCGGGAACCGGGCACGTCCGCATCGTGCAGGGCCTCGGCGCGGGACTCGACAGGGAGCGCTTTCGCGTGGTCGCGGTCTTCGTCAAGGGCGACGGTCCGCTCGCGGCCGAGCTTATGCGCGACGGCGTCCCGTCAACCGTCCTGTCCGCTGGCGCGGGCGAGCCAGGCCTTGGCGCGGTGATAGAACTTTGGCGTCTGCTTCGGCACCTCAGACCGGACATCGTCCACCGGCATGTCGGCGGCCCGAAGCTGCATGCGCTCGTGCGGCGCACCACCAACGCACGGGTGATCGCGCACCTGCACGGCACGGTGTCCGAAACCGATGACCTCAACCCCGCGCAGTACGTCTCGCGCGGCGCAGACTGCGTCATCGCGACCTCGCACGCGGTGGCAGCTCAGGCGCCGGGGCCGTGTCACGTGATCTACCCGGGTGTGCGGGCACCGGCTGGTGAAACAACTCTGCGTCCCGCGCACGGCGGGGAGATTCCCGTCATCGGCGTCGCGAGTCGGCTGGAACCGGTGAAGGGCATCTCCCACCTCATCCGAGCGCTTGCGAAGCTGCAGGCGACGGTCGGCCCCGTCCGGTTGGAGATCGCCGGCGACGGAAGCCAGCGGGAGGCGCTCCTGGCGGAGGCACGACGCCAGGGTGTTGCCGATGGCGTCGTCATGCTCGGCTGGCGCGCCGACCTGGCAGCCGATCTCGCGCGGTGGCGCGTCTTCGCGCAGCCGTCCCTGTCGGAGGGCTTCGGGATCGCTGCGCTGGAAGCGATGGCGGCGGGGCTCCCAGTCGTGGCGACGAGGGTCGGCGGAGTCCCCGAGCTCGTCGAGGATGGGCGCACGGGCTGGCTCGTCGCGCCCGCTGATCCGCCGGCGCTTGCCGCGCGGATAGGCGAGTTGCTCTCCGATAGGAACGCGGCGCAGGCGATGGGGGACGCCGGCCGCCAGCGTGCGCTTCGCGATTTCTCTGAGTCGTCGATGGTTCAGGCGACGCAGGAGGTCTACGAGCGCGTGCTCGCGTCACGCCCGGCTCGTGGGTGACGCCGCCGCGCGCGGCAGCGGATCGCACCACAGGCCACGCGACCCTCGTGCAGGCGGCTGCGACCCGTGCGAACCCTGAGCAGCAGATCCAGCCAGGTTTCGTTGTGCTGGACCATGGTGCGACGAATGTCGAAGCGGTCGGTCGTCGGGGCGTTGAGCCCTTGGCGTACGCCGAAGGCGATGTCGAAATGCCGGGACGCGATCGTCTTCGCGACCTCGGTCATAGCGCCGTAGGGATAGGCGAAGGCGCGCACCGGCCGGTTCGTCACCGCCTCGAGATCCTCCTTGGACCCGACGATCTCGCGCTCCACCTGCTCGGGGGGCAGTCCGCCGAGGCGGGCATGGGTCCGCGAGTGGCCGGCGACATCGACCGACGCTCGCCAGGCCTGCAGCTGCGAGGCGTCGAGCAGGCGATGCGCGGCTGAGCCGTTGGCCTCATCCCAGCTGTTCGTCTCGCCGAGGTGCGCGCTCACGACAAACACGGTCGAGGGAAAGTCATGCGCCGCGAGCACCGGAAAGGCCCACTCCGCCAAGTCGGCGTAGCCGTCGTCGAAGGTGATCGCGACCGCTCTGCTGGGCAGCTCCGATTCACCCGCCCACCATGCGATCGTTCGTGCAAGCGTCACGGGTTGAAACCCGTGGCGGGCCAGCCACGCCATCTGCTCGCGGAAGCGGTCTGGCAGGACGGTGAGCGACCGCGGGGTGCCGGCACGCAGCGGCCCAACGTGGTGATAGATGAGGACCGGCAGTCTGCCGCTGCTCATCGGCGTTCCAGGACCCGGAACACCGCGATCTGGTGCTCGGCGGTCGCGCGTTCGTCGACCAGGCCGAGAGAGGGATGGCGACCGACCGCAGCGATGATGTTCGATGCCCCCCGAGGCAGCAGACGCGCCCACATCGCACGTTCGATCGCGTCGCCCTGCACCTTCGCCGAGACGAGGACGATCCCGCCGACGGACGTCGCGGCAACCACCCTAGCGACAGCGCCGCGGAAGTCTCGCGGGCGGTAGAGGACGTCCAGGACGTCCATCATCACCGCTGCCTCGAAGCGGCCCGGAATCTCGTCTCGACGCAGATCGAGCTGCGTGAAGCGGACGTTGTCCCGCGGCGCCAGCCGTGTGCGAGCACGCTCGAGCGCGAGGTCGGACAGGTCGACGGCGAGCACCGTGGCGCATCGCGGCGCCAGCGTTTCGGTGAAATGGCCCTCACCACAGCCGATCTCGAGGATCGCGGCATCTCGCGGCGCCACGAGCCAGCAGTCAAGAGCTTCGAGCGCGACACGGTGCCGCTCGCGCTCATCCGGGTTCTCGCCGTAGCGCCAGGGGTCCGTGGCCGTGCTGTACGTGTGATCGAGTTGCTGTCTGGACCGGCGCGGAGTGTCGATCGCGGCGCGTGACAGCTCGCGCCCAAGCAGCAGCGCGCTCCGAAGCGCGGGGCGGCTTCGTAGCGCGCGTCGTGGATCGCCGGCGGCGTCGAGCATCATCTGCCGTCCCCTTCCGATCCGGGGCAGGATCGCTCGCTGATAGGCGATGCGTGCGGAACGAGCGTCGGTCCTGAGTGCGCGTCGAAACTCCACCGAGCGCCATGGCCGTCCAGGACTTACGTGGTCTGCTTCGGTCATCATCAGCATCGCGCGTGCGCGGCGTTCGAGCGGCGTCCCTCGCACTTCGGGGTGTCGCTCGAGGTACCGCTGAACTCCGAGGAGGGTGCCGTGGCGGCCTTCCTCGACGTCCCTGCTGATCGATCCCGCGTGCTGGCGATACAGCAGCGTGTCGGAGCGTCCGACGCAAAGCTGTCCCCGCTCGAGCGCGCGGATCTGGAAGTCCCAGTCCGCGCCGACCCGGACATCCTCGACCCACGGTCCCGCTGCACGCACGAGATCGGCGGGGAACAGCATCGCTGGAACCATGATGGTGAACGTGCAGAGCAGACAGTCGACCGCCGCAGCGCGTGGTCCGCGCGCGGGGACGCGGTAGAGCGGCTCGAGATCCTCGTTGCACCACAGCGTCGATCCGGCCGCCACAGCGCTCCGGTCTCCGTCGAGCGTGTCGAGCAGCCGCGCGGTGCTGTCGAGCGGCAGGACGTCGTCGGCGTCGAGAAAGCGGATCCAGTCACCGGTGGCCGCTCGTACTCCCGCGTTGCGGGCGGCGCCCTCGCCCTGATGCGCGGTTCGCAGCGTGGTGACGCGCTGCTCTCCAGCGGCGGCAAGGTCGTCTGCGATCGGCTCGGGCGATCCGTCGTCGACGACGATCACCTCGATCGAGCACCCGCGCTGGTCGAGGGCGCTGTGGACGGCCTGGTCGAGCCAGATCCGGTTTGGCGCGTGTGCGGCCACGAGGATCGACACGCGCGGGAGAGACACCCCGCCGGTCACGGTCGTTGAGGATGCGTGACGGCCACGGCTCGGACCGTCCACGAGACGGGCGGCTGGGATGCGCGGTGCCGCTGCAGCATGCGCTCATGATCCTCGGGCAAGGGGAGCAGTTCGAACCGCAGCAGCTCGCGCTCGAGCAGCGTTCCCGAGAGGTTGTCTCCAAACCATGTACCCACCACGTACTCCCCAGCCGGAAGCATCGGCGGGATCTGCATCACGACCTCGTAGCGCCCGGGCGCGGGCGCGAGCGGCGCCGCCCCTGGTTGGTCGAGCCAATCTTCGTCGATGACCCGCACGCCCTCGCGGTTGCTCAGATAGATTGCCATATCGAGGCCGGGCAACGGCTTGTGGGTCTCGAAGCCCAGCGCGACGCGCAGCAGCTGGCCGCGATCGATCCTCTCGAGCTTCTGTCCAGCGGCGGCGGTTATCGCGATCGAGCGCAGACCGACCGGTCCTGCGTCGTGCGCGTCGAACGTGACCTCGGCTGCCGATCGCAGCGTCGCGTGGCGAAAGGCGTCGATGACCTCGTGGGTCGGTCCATCTCCCCACAGCCGTCCCTCATGCAACCACAGCACGCGATCACACAGCGCGGCGACCGCGCCGAGGTCATGGCTCACGAAGATGACCGTCCCGCCTTGACCGGGTAGAGCGGACATCCGCTCCAGGGACCGTCGCTGGAAGTCCAGATCGCCGACAGCCAGCGCCTCGTCCATCACGAGGATGTCCGGCTCGGCATGCGCGGCCACGGCGAAGGCGAGCCTCAGCCTCATGCCGGTGGAGTAGCGCTTCAGCGGCGTGTCCATGAACCGCTCGACGCCGGCAAACTCAGCGATGCCGTCGAGTCGCTCGCGGACCTGCCGTCTGGACATGCCGAGGAAGGCGCCGTTGAGATACGCGTTCTCACGCCCAGTCAGCTCCGGATGAAACCCTGTCCCGGCCTCGAGCAGCGCGGCGATCCGTCCGCGTGTTCTGACGCGTCCGGTCGTCGGCGCGCTGATGTGTGCGATGAGCTTGAGCAGGGTGCTCTTGCCGGCGCCGTTGAGGCCGATCAGGCCAACCACCTCACCGACGCCGATCTCGACGTCGATCTCCCGCAGCGCCCAGAACTCCTCGCGCCGTGCGGGGCGAAGACGTCGCCGGAACGCCGACGCGAGCGCATCTCGCGCCGTCATGTAGGAGCTGCCGCCCTCACCGAGGAGAAAGCGCTTGCTCACGCCCTCGACTCGGATCACGCTCGCCGGCGTCATATGCGATCCGCGAGCTGACGCTCGACTCTGCGGAAGAAGATCAAACCGCTCATCAGCAGAGCGACGGTCACGACGGCGGACACCAGGTCGGCCGCGGGCGGCGGTGCCCCGCCGATCAGCGACCAGCGAAATCCGTCGACCAGCCCGACCGCCGGATTGAGGGCGTACGCCCAGCGCAGGTTGTCCGCAACGAGCGAGCTCGAATACACGACCGGCGTCGCGAAGAACCACAGCTGCAGAAAGAACGCCAGGACGTAGCGCACGTCGCGGTACAGGACGTTCAACGCTGAGAGCCAGACGCCGAACGAGAGGGCGACGGCGACGAGGGCCACGCACCAGAGCGGCGTCAGCAGAAGCGCGACGGACGGCGCGACGCCGAAGATCAGCATGAGCACGAGGAGCAGACCGAGCGACACGGCGAGGTCCAGAAGCGTCGGCACGATCGCTGCGAGCGGCGCGATCAGCCGGGGGAAATAGACCTTGGTGATGGAAGCCTGGTCGTCGGTCAGGCTGTCCGCGGCGCGCGACACGCCCGACGAGAGCGAGTTCCACACCACCAGCGCGGCGTACACGAAGACGGCGTACGGCAGACCTTCGCTGCCAACATCGACGAGCTTTCCGAGCACCAGCGTGAACACGAGCATTCCGAGCAGCGGCTGTAGGACCGCCCAGCTGATGCCGATCAGCGTCTGCTTGTAACGCAGCTTGATCTCGCGCGTCACGAGCGCCGGAACCAGATGGCGGAAGTGCCACAGCTCGCACATCGCCGCCCGCGGCGACCAGCGCGTCGACGGTACGTTGTCGAGCCACGCGCGCTCGTCGACGGTCTGCGTCATGCCGACATTGTGCGGCCACGCGCAAAGATGGCACCGCGACGCCACTTGGATTGCGGCGCTCCGTCAGGATGAGCGGCGATGAACTCTCCGTATCGGACCGTAACTGTGGTCGTGGCCACAAGGGGTCGCCATGCCAGCCTCGACGCCTGTCTGGCGAGCATCGGTGCGGCCGGCTATCCGGACTGCGAGCTCATCGTCGTCGACAACAGCGCCGGCGACGCAGACGTCGCCGAGATCGCTGCCGCTCACGGAGCACGGTACGTGCTTGAGGCCGAGGGCGGTCTCAGCCGAGCGCGCAACGCCGGCGCCCGGGAGGCGGCTGGCGACGTCGTGGCGTTCATCGACGACGACGCCGAGGCTGAGCCCGGCTGGCTCAACCAGCTCGTCCAGGGCTTCCAGGACGAGCTGACGCTGGTGGTGACCGGGCGGATCGTGCCGTTCGAGGTACGCACCAACGCGCAGCGCATCTATCGCGATCTGGGTGGGCTGGACCCAGGCCCGGAGCTGCGGGTCCTGGACCGCTCGATGCCGTCGTGGTTCGAGACGGCGAACTTCGGCGGCATCGGCTACGGAGGCAACATGGCGTTCGCCCGGCGCGCCTTCGAGGTCTGGCCCGGATTCCGAGAGGATCTCGGGCTCGGGTCGCCGCTGCACGGGGCCGAAGAGCAGCACGCGTTCTTCTCCATCGTGCGCCAGGGGTTCAGGATCGCCTACCGGCCCGAGGCGATCGTTCGCCACCCCTATCCCGCATCGATGCAATCGCTGCGCGGCAACCACGTGCGTGACCTCGAGCGCGTGGCCGGATACGCGGCGCTGTTGTTCGCCGAGGCTCCGGAACACCGGGTTGATGTGATGCGGTTCGCAGTCGACGGCATCCTGCGTCGTCCGCGCCCCTGGAAGCGGGCATCCGGGCGGCGCTACGCGTCCCTCGTGCCGATGTCGCGGATGGCGGCTGCGGGTATCCGCGGCATCCGCCTCTATGGCCAGTCGCGCCGCCTGGAGTCCGAACGCGCGTCGCGGCGGCGGCAAGAGGAGAGCGTGCACCCATCCGTCCTGATGCTCGGCAAAGGCTGGTTTCCCGAGCAGCTCGGCGGGCTCGACCGCTACTTCCGCGACCTGTTCGAGCACCTTCCCGAGGCGACAGCGGTCATCATCGGGCCGGCTCCCGAGGCACCCACGCGCGTCGCGGCAGCCTCGTCGCACGAGGCTTGGTTGCCGCGACGGTTCCTCGCCTTGTGGCGGGCGTCGCGGGCCGCGCGCTGTGGCGCGCGGATCGTCGACGCGCATTTCGCGCTCTATGCGCTCGTACCGATGGTCATCGGCCCGCTGCGATCGCTGCCGGCGATTGTGCACTTCCAGGGCCCCTGGGCCGACGAGAACGTCGCGGCCGGCGACAGCTCGCGCATACGGCGGAAGCTGCGGCGAGTGATCGAATGCCTGGTCTATCGACGCGCCGCGCGGATCGTGGTCCTGACGTCGGCGTTCCGCCGGATCCTGGTGGAGCAGTACGGCATTGCGCCGTGGTCGGTGCGCGTGGCGCCTCCAGGGGTGGACCTCGAGCATTTCACTCCCGGCAATCGCACCGTCGCTCGCGACCGGCTCGGTGTGCCCCAGGACGCCTTCGTTGCGGTGTCGGTGCGGCGCCTGGTGCCGCGCATGGGGCTCGACGTGCTCGTGGAAGCGTGGGCTGCCGCGTGCGACGAACTGCCGGCCGGCTCGCGCTTGCTGATCGTCGGCCAAGGCCCGGAGCATCAACGACTACACGACCAGGTGGCGCGACTCGACGTGGCGCACAGCGTGCAGTTGCTCGGTCCGGTGCAGGAAGCGACCCTTCTCGACATCTACCGCGCCGCGGACGTCGGCGTCGTGCCCACTCGCTCCTTCGAAGGCTTTGGGCTCATCGTCATCGAAGCAGCGGCGTGCGGCACGCCGAGCATCGTCACTCGGGTCGGAGGACTCCCCGAAGCCGCGCGCGGGCTTGATACGTCGCTCATCGTCGCGCCCGACGACGCATCCGCGCTCGCGCTCCGGATCGTCCAAGCCTCCCGTCCGGACGGACTGCCGGCTCGCGACGTCACCCGCCGGTTTGCGGAGGGCTTCTCGTGGGAGGCGGCGGTCGAGCGCAATCGTGCGGTCATCCGTGAGGTCCTGGCTCCGCCTCCCGCCGCCCGGCATGTGCGGGTGGTCTATCTCGGCCATGTGGCGCAGCTGTCGGGTGGCGAGATCGCGCTGCTGCGCCTGCTTCCGCATCTCAGAGAGGTCGAGCCCCACGTGATCCTCGCCGAGGAGGGCCCGCTCGTCAATCGCCTCGTGCAGGCCGGGATCTCGGCGGAGGTGCTGCCGATGGCCAGTCCTGCGCGCGATCTCCGCAAGCACCGCGTCACCGCGCGATCGCTGCCGCTGTCCGCAATGGCCCACAGCGCGACGTACGTTATCCGGCTTGCGATCCATCTGCGACGCCTGCGCCCCGACCTCGTGCACGCGAACAGTCTCAAGGCAGGGGTGTACGGGTCCCTCGCGGCGCGGATCGCCGGTGTGCCCTTCGTCTGGCACGTGCGGGATCGGATCGCCACCGACTACCTCCCTGCGCCGGCCGTACGGCTGATCCGGACGATGGTCCGGCACCTGGCTGACGGCGTCGTGGCCAACTCGCAGGTGACGATCGATACCGTCGGCCCCATCGATCCCGCGACGATCTCGAAGGTGTTGCCTTCGACGATCTCGAAGGTGTTGCCTGATGTCCTCCCGCCGGTGCCAATCCCGGCGGCCGCACGCAACAGCCGCGCGTGCGCCTTCGGGATGGTTGGCCGGATCGCGAGCTGGAAGGGCCAGGATCTGTTTCTACGAGCGTTCGCGAGCGCGTTCGCCGACGGTGTTGAAAGCGCCGTCATCATCGGCGCCCCGATGTTCGACGAGCAGCATGTCGAGGACGACCTGCGACAGCTTGCGGAGGATCTCGGGATCGCTGAGCAGGTCGAGTTTCGCGGATTTCGTGAGGACGTCTGGCGCGAACTCCAGGACCTCGACGTGCTCGTGCATGCGTCGACGACACCGGAGCCGTTCGGGCAGGTCGTGGTCGAGGGCATGGCAGCGGGGTTGCCGGTGGTCGCGTCGAACGAAGGCGGGCCGGCGGAGATCCTCGACGACGGCGTTACCGGATGCCTCTTCAAAGCGCGCGATGTCGCGGCGCTGGCTTGTGTGCTGACCGAGCTACGAGACTCACCGCAGAAGCGCGCCCGCCTGGGAGCTGCTGCGAGACTGGCAACCGACCCGTTCGAAGGCGACGTGGTCGCGGCGGAGCTGCAGACCCTGTACCGGGCGATCATCGCCCGCGACGACGCGTCACAGTAGACGCGATGACCGGAGCCCCCATGCACGATCGCGACGACCTCCGGTTACCGGCCCACCGGTGTCGATCTGGCACCCGCTCGCATCGAGATGGCGGTCGCCCGAGCGGCACGCTGGGGGGTGGCCGTCGAGTTCGAGACGGGAGACATGGATGAGTTGCAGCTCGGCAGGCAGTTCGATGGCGTGCTTGTCTGTGACGCGCTGCACCACAGCGGGCGTCGACGAGCGGTCGTGTCGAACGTCGCACGGCATGTGCGCCCGGGAGGTTGGGCGCTCCCTGGCGAACCCTCGCTACTGCATGCGATCTCGCCCGGCGCGCGCCGCACCACGCACGAGCTCGGCTGGATCGAACGTGGGATCAGCGTTCGCGGCTTGCGGCGCGACTGCACCAGAGCCGGACTTGGCGACTTTCGGCGCTTCTTCGAGCCGACGCGGGCATACGAAAACCGAGGGCGGGGCTTTGCATGGCAGGCGGTCCGCCTGGCGGCCGCCAATCTCGCGGTCGCGCCGCAGGCTTCCGTCTGGCTCGCAGCGCGGCGCCCGGATTGGGCTTGAGGATGGCGATTCGCGCGCTCAAAAGGCCGTTGCTGGCGGCAAACGGGCCGCGGCGTCTGCCAGCGGGGATCGGACGAGGCATCCGCCTCGAGATCGACTTCGCTCACCACACGCGGCTGTACGCCGGGCTCTACGAGGTCGAGCTCAACAGCAGCCTGCGACGACTCTGCCCTCCGGGCACGCGCTGCTTCGACGTTGGCGCGCACTTCGGCTATGACACGCTTGTGCTCGCCAAGGTCTCGGGCACTCAGGTCAGGTCGTTCGAGTGCGAGCCCGCGCTCGCCGAACGCATGAAGCGCAACCTCGCGCTCAATCCGCAGCTCGCGGAACGCATCAGCGTGTCCTTGGCGTATGTCGCGGCGCAGAGCGACCCGGCGCGGCGTCAAGTCACCTTGGATGATGCGACGCTCGCTGAGGGCAGCTTTGTCCCGGGGTTTGTGAAGATCGACGTCGAGGGCGCCGAGGCCGACGTGCTACGCGGATCGCGAGGGCTGCTCGCCGAACATCGACCAGCCCTGGTCATCGAGACCCACGATCCCGACGTGGAGCGCGAATGCCAGGAGATCCTCGGCGGTCACGGGTACAAGCCAGAGGTCATCGATCGTCGACGGTGGCTGCGCGATCATCGGCCGATCGCGCACAACCGCTGGCTCGTAGCGGCGGGTGCGCACGCGGCGCGGCCAGCGTGAAGACCTCGTCTGCTGGATACAGTCTTCCACGTGAACACGAACAGGTCCGACGGTGAGCCGGTGGCGTTCCATGACTTCATCGTTCCGATATGGAGTCGGCGCTGGCTCATCCTTGCCATAGCCGTGATCGGGGCCGTAGCGACCTACGTGTACTTCGATCGCCAGGAGTCGCGCTACACGGCGTCGACGAAGGTGTTCTTCCAGGATTCCGGCGTTAGCCAGATTCTGAATCCGAACGCCGCTAACGATCCCGACCGCAACCTGCTCAACCAGGCGACGCTCCTGACCTCCCGCGACGTCGCGACGAGCGTGGCGCGCAAGATCGGCTACAGAGGCAACGCGGCAGCACTGCTGGAGTCGGTTCAGGCGCAGCCGTCCACCGGCTCGGACTTCATCCTCATCACGGCAGAAGCTGGTACCGCTTCGGCCGCCGCGAAGCTGGCCAACTCGTTCGCGCAAGCCTTCATCGCGATCCGTGGCGAGAACCTACGCGCGGCGATCAACCGCGAGCTCGTCGCCGCCGAGCGCCGCTTGCGCGAAACGCCGAGGACGACGGCAACCGCGGCGGACCGCGCTGATCTGAGCGGAACGATCCGCCAGCTCGAGGTCGCCCGGTCGCTGCCTGCCGCCACCGCACAGCAGATCGATCCCGCGCTGCCTCCGGGCGCCCCGGTGTCGCCACGGCCAGCCCGCAATGCGATCTTCGGATTCGCTCTGGCGCTCCTGATGGCGCTCGGCGTCGCACTCGTGCTGGAGCGCTTCGATCGGCGTATCAAACGTCTGAGTGACATGCTCGAGGCCTACGATCTGCCGCTGCTCGGAGTCATCCCCGTCTCGGACACACCGACGCCCAGGATCGAGCAGGGTCCAACGCTTGCGGCCGATCTGCGCGAGCCGTTCCGGAGCCTGCGCACGACATTGCAGTTGTCGACCAACGGTCCGCCGCTTCAATCGGTCCTGATCGTGAGTGCGCTTCCGGGAGAAGGCAAGTCAACCGTGACACGCAGTCTCGCGCTGACCTATAGCGAGTCGGGCGAGCATGCGGCACTGCTCGACTTCGACCTGCGCCGTCCGTCCCTCGCTCGGATGCTCGGCCTCGATCGTGGCGCTGGGCTCACCGACGTGCTGGCCGGCTCGGTGGAGCTTGCAGAGGCCCTGCAAGTCGTCCCGCTGCACAACACGATGGTTGCCGCGGGCAGCCGCCGGACGCGCGGAGCGTCCGATCGCGAGGACGACGACAATCCTCCGACGGCCACCGCCACGATCACGAACGGCGAGCGCCGAGCGGGCGCGCCCCAAACGGTGAGCCTGCTGCCCGCGGGCACGCAGAGCGAGCACCCGCAGACGCTGCTGGCAACGCAGGGCACGCGCGACGTCCTCGAAGTCGTCGAGCAGGATCACGACATCACGCTGATCGACTCGTCGCCCCTGCTGTCCATCAGCGACGCCACCGCCCTGCTCGGTGAGGTCGACGGTGTCATCGTCGTGAGCCGGATGGGAGTGTCTACCGCCGCCAGCGCGCAGCGGCTCGTCGAACTCCTTCGCCGCGTGCCGCGCGTAAGCCTCCTCGGGCTCGTCGTCAACGGTGCCGACGAGCCGGGACGCTCCTACTACTACGGGAGCTGACGCGTGACCGCCCTTGCGCGGGCCGGCAGAGGCACCTCATATGGAGCGCTCGCCGTCGTGGTGGGCGTCGCGAGCGCGCTCGCGATCATCGCGATCGGATACGTCAGCTCGTCGGTGACGCCCGCCACGCTGGCGGCGGTCTGCGTGGGGGCCCCCCTCGGGGCGTGGCTGCTGGCGACCAGGAGAGTGGGCACCGCGCTGATCGTGGTGGCAGCGTACATCGCGCTGCTCGACGGTTTCCTTCGCCTGAAGACGGGCCAGCCGGAGCTCACCGTCGTCCGCGACGTCGTCTTCTACCTCGTCGTCGTCGGCGCTGTCGTGCGTCTGGCGATCAGCCGCGGCCTGCCTGATGTGCCGCCGTGGACCGGCTGGGTCTTGGCCTTCGTGAGCCTCGTCTTGGTGCAGCTGCTAAATCCGGCCAACCCCCCGTTTCAGATCGCGTTGCTGGGCATGCGGCCTCACCTCGAGTGGGTGCCGCTGTTCTTCTTCGGCTACGCCGTAATGCGTAGCCCACAGCGACTGCGCGCGTTTCTCGTCGTCCTCTTGGTGCTCGCGACGATCAACGGCATCGTCGCCTTCGTGCAGTTCAACATGGATCGCAACCAGCTTGCAGGCTGGGGCCCGGGCTATGCCGAGCTCATCCAGGGGGAGGGCCGCTTCCAGGGCGCGGGCCGCGTGTACTACGACGATGTGGGGGCCCATGTGCGCCCGCCGGCACTTGGGCCCGACACCGGCTTCGCCGGGAGGATCGGCTTCCTCGCGATCCCAGGCGCGCTTACGTTGTTGATCGTCGCCCGCGGCCTTGGGATGCGTATCGGGCTCTTCTTGCTGTGTGGGGGTGTCGCCGTTGCTGTCATCACTTCGCAGCAGCGCACCGTGATTCTTGCCTCGCTCGTGGCGATGTTCGCGTTCGCCGGGCTCGCGACGCTGGGCGGGAGGGGACTGAGGGTGGTACTCGCCCTAAGCGTTGCCGCAGTCGTGGGTTACGGTGCCATCAACTTCATTGCGGGCTCGGCGGCGACCGATCCGTTCACTCGCTATTCCACGGTGTCGCCGAGCCAGCTGTTCTCGTCCATCAAGCAGGATCGCGGGCAGAGCTTGAGTGCCGTTCCGAATTACTTCTCCGAAACCCCGCTGGGGGTAGGGCTTGGACGTTCCGGCCCGGCGGCCGGATTGCTTGGCGCGAGGGGCGACGCCGCGACCACCACGGCAAACTCCGAGACAGAGTTCAACTACCTGCTCAGCGAACTCGGCATTCCCGGGCTCGTGGTGCTGCTCGGTTTCACCCTAGTGGTGCTCGCGGCCTCGTTCAGCGCAATACGGCGACTGCCCGACCGCGAGACGAGGATGCTGCTCGCGGCGGTGGCGGCGCCGCTGGTCGCGATCCTCGTCACTTGGATCTCGACGTCGACCTCGGCGACGACGCCGCTGGCGCCGTACATGTGGTTTGCGTCGGGCGTGATTGCCTACTGGTGGCGCGAGACGAGAAGCACGGCGCTGCCGCTCCGCGGGCCGCCGTGACGACGCAACCGCGCCCGAGAATCGCCCTTTGCGCTCATGCTATCCATGACCACGGCGGAATGGAGCGCGCTTTCGCAGAGCTTATCCGCCGGTCGGCAAATGAGATCGACTTCGTTGTCGTATCGTCGGAGCTTGAGGAGGATCTGCGGCCACTGGTCACCTGGAAGCGGGTTCCCACCCCAGCCAAGCCGGCGCCGCTTCGGTTCGTCCTGTTCTGGGTGCTAGCGGGCGCGATGCTGGCTCGCCTGCGAATGGACGCGGTGCATACGTTGGGCGCGATCACGTGGCGGCGGGCAGACCTCGTGACCGTGCAGTTCTGCCACGCGGCGTTCGCGGAAATCGGGACGCGAGTGGATCCTGGAGCGTCGCTGGCACGCCGGCTGAATGGCAGGTTTCACGGCGCGATTGCGCTAAGAGCGGAACGGTTTTGTTTTCACCCCGAGCGCCTGAAGATGTTCGCTGCGGTCTCGCCCGGTGTCCAGCGGGAACTGAGCCGGCACTACCCGGGCATCCCGGTAGCGCTGACTCCCAACGGTGTCGATACGGAGCGCTTTCGCCCTGATCCCGCCGCCCGCGCGGCGGTTCGGGCTTCACACGGTGCGGATGCCTCTGACGTCATCGCCGTGTTCGTGGGCGGCGACTGGCATCGCAAGGGGCTTGCCGTGGCGATCGAAGCGCTCGCCGTGGTTGCGCGGGACTCCGCTGCGCCGCTTCGGCTGTGGATCGTGGGCGAAGGAGAACCGCAGCAATTTCGCGCGCTCAGCCGCAAGCTGGGCATCGAGGATCGAGTCTCGTTTTTCGGGCGCCGCGCCGACGTGGAGCGCTATCTCCAAGGCGCCGACATCTTCGTCTTTCCGACCTCATATGAGACGTTCTCGATCGCTAGCTACGAGGCTGCGGCAAGTGGGCTGCCAGTGCTTGCCACAGCGGTGAGCGGCATCGAGGATCTGATCGGCGCAGGTGACACCGGCATCGCCGCCGAGCCTGTCGCCGATGAGGTCGCCGCAGGCCTCGCGCGGTTGAGCGCCGATTCATCGCTGCGCAGTCGCCTGGGCGCCGCCGGACGGCACCGGGCGCAGGGCTTCTCGTGGGATCGCTCGGCGAGCAGCGTGTTGGAGGCCTACCGCGTGTTGCTCGCGGAGGCTCGAGCCACGGGTGTTGCGCCTGGCGCGTGAGCGCCCGGCCCCATCATGCGCACGCGGCGGCCGCGTAACACGTCGACGATGGCGACGAGCTGACCCGACAGGGACGGTAGTAGCCGATGCAGCACATCGCCCTCACCGCGAGCCAGCGCTGCCACGGCGCGCGCCAGCCCCGGTGTGGCGCGCTCTCCGATAAGCAGACCGAAGATGGCGCGGCGCACGCCGAGCCAGGGGCGCAGCGAGAGCAGCATCGCGAGTCTGTTGTATGCGGCGTCGGAAACCGCGGTGCGCTCCGGACGTTGGCGCCGGTCGGCATCGAATCGCGGACCGACCGTGTGGTCGACAACCGCCTCGGGGTCGTACACGAGTCGCCAGCCGCGGTCGGCGGCCGCGAGGCAGCAGGCAACCTCGAAGTCGACTTGGGCGCCACTGCCTCGCAGCCCCGACGGGAAGGACAGAACAGGGCGGCGAAAGGCCATGTTCACGCCCTTGAGCACGGCCACATCCCGCGCCGCACCGCACCCGAGGTGATGGTTGCCGGTGACTCGGCCCGAGCGCTCGATCTTCCCCACCCGTTGCGTCAGCGGGCCTGCTTGCGTTGGACGGTCGACGACGTCACGCCCGCCTACCGCGCCCACGGCGGGATCGCAGAAGTGACGGTGCAGCGTCGCCAGCCAGTCGGGGCGCGGAGCCGCATCGTCGTCGGTGAACGCCACGATCTCTGCCGCGGTCGCTGCTACGCCGGCACTCATCGCGGCGACCACGCCCGCGTCCTCGACCACCACAGCTCTGATCCGTGGCCATTCGGCGAGTTCCGCCGCTGTGGCGCCGTCGCCGGCACGGCAGACGACGACGATCTCCTTGGCGGCCTCCGTCTGCAGGCTCAGGGCCTCCAGACACAGCCGCAGCAGCTCGGGCCGGCGATAGCTCGGTACCACCACCGCGATCCCTGTGCCGCTGCTTGTCGGATTAGTTGCGGGGTGGCCCATTGTCCAACACGCGCTCGAACGTGTCGACGAGCGCCCGACACACGCGCTGCGGTGCGAACAGCCGCTCCGCCTCGAAACGCGCAAGGCGGCGCACGTCGTCGCGGCGTCCGTCCCGCATCACATCAGCCATCGCTCGAACGCCAGCTTCGAAGGCGTCTAGGTTGCCTGCTGCAAAACGGTACGAACAGCGTGAGTCGACGTTCTCGGTAGCCCCGACCTCATCGCTCGTCACAACGGGGGAACCACTGGCGAGCGCCTCTCCAACTGTGAGCGCGAATGGCTCGTAGTGGCTGGGTTGCAAGACAACGTCAGCCGAGCGATGCAGCTGGGCGACCTCGTCTGCGCTGCGGTATCCCTCGTGTCTTGCGACGGCCGGGTGGAGTTCCTTCAGCAACGGGGTGTAATCCGAGAACATCGAGTGTGCGCCGACGATGCGAAGTCTGAAGCGGCCCGGCTCGCGAGCGAGCCGATGGCTGAGCCCGACGACCATCTCGATGCCCTTTCTCACGGAGAGACGCGAGACGAAGAGCAGCTCGACTGGACCGTTCTCGGTGGGTCCGCCCGACTGGGGCGTGAATCTCCTGAGGTCGATTGGATTCTGAACGACGTAGAGACGCTCGCTCTCGATGCTGTAGTCGTCCTCGAGGTGCCGAGCGAAAACCCTGCTCGGTGCGATGATCCCCGCCACTCGTCGAGCATCCCGCCGCTGGATGATCGTGCGCCCCGCCAGGAGGGCGGTCGTGGCCTCGGTCCTGGCCTTGCCGCCACAACGCACAGCGAGGGCGTGCTCTCGGCGATGCCATCGCAGCTCGCCGGCCGTATGCACCTCTGGATGAACGATTACGGGCGGCAGCCCGGTCTCTCGACGGCGCAACCATGGAACCTCGAACTGCGAGAACTGGTAAATCAGGGCGTATGGTCGTCGCGCGTGTTCGGCGCTGAGCCTCACGAGCAGGTGTTTCTGGGACCGCGCGCGAGCAAGGAGCGAGGTCGCCGTTGCCATGAGCGGCTGCCGGCTGTACCACCGGTCCCAATCCCACGGCACCCGCTCCGTGAACAGGCGCAGACCAGGACAGCCGTCGAACCGGTTCCCGTAGGGCGCGTGCACGGTCGCGATATAGGCGTCCACCTCGACGCCCTGCTCGGCGAGGCCAAGGAGAATCTGAGTCGCCGCGTACGGCACGCCTCCTTCGAGAGACGGCTCGGGCCCTAACCAGGCGATCCTCATACGGCGGGGGACTGTAGCGGAGGCGGTCTGAGCGCTGGTCGCCTAGCCTTGCGTGATGGACGTCGTCAAGCGAGCGGTGCGCCGAGCCCTACCGGCACCGATCGCACGAACTCTCCACCGGTGGGCCGTCCAACAGCGCATTCGGTCGTTCGAGTCTCGCGTCGTCACGCACAGCTACATGGGCGAGTGGCTTCGGGTATCCCTGCAGGACCCCCTCGCTGAAGGGTGGTATGACCACGACTGGGGGGACCAAGCCGAGATTGATGCACTGCGCCGCGGGCGCTTGCGACCCGGTGCGCGCGTCTTCGACCTCGGCGCCCATCAGGGAATCGTCGCCCTCGTGCTGGCACGGATCGTCGGTGAAGCGGGCGAGGTGGTGGCGGTCGAGGCGGAGCGCCACAACGTGCGCGTAGCCGAGGAGAATGTGCGGCTGAACAACGCGACGAACATGCGCATAGTACACGCAGCTGCTGCCGACGCCCCCGGCCGGCTTCTGTTCTCGGAGAGCCTGAACGGCAGCGTCGCGCCGGCCGGCCGTAGCGGGGAGACTGAGGTTGCTGCGGTCACAGTGGACGGGCTTGCTGAACAATTCGGTCCGCCGGACGTCGTCTTCGTCGACGTTGAGGGATTCGAGGCAAAGGTCCTCGCTGGCGCTGTCAGAACGCTCGATCAGTTGAAGACCGACTTCTTCGTCGAAATCCACGACGCCCATACGCTGGCGCAAGTAGGCGCAAGCGCCGAGGACGTTGTCGGTGCTTTCACCACGAGGGGCTACCGATGCAGCTGCGCCCCGGCTGGCGACGAAGGTGTCGATGGACAATGGAGCGAGATCAACGATGCTTCATTGATCGCGGGGCGCCGGTCGTACCTGGTTGCTAGGGCTGAAGGCTAGCTCGCCTGCGCCGCGCTCGCCGCAGCGCGTCCTGCACAACGGCAACTGCGCCGACAGCCGAATAGCCAGCCGCTAGGACGACGAAGCGCACGGCGCGCCGAGGGCTATTGCCCACGCGATAGTAGTCGCGCAGCAGGCAGTACCCCCAGTGCTTTGCGTTCAGAAACAGCGCATAACCTGCGGGGGAAAGGAACCTCGACCAAGGATAACGCTCGGGATGGCGGCGGAACAGGTATCCGTCGCTAACGAGCTGGCGACCTCGTCGGATTTCGCCGAGCAGCGTAGTCGGCATCGGTGGATGGAGGACCACCATCCGTGACTCGTAGCCGGTTGGCCCCAATCGCGCGATGCGAAATCCCAAGTCGAGGTCCTCGGCGTGAGCAGACGGAAACATTTCTGAAAACCCTCCAACCTCTTCTATGGCTTCTCGGCGGTACGCGACGTTGCACGTGAGAAAGCTTCCGGGTGCCGAGGCTCTGACGCTGTGAAAGTACAAGGGATCGTAAGCGGGAGTGATGGTCGGGCCTTCGACGCCGACATGGTCAGGGTGGCTCGTCAAGAAGGACACGGCTGTCTCGATCCAATGTGGGCCGGGGATCGTGTCGTCGTCAGTGAACAGGATCAACTCGCCGCGTGCGCGTTCGATCCCAGCATTGCGGGCGCGCGCCGGCCCGGTGCCATCGCGTCGGATCGCGACCACGCTCAGGATCGTCGGATGCGAGACGTCTGGCAGCGCAACCGGCGGTACGCTGCCATCGTCGACGACCAGGATCTCAAACAGGACCTCTGTCTCCTGCTCCTGCAGCGCACTCAGGCAGCGGGCCAATTTGTCGGGCCGGTCACGGCTGGGAATGACGATGGAGGCTGCCGGGCGAGGGATCTGCATCGCAGGAGTGTGCCAGCATGCAAGCTGATGCGGATCCATACTCCTTCCCGGTCCCCGGCTTGACGCACGCATGGCCTCGAACTCGCTAGAGCCCGTGGATCACGAGCCGATCACCCTGCAGATCAATGTTGCGCCCTCGGACCACTGGCATATCCGAGCATCGCTCGAGCACCACCTGCGGATCTGGGGTCCACAGGTGGACGAGATCCTCTTCTCGATTGATACGCTCCGTAGCCCGGGTCGCCGCGGAGCGGAGTGGGACGAGGGGAGGCCCAGGCTGGCGGCGGTTCTGACTGACATCCGTACGCACCATCCGAACATTCGCGCGATTGATGTCGAGTATGGAGCCGAGCAGTCGGCGTTAGTCAGTAGGGAGTTCTTTGGAGGGGCATCGATCCCGAAAAAGGACTGTTTCGGCGCCCCGTTTTATGCCTATCTACACGGGCTACACGCTGCATCGAATCGCTTCGTTTTGCATCTCGATGCCGACATGCTTTTCGGCGGCGGGCATGCCTCATGGGGTAAAGAGGCAATCGCCGCCATGCAGGCCCGCCCGGACGTCCTTTTCTGTGGGCCTCTTCCCGGTCCGCCCACGGCCGACGGCAAGATCGCGGCGAGCATCGCGCGCCGTCACCACACGACGCAGCGCTATGGCTCGCTGCCGATCCCCCAACAGTTTCCGACACTGGCCTACGGGTTCACGCACATGAGCACCCGCGTCTTCTTGCTGGACAGGCAGAGGTTCGCGTCACACGTCGGAGCGCTCAAACCGATGCGTCTGCTGCGGCCGACCTACCCGCGCGGGCTGGGGCACCCGCCCTTCTATCCGCTCGAGACGGTGTTCTCGCGCGCGATGCGCCGCCATAAGCTCATTCGTCTAAACATGCTCGGCAAGGCTCCCGGTATGTGGTACGTCCACCCCCCTGCACGTAGCTCGGAGCTCGAACGTGAGTTACCGCGGCTGATCGAGCGCGTGGAGCGAGGAAACGTGCCGCCAGAACAGTTTGGTGACGACCAGATGAATGTCAGCATGTACGAAGAAGCGGCTGCCGCAGAATAGGCCGCGTGATTGCGGCCTGCACGTCCGTCGCGGCGATCATCCCGGCGGGCGTGAACGTCGTCTCGGCGGCCGTGCCTGCACCGCCGCCGCCAGAAGTGCACAGCCTCAAGGACGACGGCACGCGCTGCATGCGCTGGGCGTTCGCGGATAGCACGAAGGGTGAAGCCGATGCACATCAGACGCCGCGAACTCGCCGCCGCCCGAGCCTTCTCAGCCGTCGCCGGAGCACTCCCGTGGGGTGTGGGCCAATACCGTCTGGCCAGCCCATACGCGGATCGCAACAGGTGGCCCAAGGGCTTCGTGGCCGATCAGCAGACGAGCAGCGGAGCGCGGTTGCGTCTCGATCTCAGCGATCGGACCCAGCTCATTGCGTTCCTCTTGCGCGACTACGGGCCGACGCTCACCCGATACGTCGATCGGCGCCTGCCGCACGCCGGCACGTTCTTTGACGTGGGAGGCCATGTCGGCATGATGTCGTTCGCGATGGCTGCCATACGCCCGGACGTGATGATTCACGCGTTTGATCCCAACCTGACGAACGTCGGGCGCTGGCGCCACAACCACACCCTGAACCCGAGCGAACGCGTTTGACTGCTCGAGATGGGGCTGAGCGACAGCGATGGCGAGCGCTCGTTCTTCGTGCCATCGGACGCGCCGGGGGATTCCGTAGCGGGCATGATCTACGACAAGGGCGACCAGACCGTCCCCGTCATGTCGCTCGACACCTACTGCACTGAGAACGGGATCGCGCATATCGACGTCCTGAAGGTCGACGTCCAAGGCCACGAACCCGCCGTTTTGCGCGGGGCCGAGCGAATGCTCTCGGAGGGGCGCATCGACGTGGACGTGTCCGCAAGTTCTGCGGATTATGTAAAGGAGCCGGACGGGGCGCGGCGAAATAGTGCTTGTGCCCCGGACCAGTCGGCATGTGATTGAGCTCTCTGAAGACGAGCGCACCGGGCTTGAGCGGCGCGCTGCAACGGTGACGTTGCCATGGCGGGTGGTGCAAAGGGCGCGGATCGTGCTCTACGCCGCCGACGGGATGCAGGACATCGACATCGCCGCGCGCCTGGATTGCTCGCCTGACAGCGTCGCGCGCCGACGACGACGATTTTGCGCTGAGCGCATGGCGGGCCTGAATGATGAAGCGCGGTCGGGTCGACCGCGTCGTTTTCCCCCCGCAACAGGTCGCCGAGGTCAAGGTGATCGCGTGCGAGCTGCCGATCAAGCACGATCTGCCGCTGTCGCGTTTCTCGCGCGCTGAGCTGCATCGCCTCGTCCTTGAGCGCGGCGTGACCGACGCGTCAGCGTCAACGATCTGGCGCTGGTTGCATGACGACGCGATCAAGCCGTGGCAAACGAGGTCGTGGATCTTCCCGCGCGACCCGTGCTTTGCCGAGAAGGCCGGCCGCGCTCTGGATCTGTACGCCCGCATCTTCAACGCCAAGCGCCTGCGTCCTGACGAGTACGTCATCTGCGCCGACGAGAAGACCCAGCTGCAAGCACTCGGCCGCCGTCACGACACCGTCCCACCGGGCCCCGGACGCCCCGGCCTCCTCGAGTTCGATTACCTGCGTGGCGGCACGCTGGCCTACCTCGCCGCGTGGGACGTGCATCACGCCCGGCTGTTTGACCGTGTCGAGCAGACGACCGGGATCATCCCCTTCGGCAGGCTCGTCGAGCAGGTCATGACCGTCGAGCCCTACGCCTCCGCACGACGCGTGTTCTGGATCGTCGATAACGGCAGCTCGCACGCCGGCAAGACCTCGATCGCGCGGATGCACCAGGCGCACGAGAACGCCGAGCTGATCCACCTGCCCGTGCATGCCTCCTGGCTAAACCAGGCCGAGCTGTTCTTCTCGATCGTGCAGCGCAAAGCCCTGACACCCAACGACTTCGGCTCGCTCCCCGAGCTCGCGCGGCGCCTGATGAACTTCGGCCAGCACTACCGCAACATCGCACGCCCCTTCCAGTGGACGTT
>Ga0136637_1000009_pt1 | contig 27880 bp, 27 predicted proteins | sample AntDrymUQ8572106_2_FD_105497 | JGI IMG/M metagenome (GOLD analysis project Ga0136637, IMG submission 105497) | Polar desert sand microbial communities from Dry Valleys, Antarctica - metaG UQ857 (21.06) | ecosystem: Environmental > Terrestrial > Soil > Desert | place: Antarctica: Dry Valley... | reverse complement strand
TATCTCGCCACCGTGGCTTCCGAAATCAACGACCGACCCCGTAAGATTCACAACTGGAAGAAGCCCTCCGAACTATTCACCGAACTCGTCGAAGCGCATGCTTCCACTGCCTGAGCCTGCCGTTCGCTGGTCCAATCTGTGCTGTACCCGTCCAATCTCGGGAACCCACACCCACCGAAGGCGGGCGGAGTATCGGTCCAGCAGTACGTCACTCCGGGGTTGTGTCGAACGAAGCCGGTTGCCGTGAAGACGTGTGGACTCCCCTGGATCTCCGGTTGTGCGGCGACCTGCCACTGCCTGTGTACCGTGGAGCGACCCGCACCCTGTTCGACCATGCTGGCCAGCGCTTCGTGGTCCACGAGCGCGCACGTCTGCGCAATGTCGAGGATGACCGAGTGCAAGCTGATACACATACTGTCCACATAGAACGCAGTGCGTATGGCAGCATCGAGCTGATCACTCGCACGAAGCCCGCCGACCGAGGGTAAGGTGCTTTGCGACCTGCACTGCTTCCATCGCCGGCAGGGTGGTCACGGGATAAGTGTGGTCGGCCGCGCTCCACGGCCGCCATCCCAGCTCGGGCCGCCGGCCGGCTATGACGACCATCTCGGCATCCACGATGCTTTTCGGAGTCGACATTCGATTGAACAACTCCAACGGGAAGGCTCGGTGATCGATGAGCACGTCCTGACCCCGATCCTCGGCTGCACTGCGCAACGTGTGGAGCAAGAGTGACGCCCACGGGCAGCCGATATCCGACCAGATTGTGATCGTCTCCGGATCACCGTTGATGAACTCCTCACGCGCTGGCCCACCGTCGACAACCGCCTCGGTCTTTCCCATGAGCCAATTCTCCCTTCATTTCTGCCGACATGGGCGGGTCATGGTGTGCCCGCCCCGCGAGCCCCGGTCGTCGACGGGATGCGGAAGGACTCGCCGGCAGGCTCGGTATCGGCGGGCGGCACCGGGATGCTCGCCGCGACCAGGGCCACGCCCGCGACGACGATGACGGCCGCGATTCCGGTCGAAGTCCCGATGTCGTCACCGCCGACCTGCCAGCCGAGCGCCGCCAAGGCAGGACCGAGCGCGAACCCGGCCGTGCGGGCGAGTCCCGCGATCGCTCCGACACTGCCCGCGAGCCGAGGCGGCGTAGCCGACATCAGCAGCGTCCCGTTCGGCCCCAGGACCAGGCCGGACCCGGCACCGACCACGATCAGCGCCAAGAGCACCGACAGCAAGCTCCTGATGTCGCCGCCCTCGCCGGCACCGAGCACGACGGCGAACAGCACGGCGGCACCGAGCAGGAGCGTGAGCGTTCCGACGAGCTGGATCCGCCACGGGCCCCACCGGTCGGCGAGCGCACCGCCACCCGGAGCGGTCAATGCCATCGTCGCGGGGGGCACGAGCAGCAATGCACCCGCCACCGCCGCCGATCGTTCCCAGGAGTGCTGGAGCAGGAACGGCAGCAACGCGTTGTACGCTCCCGTGACCGTGGTGCCGGCGAGCAACACCGCCAGGGTCGCCACCACCGCGCGTCCCCGGACCATGCCTGCCACCTCTCGCAGCCACCGCCTGGACCTCCCACCTCCCACGCGGTGACCCGGCACCGTCCTGACACCGAGCAGTACGGCGAACAGACACACCGGGAGGTTGACGAGAAACGCGGCCCGCCAGCCGTACGCGGCGACGAACAACCCGCCCACGCCAGGACCTGCCACACTGCCCAGCGGACCGAGCATGGCGACCAGACCCAGTGCTCTGCCCCGGTGTTCAGGCCGGACCACGGCGGCGATGACGGCGAAGCTCAGCGCGCCGACCATCGCCCCGAACAACCCCTGGACGGCCCGGGCGACGAGCATGGAGCCCAACGAGCCGGCTACCGCCACCAGAGCGCTGCTGACCCCGAAACCGACGACCGTGACGAGGAACGCCCGACGTCTACTGGTCCGATCCACCCAGATGCCGGCCGGCAGCATGAATCCGATCACCGGCACCAGGTAGGCCAACACCGCGAGCTGCGCCGTACTCGGCCCGATGTCGAAATCGTCGCTGAGATCCGGTAGTGCGATCGCCACGACCGTCATGTCCAAGCCGGTCATGAACACCATGACCGCGACTGCCAGCACTGCCGGCCATCGTGTTCGTTCCGGAACGGCCGGCGGATCGTTGACGTCCGGTTCCCTGCCTCGCTGCACCGTCATGTCCACGCCTCGATGAGCTCGTGCGCCTGCTCGGGGTTCAACCGCGGATCACACAGCGTCACGTGACGGCGCCGGAGCATCTCCTCGGTCCGGACCGGACCGCCGAGGCACTCGGTCACGTCGTCGGCCGCCACCTCGAGGTGCAGTCCGGACGGATGCCGGCCATGTTGCTCGAGGATCGTCCGGCACGTCATCGCTTCGCGGATCATGTCGGTCAGGTGACGGGTCTTCAGCCCCGCGGCGGTGCGCACGGTGTTCCCGTGCATCGGGTCGCACAGCCAGATCACCGGATGGCCCGCACGGCGCACCGCCGTGACGAGCGAGGGCAGCGTCTCCGCGATTCGGGTGACACCCATCCGCGCGATCAGGACGAGTCGGCCCGGCATCCGGTCCGGATCCAACAAGTCGCACAGCCGAAGCAGTTCGGCCGTCCGCGTGGTGGGTCCGAGCTTGCATCCCACCGGGTTGCCCACGGCGGACAGCAGCCGCACATGCGCCGAGCTCGGGTGTCGAGTTCGTTCTCCGATCCACGGGAGATGCGCCGAGCCGAGGAAGCTGCTGCCGTCCGGACCCGTGCGGATGGCGCTTCCCTCGTAGTCGATGACGAGTGCCTCGTGGCTGGACCATGGGCCACTGCCGCCAGACCCCACTTCGGTAGCCGCGCGCTGCATGCGATCCGCACGGAGCCTCCGATGGACCTGAGCACTCGCCTCGTGCGCGCGCAGCATCCGGCCAGGGTCGTGCTCGCGGGCGGCGAGGGTCGGCACCTCGGAGTTGACCATATGACCCCGAAACACCGGGAGCTCGCGCCCTTCGTGCCACTCCATGGGCTGCGAACGCGGCTTGGCGAACTGACCACCGATCCGCCCGATCCGCAGGACGGGCAGCCCGCTACCGGCCGAGAGACTGCCGGCCAGGCCGTGGAGGACGGCGAGCTTGGCGGCTGTGTGAGCAGGCGCGCACTCGGCCAGGCTCTCTGCGCAGTCCCCGGCCTGCAGCAGGCACGCTTCCCCGGCCGCGACGGTCGCCAGTTGCCGCCGCAGCGTGTCGAGTTCCGCCACACTCACCAACGGCGGCGCCGACGCGAGAGCTTCGCGGGTACGCAGGTAGTCGGCGTGATAACGCCAGTGTGGCTGCTGTTCCGCCGGCAGTCCTTCCCACGCCGCCGGTCCGGCGACCGAAGGCGGCAGGGTCCGCTCCTGCATCACAGACATCTGTGGGCTCTCCTTCTGCTCCTGCACTGACTGACGCGGTGCTGGTTGGCCTGGAACGGCATCATCCGGAGCGCTCCAACCGCAGTGGTGTACGGGCGTGTCGACCGGTGAGCGTCGACCCGAGGAGAGTGGCCAGGATCGCTACACCGTGTTGGGTGAGCAGCGACTCGGGATGGAACTGTGTCGAAGCGAAACCCGGTCCGCGCAAGGCGTGTACCTCGCGCGTGCGAGGGTCCCGACTCACCTGGATCGGGCCCGGTATGCCCGGCCGGTGCAGCACGTCGGATTCCGAGAGAGCGACGAAGGAGTTGTAGAAGCCGACCCGTTCCCGGCGCCCGAACAAGTCGATGTCGTGCTGGACGCCCTGGTTCGGCACCGGTTTGCGTACCAGCTCGAGACCCAGTGTCGTGGCAAGTATCTGATGCGAGAGGCACACGCACAGGAACGGGACTCCCACGTGTCGTGCCCGCGCCAGCACCTGCCACAACGCGTCGACACGGGGATCGTCCCGATCCCGTGGATCCCCGGGCCCCGGTCCGGCGACTACCAGGTCGAACGACTCCCCGACGCCCTCGCCGAGAGCCTCGCGGCAGGGTTGGATCGTCACGGTCATCCCCAACGAGCGCAGCTGCTGCCCGAGCATCGCGGTGAACTCGTCCTCGGCATCGAGCACGAGAACGGTCCGGCCGGCGAGGGACGGATCTGTCTGCCGGCGGGCGTCCTCGGGAGCGAACCAGTAGCGGGCGAGCGTGGCGTTACGTCGCCTCAGCGCGGCGCCCACCCGATGGTCGCGGGACATCCCACGTGTTCTCGATCTCCTGATCGTCGCGCTCCGTGCCCCGGCGTCGACCGTCTGTACCGCAGCCACGCCTGCGGCCGAGAGCAGGCCGGCGACCTTCGCTCTCGTCTCGGCGACCTCGGCCTCCGGTTTCGAGTCCCGGACCAGGGACGCGCCCACACCGATCTCGACCGTCCCGGACGAGTCGATGTCCGCGGTCCGGATGAGGATCGCGGAGTCCAACGAGCGCTGACCGGTCCCGTCCCGGCCGATGAGAGCGATGGCCCCGCTGTAGTAGCCCCGCCCGGCGTGCTCGCGCCTGGCGATCACCCGACAGGCGTTCTCGACGGGACTACCCGTCACCGTCGGTGCGACCAGTGTCCGGCGCAGCACCTCACGGACGTCCAGGCGGCTGCGCCCGCGCAGGAGGTACTCGGTGTGCGCGAGTCGTGCCATCTCCTTGAGGTAAGGGCCGACCACCTGGCCACCGAAGTCGCAGATGCTCGCCATCATCTTCAGCTCCTCGTCGACGACCATGACGAGCTCGCCGGCTTCCTTGCGGTCCGCCAGAAAGGCCAAGGTGCCCGGTACGTCGGGGCCGGTCTGCGGGTAACGGTGGGTGCCACTGATCGGGTTCATCACCACCTCGCCGTCCAGCACACTGACCTGGCGCTCCGGCGTAGCCCCGACGAAGGTGCGTTCTCCGGTGTGCACCAGGAACGTCCAGTAGGCGCCGGCCTCCCCGGCCAGCAGGTCGCGGAACAGGGCGAGCGCCGCGCGGTGGATGTCACCGGGGATCCGGCCACGGAACACACGCTTGATCACGAAGTTCGATCCGGCGCCGGTGCCGATCTCCTCGGTGAGAATCTCGCGGACCGCACGGGCGTAGGACTGGTCGTCACGCTCGAAGGCGGCCGCGGTGAGCTCGACGGGCCCTGCGGGGAGCCGCCGTAGTACGTCATCCACCGGAAGTACGCACTGCCGCGCGACCGCCATCACCAGAATCGGTTCCTCGTCATCGAGGCACGCGAAACCACGTTCGACGACCTGGCGGTAGGGCACCAGCGCGAGCACATCGTGCCGAGCGGAGGCCCCCGCCGGGCCATCCGGTAACGGCAGGTCGGCCAGTCGGTGTACGGGCTGCACCTCGCCGACGAGCAGCTCCACCTCATCCGCGCCCGCGGACTCCGGTCTGTGCAACAGGGCGTACGGCGGGGGATTCGGGCCCATCACCTGGGCAAGCTCGCGCTCCGCGCCTGCGCCCGTGATGACCGCGGCCCGTCGATCCTCGTGCTCCATGGCGCCTCAATCCGGGTCGGGCCTGGACCGGCTGACAGGGCCGGCACCGCCTTGTGACACGGATCGAGCATCGACGCCGGGCTTGTCCCACGGCATCACGTCTTTGCGCGATCAGTCCGCATCTGCCCGGTGGGCCAGCACCTGCCGGGTGAGCTCGACCCGGTTGTTGACGCCGAGCTTGGTGAAGCTGTGTCGCACATGGCTGTCCACCGTGTGCGGAGACAGGAAGAGCCGGTCCGCGATCTCACGGTTGGTCAGGCCGTCGGCCACCAGCCGCACGACCCGCAACTCCGCCTCGGTCAACGCGTCCCACGGGCTGCTCACGGGCGTGTACCGCACCGGCCCACCACGGACACCGAGCCGGCGCAGCCGCTTGCCGACGCGGGCCACCTCCCGGTGTGCTCCGCTGGATCGGTAGTGCTCGAGCGCCTCGGTCAGTAGCTCGACCGCAGCCTGCCGGTGACCGGCGTCGCGTTCGGCCCGCCCGGTGTCCTCGAGGACCTTTGCCATGGCCAGCACCCGAGGACTCGGGCGGTACGCCTCGACCGCGCAGCGCAGCGTCGCCAGGTCGCCGCGCACCAGCCCGTCGGCGTGCGCGGCCGCGGCGTGCAGCGAGGCCACCGTGGGGTTGTCCTCCGCCAGCCGCCGGGCAGCTTCCGCCGCCGCCCGGGCCTGGGCTTTCGCGCCGGCACGCTGAGCTATCCGCACGAGCTGGGCTCCGGCGAGCGGGTCCTGGGTGAGGATAAGCACCCGATGCGGGAACCCGGCGTAGATGTCCGCGAGCGTCTGCACCGCCGTCGCGGGCTCGGCCATGGCATCCTGCACGAGCGCCACCCGCCAGGCCAGGTCCTCCGGTCCTGCGTCGATCCCCTCGGCCAGCAGCGCGTCGGTTCTCCCCAGGTGTTCGCGAGCCATGGTCAGCTCGTCCCGCAGCATCGCCACCTGGGCCAGGATGCCGAGCAGGGGAACGGTCAAGGCACGTGCCGCGAGCTGCTCGGAGATCCGCAGGCCGACCTCGGCCTCCGCCCGCGCGTCGTCCAGCCGGCCCGTCGCCATCCGCAACTCGGCCCGGTAGTAGTGCCACAGTGGCTGCGACCAGGCGGTGCCCATCTGGTCCGCCTCGCGCTGGCCCATCTCGTACACGGCGTCCGCCTCGGCGAACTGGTCCAGCGCCACCAGGGCGCGACCCAGCCACAGCCGCGGATGGCGCTGCGACGCCTCACCGCCGGCATAGTCGGCGGTCGCCACCGCTGTCCGCGCGTGAGCCGCCGCTTCGTCGAGTGCGCCGCCGGCCCGAGAGGCCACGCTACGGGCCACCATGCCGAACACCGTCGCGTCGTGTTGCCCGGTCCGCGTCCCCAGCTCCGCAGCCTCGGCGCCGGCATGCTCGGCGGCCGTCAGGTCCGTCGCACCGAGCAGGCCGTGTGCCCGGATGGCGAGCAACTGAGCGCGGAGGGGGTCCGGCACGCCGTCTCGCGACAGCGCCCGGGCCGTGTAGTCGACGACGGCGCTTCGGCGGCCGGCATGTTTGTGCGCCTCGGCCAGCCCGAGCAGCAACGCGGCCTCCGACGGCGCAGCCAACCCGGACCGCAGCGCCCGCTCACCCAGCTCGGTGGCCTGCTTCACCTGACCCGCGGCGGCGAGCAGCCGCACGGTGTCCGCGATCAGTCGAGGCCGTCCGGGATCGTGCTTGTCGACGAGCTCGAGCATCCGCAGCGCCAGGTCAGCGGCGGTGCCAGGCGCAGACGGCGCGATCTGTCCGATCGCCTCGCGGAGCACGGCCTTGGCGTGCTCGTCGCCCGGGCGCCCGCCGCGCACCAGGTGTTCAGCGACCTCCACCGCAGATCGCCCCTCGACCTGTACGACGGTGGCCGCCTCCCGATGCAACGTCGAACGTACTGGCCTGGGCAGGGCTTCGTAGGTCGCCTCCCGGATCAGGTCGTGTCGGAAGCCGAGCTCGTCGCCACGAGCCACCAGGGAACCGCAGGCGACGGCCTCGGTCGCGGCAGGGACGAGTTCGACTGCAGAACGGCTGAGCAACGCGGCTACCTCGTGCAGTGTGAACGGGCGTCCCAACACCGAACCCGCGTCGAGCAGCCGACGCATGTCGTCGGAGTGGCCGCGCATCTGCCGGTGTACCGCCATGAGGAAGTCCGCCGGTAGATCCTGGTCGACCACGGTCGCCCGACCGTCACCGATCCGCAGCTGCCCCGCCATGCGTAGCGCCGTCAGCAGCTCACCGATGAGGAACGGATTCCCCTCGCCGCGCCCGGCCACATCCCGCACGGTCGCATCCGGTGTTGCGTCCAGCAGACGAGCGCACAGGATCGTGACCGCGTCGGCATCCAGTGGCTCCAGCCGTACCCGCCGCGCTCCCTCTCTGATCAGCCAGTCGATCGCCTCCTGCGCGGCGGGTGTACCACCCCACAACGGGGCGGGCCGACGGGCCAGCACCCACAGCACAGGCGAGGACGCGAGTGCCGGGACCAGGACGCGCAACGCCAGGGCGCTCAACTCGTCGGCCCAGTGCGCGTCGTCCAGCAGGATGACCAGCCGACGACCGCGGACATGGTTCTCGATGGCCGCACGGAGCTTGTCGACCCGCCACAGGCGACCGGAGTCGGTGTCCTCCATGATCCCGAACGCCAGCTCCGGCGCGAACTCACGCAAGATCGTGACCAGGGTGCTCAGCGGTGCCACCCGGTCGAGTTCGGCCGCCTGTCCGGCTGCCACCTCGACGCCGAGCCTGGTCGCCTCCCTCGCTACTGCCGCAAGCATCTTGCTCTTGCCGATCCCAGCCGGCCCCTCGAGCACAAGGCAGGCGCCGCCACCCTCGGCGGTGCAGGCGAGCGCAGCCCGCAGGTCCTGCAGTGCACTGTCGCGCCCCACCAGTGACGTATCCCCCGACCGCATGGCGATCTCCCTCCGTGGGTGCGAAGCTACACTCTCCTCACATACCTCGGGGTCAATTACCGCGCGCGAGTGAAGACTGACAGAACAGTCGTCAACGCACATCACTCTCCGCATGCAACGAAACCGCCGTGATCACCCAGGATCCCGTAAACCAGGGATGCCCCGCCGGTCCCGTCGCCGCACGCTGATCGCACATCGAGCCGCGACGTACAGGGGCATGACGTGATCAGCGCGAACCAGCCGGGCGACCGGAGACACCGTGAGACAGGCGGCGTCTCCTGGCTCGGCGAGAGTGCCGCGAAACCCCGCGCCGGACAGGGGGTCTCCGTACACAAGTACGGCGGCAGCTCCCTCGCCACGGATGCGCAGGTCGCCGACGTCGCTCGAGCCGTGGCGGCTGTCCACAGGTCGGGACGCCCGACCGTCGTGGTCGTGTCTGCGCGCGGCAGCACGACCGACGAACTGCTCCGGCTCGCCGCGACAGCCGGCTCCGACCGCACCGGCCGAGAGACCGATCAACTGCTCGCGACCGGGGAGAGCGTCTCGGCCGCGCTGCTCACGATCGCACTGCAGGATCTCGGGATTCCCGCGGCCTCGCTCACGGGAGCCCAGGCCGGAATCCGCGCAGTCGGACCGCACGGATCGGGAGTGATCGCGGACATCGACCCCCGGGGCGTACGGAAGGTACTCGCCAGCGGTGCGGTCCCGGTGGTTGCCGGGTTCCAGGGCGTCAACGACGCAGGTGACGTCGTCACGCTCGGCCGCGGCGGTTCCGACACGACGGCTGTCGCTCTCGCCGCCGTGCTGGGAGCCGATGGCTGCGACATCTGTACCGACGTCCCCGGCGTCTCGACCGCCGATCCTCGGGTCGTCGAGAACGCACGCCTGCACACCGCGGTGGATGTCAGCGTCATGGCCGAGATGTCCTTCGCCGGGGCCAAGGTCCTGCACTCCAGGGCCGTCGAGCTCGCGGCGATGCACCGCGTGGAGCTTCGCGTCCGCAGCTCGGCACCGAGAACTCCCACGGAGCCGGGAACCGTGATCCCGGCAGAAAGCGATGAGACGATGCTCGAGACCAGCGGAGTCATCGTGGCGATCGCCCACGATCTGGACGTCGCCCGCGTCCTGGTGCACTGCGGATCGCGCCGCAGTGATCTCGCCGCGGACATCGTCGCGATGCTGTCCCAGCACGCGGTTCCGGTCGATCTGGTCGCCCGTTCGGGTCCGCGCGAGGACGAGTTCCGGATGGGATTCACGCTGCGCCGAAAGGACGTCGACAACTCACTGTCCACGATTCGAGAGGCGGTGGCCGGCCTCGGCGCGACCGTCCACGTGGACGAGAACGTCGGCAAGATCTCGCTCATCGGCATGGGGTTTCTCAACCGTCCCGAATACATCGCCCGGATGCTCGCCGTGCTCGCCGCGGCCGACATCCCCACCAGCTGGCTGTCCACGTCCCAGATCCGCACCTCGGCGGTCATCCCGCAGGACCGCGTGCTCGACGCGGTGCGGCTGCTGCACGACGAGTTCGAGCTCGACCAAGACCTCGGCGCCGTGGCGATGACCCCGGCATGAGCAGGAAGGAAGGAACCCCTGTGTCGATCAACTCCTCGTTCGCCCGCCGGGTTCGGCTTCGACGCCTCTACCGGCACAGCGCGCATCGGATGCTCGTGGTCCCCCTGGACCACTCGGTCACCGACGGGTCGGCCACCGGTGGTGGCGCGGGACTCAACCGCCTCGTCGGCCGGCTCGCCGGTAACGGCGTGGATGCCGTCGTCCTCCACAAGGGGAGCCTGCGTCATGTCGATGACAGCTGGTTCGCCAGCACGTCGTTGATCGTGCACCTGTCGGCGAGCACGGTGCACGCCGCTGACCCCCATGCCAAGTACCTGGTCGCCAACGTCGAGGAGTCACTGCGGCTCGGCGCCGACGCGGTGAGCGTGCACGTCAACCTCGGATCGTCGGGCGAGGGTCGCCAGGTGGCCGATCTCGCGGCGGTGTCCGAAGCGTGCGAGCAATGGAACGTGCCGTTGCTGGCCATGGTGTACCCCCGAGGGCCCCACATCAGCGACCCGCGAGACCCCGAGCTCGTCGCGCACGCGGTGACCCTGGCCGCCGACCTCGGAGCCGACATCGTCAAGACCGTCGCCGTCGACTCCGTGACTGCGATGGCGGACATCACGCGGGCATGCCCCATCCCCGTGATCCTCGCGGGAGGCCCTCCGATGAACAGCGTCGGCGAGCTGCGCCGATACGTCGGCGACGCATTGCGCGGTGGCGCCACCGGCCTGGCCATGGGCCGCAACATCTTCCTGGCACCCGATTCCGGTGCAACCGCGCGGATGGTGGCGGACCTGGTGCACGACGAACGGGACCCGATTCCGGTACTCCCCACCGAAGAACTCGCGGTCGCGGCCAGCTGACCCGCCGGGACCACCTCTGAGCCCAAGACACGATTCGTAGGGAGATGCCGTGAAACTCTGCTGGCTGGATGTCCGCAAGACGAATGGCGTGAAGGAAGCGATCCTCGAAGAAGCCGTGCACCAGCGGATCGACGGAATCGTCAGTGCCGACATCAGCGACCTCGAGGCCCTGCCACCGACCACCAGTCGCGTGTATCTCCCCCGGAACGGGGAGCTTCCCGCCAACCTGGGCAGCGCCGACATCGTGGTCCTCGCGCCCGACGCGTACCGCAACCGGGACGCGCTGTCGGCCGCGCATCCGGACGTCGAGTTCGGCCGCTTCGTCGAGGTGACCGACGCCCCGAGCCTCGAACTGGCGTGTGAGGCCGCCCGGAACGACCGCTGGGCCGTCCTGCTGTTCCGCGACCCCACCAAGATCCCGTTGGAGATCGTGCTGGCGGCGGCCGACAAGGCCGAAGGCAGCATCATCACGGGAGTTCAGGACGTCGAGGAGGCCGAGATCGTCTTCGGTGTTCTCGAACACGGCTCGGACGGTGTGATGCTCACCCCGCACGCCGTCGGCGACGCCACGAAACTCAAGGCCGCGGCAGACGACCGCCCTGCCGATCTCGACCTCGTCGCCCTCGAGGTACGCGGCATCAGACGGGCGGGCATGGGCGACCGGGCCTGCGTCGACACCTGCACCAACTTCCGGCCCGACGAGGGCATCCTCGTGGGTTCGACCTCACAGGGGATGATCCTGGGCTGCAGCGAGACCCACCCGCTGCCCTACATGCCGACCCGGCCGTTCCGGGTCAACGCGGGCGCCCTGCACTCCTACACGGTCGCCACGGCGGGCCGCACGAGCTATCTCAGCGAGCTGCGTGCCGGCGCGAAGGTTCTCGCGGTGGACTCGACCGGTCGCACCCGCGCGGTCACGGTGGGCAGGGTCAAGATCGAGACCAGGCCGTTGCTCGCGATCGACGCGGTCGCCCCGTCGGGGCGAGAGGTCAACCTCATCGTGCAGGACGACTGGCACGTGCGGGTCCTCGGCCCGGGCGGTGTCGTGCTCAACGTCACCGAGCTGACCGCCGGCACGAAGGTCCTGGGCTACCTGCCGACCGAGCAGCGTCACGTCGGCTACGCCATCGACGAGTTCTGCGTCGAGCAGTGAACGGTCGAGCAGTGAACGGGAGGAGCCGGTGATGACGCAGACCCTGGAGCCGCTGCCCCAGCTCGGGCAGTGGGACGACGCCGAGCAGCTCCAGCTGCTGCAGGCACCGCAACTCGCCCGCTCGCTGTCGTGGGCTTCGCGCTCGCCGTTCTACGGTCGGCGCTTCGCGGCGGCCACCCCACCGAGCACGATCGGCGATCTGGCGAACCTGCCGTTGACGATGAAGCAGGACCTCCGGGACGCCTACCCGTTCGATCTGCTGGCGGTGGGCACGGAACGGCTGGCCACGTACCACGAGTCCAGCGGTACGGCAGGTCAGCCGACCGCGTCCTACTACACTGCGGAAGACTGGCGTGACCTCGCGGAGCGGTTCGCCCGCAAGTCGATCGGAATATTGCCGACCGACATGTTCCTAGTCCGCACGCCGTACGCTCTCCTACTCACCGGTCATCTGGCCCACGCGGCCGGTCGTCTCGCCGGTGCGACGGTCGTCCCGGGAGACAACCGCTCGCTGGCGATGCCGTACTCACGGGTCGTCCGGGTGCTGCGCGACCTCGCCGTCACCATCACGTGGTCGGTGCCCACCGAGTGCCTGCTCTGGGCGGCGGCTGCCCGGGAGGCCGGTCACGACCCCGGGACCGACTTCCCGGCACTGCGTGGGCTCTTCGTCGGCGGTGAGCCGCTCAGCACCGCCAGGCGCCGCCGGATCAGCCGGCTGTGGGGAGTGCCGGTCGTCGAGGAGTACGGCTCCACCGAGACCGGCAGCCTCGCAGGCGAGTGCACGGCAGGACGCATGCACCTGTGGGCCGACCGGTTCGTGTTCGAGGTGTACGACCCGCAGACCGGTCGCTGCAGCAGCGAAGGAAGCGGTCAACTGGTGGCGACCACCCTCTACCGGGAGGCCATGCCGCTGGTCCGCTACAACCTCGAGGACGACGTCGAGGTCAGCTACTCCGACTGCGACTGCGGGTGGGCGCTGCCGTCGATCCGGGTACTCGGTCGCTCCACGCTCGGGCACACGGTCCGTGGCGTGCCGGTCAGCCAGCATCGGCTGGAGGAGATCGTCTTCGAGCTGCCGGATGAGTACGGCGTGCTTTTCTGGCGCGCCCGGGTGGAGCCGGACGTGCTCCGTGTGCAGATCGAGGTGGCGGACGAACACCGTGACGCCGCCGTCGCCGCCCTCACAGCGGCGGTTCGCCAGCAGCTCGGCGTCTCGTGCGAGGTCATCGCGTTGCGGCAGGGTTCGCTCGTCCCCGCCGACGTGCTGACCCGCAGCCACGACGTCGTCAAGCCCCGAAGCCTGTTCGGCGCCGACGAGGACTGGAGCAAGGCAGTCCTCTATCACTGATCGGTACCAGCACATACTGGAGGTGAGCAGTGCGCAGGGACGAGATCCGAATCGCGGTGGTCGGCGCGGGCATCGCCGGCCTGACCGTCGCCGCGGCGCTGCACGAGGTCGGCCTGTGCTGCCACGTCTTCGAACAGGCGCGCCTGCTCGACGAGGTGGGTGCCGGCATCCAGCTGGCCCCCAACGCCGCCCGGGTGCTGCACCGGCTCGGCGTCGGCAAGAGGTTGGGAGACAGTGCGGTACGACCTCTCGCCATCGAGATGCGCCGCTGGGAGGACAACTCCGTACTGCGCCGTACCCCGCTCGGCGCCGAGTGCGAGGAACGCTTCGGCGCCCCCTACTACACGATGCACCGGGCCGATCTGCATCGGGGCCTGCTGGAACGGCTGCCGGAAGGGCTCGTGCATCTCGGCCGCCGCTGCGAGGGCGTCCGGGAGCACTCGGACGAGGTCGAGGTGCAGTTCTCCGATGGGTCCAGCATCACCGCGGACCTCGTGATCGGAGCGGACGGCATCCACTCGCGGGTGCGCGAAGCGCTCGTCCGCGACGAGCCATGCTATTGCGGGCACACCATCTATCGGGCCCTGGTGCCTGCCGAGCGGGTGCCGTTCGCAGTGGCGGAGCCGAAGGTCGTCATCTGGCTCGGGCCGGGCCGGCACTGCGTGAGTTACCCGGTGTCCGACGGAAAGCAGGTCAGTCTCGGTGCGACGGTTCCCGACGCACGGTGGGTGACCGAGTCCTGGTCGGCACAGGGGCGGACCGATGCCCTCGCACGGGCGTACACCGGGTGGAACTCCGAGGTGCGAGCGCTGACCGCGGCCCCGGACGCCGTCAGCCGGTGGGCACTGCACGACCGCGGGACGTTGTCCACCTGGAGCAGCGATCGACTGACCGTCGTCGGTGACGCGGCCCACCCGATGCTGCCGTTCTTCGCGCAGGGCGCGAACCAGGCGATCGAGGACGCCGTGACGCTCGCCGCCTGTCTACGGGACGCGGACTCAGACGGGATCGCGTCCGCGCTGCGGCGCTACGAGAACGTCCGCAAGCCCCGCACCGATCAGGTGCACGAGATCTCCCGCGCGAACACCACCGCCCTGCACCTGACCGACGGCGAGGAGCAGCGCCGCCGAGACCGCGCGCTGGCCGAGGGCGGTGCGCTGGCGAACCAGGACTGGATCTACGGCTACGACGCCGAAGCCGCGGTCACCCGGTGACCGGGACCTGCAAGGAGGACGGCATGGACGGGTTCGAGGACCGGGTCGCCGTGGTGACGGGCGCGGCGGCCGGTATCGGGGAGGCCGTCGCCCGCGGACTCGCACGGCGGGGAGCGAACGTCGCGGCGGTGGACCTCGATGCGGCCGGCGTGCACACCCTGACCGGAAAGCTCGCCGGGCCAGGGCGACACGCTGCGTACCCGACGGACGTGCGAGACCCGGTCGGCGTCGACGCCATGGTCGAGCGGGTCGAGGCCGACCTCGGCCCCATCGGTCTCCTGGTCAATGTCGCCGGGGTGCTGCGTACGGGCCCCGCCGTGGCGATGTCCGACGAGGACTGGGCCGCTGTGTTCGCGGTCAATACCTTCGGTGTCTTCCACACCTGCCGTGCGGTGGGGCGCCGGATGTCGGCGCGCGGGGCCGGCTGCATCGTCACCGTCGCCTCCAACGCGGCCGGCGTGCCACGGATGGACATGTCGGCGTACGCCGCGTCCAAGGCAGCGGCCGCACACTTCACGCGTTGCCTCGCTCTGGAGCTCGCGCCGCAGGGTATCCGCTGCAACGTCGTCGCACCCGGCTCGACGGATACCCCGATGCTGCGGTCCATGTGGCACGACGGGCAGGGTGCCCAGTCGACCATCGACGGCAGGCCGGAGCAGTACCGGCCGGGCATCCCGCTGCGGAAGCTGGCGAGGCCGGACGAGGTGGCCGACGCGGTGCTGTTCCTGGCTTCCGACCAGGCCAGCCACATCACAATGCAGGACCTCTACGTCGACGGCGGCGCGGCACTGCGGGCGTGATCCGCAACTGCCACGCCGCCTGCCGGAACCGCAGAAGGAGCAGACATGGCACTGCCCACGATTGACGCCTACGAGATGCCGACCGAGGCCGAGCTCACGCAGGCCCAGGTGCCCTGGCGGGCGGCGGCCGGCCGCGCGGCCCTGCTCGTCCACGACATGCAGCACTACTTCGTCCAGGCATTCCCCGCCGGTCGTCCTCCGCTGACCGACCTGGTCGCGAACATCGCCCGGCTACGCGAGAGCGCGACACGTCTCGGCATGCCCGTGATCTACACGGCGCAGCCCGGCCGCATGACCCGAGCGCAGCGTGGGCTGTTGCACGACTTCTGGGGCCCGGGCATGGGCACCGACGACAACGGTAGGCAGATCATCGGTGAGCTCGCTCCCGGCCCGCGCGACGTCGTCCTCACGAAGTGGCGCTACAGCGCATTCCATGGCACGACGCTGGCCAACATCCTGCACCGGTACCGGTGCGACCAGCTCGTCATCTGCGGCATCTACGCCCATATCGGCTGCTTGATGACGGCGTGTGACGCGTTCACCCGGGACATCGAGCCGTTCCTCGTCGCCGATGCGGTGGCCGACTTCTCTGTGGAGCGGCACCGGATGGGACTCGACTACGCCGCGCAGCGATGCGCGGTCACGATCACGACGCAGGGGATACTGGACGCGCTGGCGCACGGACAGGACGCCGACGAAACCTCGCTCGCCGCGGGACTGGGACACGACCGCGACCTGGCAGGGGTGAACGACCGATGACCACACCGGTCTTCGACGTGCACGCGCGGCTCGCTCCGCGGCCCGGCGCGCTCGCCGCGCTGCTCTCGACGATGGATCGCAGCGGCATCGACCGGGCTGCGGTCTGCTCAGGTGGAGTCATAGATCTCGATCGGCTCGCAACGCAGATCATGACGGGCGGCCACATCGAGGACGATGCCGACAACGACGCGGTGCTCGACGCCTGCGGGAGCTCAGGCGGCCGGCTGCTGCCGTTCTTCTTCGGCAACCCGCACCGGGGCGAGCAACCGTACTGCGAGCACGCCACGCGGTTCCGCGGGCTGGAGATCTCCCCAGCGGTGCACGGGGTGTCGCTCACCGACGAGCGCACCATGGCTCTGGTCGACGTGGCCGCCCACGCCGGGCATCCGGTCTACGTGGTCTGCCTCGGCCGACCCGGCTGCGGCGCCCCCGACCTGGTCGCACTCGCCCAGACGTTCCCCAACACGTTCTTCGTGCTCGGGCACTGCGGCTTCATCGGTATCGACCTCTACTCGGTCAACGTCGTCGCGCCCCACCCCAACATCGTCGCCGAGACCTCAGGGAGTTACGCGGGCGTGGCACACGCGGCCGTTGAACGCCTCGGCGCCGACCGGGTGCTGCTCGGCACCGAGTACCCGCTGCAGCATCCCGAGGTCGAGCTGACCAAGCTCCGGACGCTGCGGCTCGACGCGGCCAGCTGGGAGCAGGTCACCTGGCGAAACGCCTGCCGGCTGCTCGGTGAACCAGAGCACACCACCACACCGACGGCGAAGCAGGCGGCCCATGTCTGAGTCAGCACGCCCCACCGGTGAAGACCCACTGTCGAACCCGCCCGACGTGCCGGTCCTGATCGTCGGAGCCGGACCGGTGGGTGCCGTACTCGCGCTCGAGCTGGCCCGGCACGGCGTCACCAGCATGCTCGTCGACCGCGCGACGTCGGCCTCACCGCACCCCAAGATGGACTACACCAACGGGCGCAGCATGGAGCTGCTGCGCAGGCTCGCGGTGACCGACGAGATCAGGCAGCGCGGCGTGCCGCCCGAGCACCCGTTCACGTTCATCTGGAGCCGTGACTTCGCCGAGCCGCCGATCGCGACCTGGCACTACTCCTCGGTTCAGGAACTGCGCGACCGTATCGAAGCGGTGAACGACGGGACCATGCCGGCCGAGCCGCACCAGCGTCTCCAGGGATCGCTGCTCGAGGAGCTGCTGCGCGCCCGGGTGGACGCGCACCCGCTGGTCGACTTCCGGCCGGGATTCGCACTGCGGGAGCTCGAGCAGGGCGCTGAGGACGTCCTGGCGTCGCTGGTGCAGGCGGGGACGGGTGTCGAACACCGGGTGCGGGCGAGCTACGCCGTGGGGTGCGACGGCGCCGCCAGTACCGTGCGCGACCAGCTCGGCATCGGCGTCGGCCTGCTCGGTCCGCCCACCCAGCACCGCGACGTCTACTTCAGGAGCACCGACCCGGTGCTGCGGCGACACGGCCGGGCGTTCCTCACGATCGCCGCCGGGGGTCTGACCCTGGTCTCCAGAGACGAGCGGGACACCTGGACCGGCACCGTGCACCTCGCCGACGAAGCGGCGCGCGCCGAGGATCCGGTTCAGCAGATGCGACGCAACCTCGGTGTCGACTTCGGAGTCGACGAGGTGCTCAGCATCGTGGAATGGGAAGGCTGCCTCGGCATCGCGGACGCGTACGGCCGCGGCCGCGTCTTCCTGGCCGGCGACGCGGCGCACCAGTTCTATCCGACCGGCGGCCACGGGGCGAACACCGGCATCGCGGATGCCGTGGACATCGGCTGGAAGCTCGCGGGCCGGTTGCGGGGCTGGGGTGGGGACGCCCTCCTGGACAGCTACCAGGCCGAGCGCCGTCCGGTGGCGTTGTTCAACCGGGAGATGTGCGCCAACCTGCTCGAGGTCTGGCTGCGGTTCGCGCGGCTCGTCGCGGGTGCTGCGTCGCGGCAGCAGATCGCGGGTTTCCTCGCGCACGAGACCTACCAGCTGGACAACCTCGGGATCCACTTCGGATACCGCTACGAGGCGTCCCCGGTGGTCTGTCGTGAGGACGATCCGCCCCGGTGGGAGTGGGATCGAATCGTCCCGACCACCTGGCCCGGCAGCCGTGCACCGTCGGTCCGGCTGACGGACGACACGCTGCTCTTCGATCGGCTCGACGCCGGCTTCACGCTCGTCGACCTGTCGGGAACCGGCGCAGGCAAGGGCGTGATCGACGCGGCGCGCCGACGCGGAATGCCGGTTGCGCACCTTCCGCTCGACGACCCCGCGGTGCGTGAGGCCTGGGAACGCGAGCTGGTCCTCGTCCGACCCGACCACCACGTCGCGTGGCGGGGATCGGCACGTCCGACCGATTGGGACACCGTGCTCGCCAAGGTCAGCGGGCACTGAGATGAAGGCCTACCGCACGCGGACGCATCCCGTACCCCGACCTCGCCTGGTCGCCGCCGCGGTCATGCTGGTGACGTTGGCGGCCGGTGGCACAGGCGCGGCGGCGGGCGGCGATACCAGCGCGGCAGCCGAACACCAGCGCGCGTCCGCAGCCACGGTTGAGCAGGTGGCAATGGCCGGTCCCGGGGCACCGATGTCGTGCACACCGAAGGAGCGCCGCGAGATGCTGGCCGAGGACCAGCGCGCGCTGCTCGAGAAACTGGGCGACCTGGTCGTGCTGCGCGACGAGGCCGACCTGGCCCGGCTCGCTGCGCTCGGTTTCGACGCGTTCCCGCACTGGCAGACCAGCCTCACCGGTGTCGGCTGGACGGTGGCCGATCTTGAGGCGATCATGGCGCAGACGCCAGGGAAGCCCGGCAGGCTGAACTACCGGCCTGCCGGTGGCTCGAACGGGCCGCACGACGGCTACGACTTCCCCTTCGTCCTGGCCGGCTGGACCTATCTCGCCCCCTACGACGTCGCACAGCATCCGGCATCACTGCTGCCGTGCGTGGACCGCGCGGAGTGGTTCGTCCACGAGCGCGGCATCCACCGCTACGAGGACGGCGGCTTCGATCCGGTCCCGCCCGCGGAGCAGCGCTACGGCACCGCAGCCGGCGCCACTTCCCCAGCCGCGCAGCCACCCAACTACGGACACCCCCGGTCCTGGGACGTGCACGTCTGGCTGCGCCGCTCAGGGGTACCGACCATCTCCGTCGTCAACCCGGGCCGGCCCATCCCGGGGCTCGACGTCCCCCCCGGGAACATTCCTCCACCACCCGCCCCGTGAGCACAATCGAACAGGAGACCGTCATGGGAGACAGCACGCAGACCATCAACTACGTCGCCAAACCGATCCGGCGCGAGGTGTTCAAGAACGGAAGCGCCGAGGTCAACCTCGGCGACCGCGCCATGTTCACCCATGCCCTGTTCTCCGACGACGAGGAGATCGGCTTCGACGGCGGGTCCTGCACCGTGGTACGCATCGAGGACGACGATTCCTACTACATCCTGTGCAATGTCAGCATGATGCTCCCCGAGGGCACGATCTCCTTCCAGACGTTCGTCCAGGAGATCTTCCCGCCGCCACCGTTCTACGCCGCGATCACGGGAGGCACCGGCGCGTACGCCGGCGTCGGCGGCGAGATGCATATCGACCCGGCGAGCCCCACCATCCACCACTACCGCCTGCACCTGAGCCTGCCCGACAAGAGCTGACCCGTCCTCCCGCGAGAAGGGGCCCACCGTGCTCATCGAGCACGGTGGGCCCCTTGTCGAGAGCGGCCGGCTTCCCAGCGTTCAGCCGGCTGGCGCGATGTTGTGCGTGAACCGGAAGGCGTTCTCCGGGTCGTAGGCACGCTTCACCCGCACCAACCGCCGATAGTCCTGCGGTGCGTACGCCGCCCGGACCCGCTCCGGTGTGGCGTCCGCTGCGCCGAGGAAGTTCGGACTGACCCCACCCGTGCTCCACGGCCCCATGCGGTCCAGCACGAGCTGCTCGTGCTCCCGCACGGCCTGCTCGCCGTCGGTTCCGCCGACGCCGGCGAGGTAGAGCAGGAAGGCGGCGTCCCGGTTGCCGACCGCGTTCGGCACCGCCGGCTTCCGGCCGAGAGCGCCGCCGAGGTGCCGCAGCTCCACCAGCCGTAGCGGGCAGCTGCTGTCCGGGCCCGCGAGGTGCAGCAGCTCGTCGACCGCGTCCTCGTCGAGCTCGCGCAGGCAGGCGGTGGTCTCGTGCAACGCGAACGGCTCCGGCGGATCACTGTGGATCTCGCCACTGCTCGTGTACGGCCGATCGGTGACCGTGTCGAGCACCGGGAGCGCAACGCGCCGCAGGGGTCGTACCCACGCCTCACCGTCGGCGGCGGAGCCGTGGTAGGCGATGCGCACGTGGACGACGAACCGCCCGCGCAGCTCGTCGGGAACGTCCGGGCTCCAGGGGAACCGGGTCAGCGCGAACGAGGAGCCGAGCTCGTCGGGGACGGTACGCGCCCATCGCCGATACGCAGCGAGCACCTCGGAGGCGGCGCTACCGCGGAAGTACAGCCCGCCACCGTAGAGCCTGGGCACCGGGAAGAGGTCGATCTCCATCGAGGTCACCACGCCGAAGTTGCCCTTGCCGCCGCGCAACGCCCAGAACAGGTCGGCGTACTGCTCGGTGGTGACCTGGCGCAGCATGCCGTGCCTGGTGACGACGTCGATGCTGCGGACGTGGTCGGCCGCGTAGCCGAACGCCCTGCCCAACAGGCCCAGGCCGCCGCCCAGCGTGTACCCCACGGCGCCGATCCGCGGCGAGGACCCGCTCAGCGGCGCGAGACCGAAGGCCGCGGCTTCGTGGATGACCTCCTCCCAGCGCACACCGGCCTCGATCCGCGCCGTGGCGGTGACGGGTTCCACGCGCACGCCCCGCATCCGCCGGGGGTCGATCAGGATCCCGCCGTCGACGGGCGCGGAGGCTCCGTGCCCGGTGTTGAGTACGCCGACCGGGAACTCGTTCCTGGTCGCGAAGGCCACGGCGGTCAGCACGTCCGCGACGCCGCTCACCCGCACGACGGCCGCGGGTCGGTGCTCCACCGCCAGGTTGTATCCGGTACGACCCTCGTCGTAGCCCGCGTCGCCGGGGTGGAAGACCTCGCCGCGAACCCGCGGCATCAGCTCGGCGGTCATCGGGTCAGCCGGCGACCGGCGTACCCCGTTTCGACGTGCCGTGCCATTGCCGCTACCGGTCGGTGCCGGCGCGGCGGTTTCGCCGACTGTCTGCCGTGTCGCTTCGAGCGTCTTGCCGGTCATGGTGGCTCCTTCGTGCTCTCCCGCATTGCCAAGGCCTGGCAGTCCCCGTCACCCCGCCAGCTCCCGCTCCTCGGCGTCGAGCTCGGGGTAGACCGGGCACTCGCGGACGACGTCGAAGGGGTCGAAGGTGTCCCACCGCCGCTGCTCGCGCAGCCAGCCGGTCAACGGGTTGAGATCACTCCAGAAGTCACCGCTGAGCATCCGGGCGAACCACTTGTCGTTGTCGACGCTGAAGCCGATCTTCTGCAGGTAGGCCCCGAGGCGGTACTCCGACTCGTAGTACGCGGAGATGAGACGTGCGTAGGAGTCGTAACCGGTCTTGTAGAGATTGGCGTAGGCACGCTGTTCGGCCTCGGCGTTCTGCGGGTCGTCGAGAATCCGCCGCAGCGTCCTGGCCGCCTCCCGTCCCGTCGTCATCGCGAGGAACGCCCCGCCGGAGAAGATCGGATCGATGAACGTGCCGGCGTCACCGGCCATCATCCAGCCTGGTCCGGTGACCGTGTCGGAGTAGTAGCAGTAGTCGGACTCGACGTGCACGCCGGGCCTTGGCGTGCTGTCAGTCAACCGCTCCACGATGCGGGGCACTCTCGCAATGTGCTCGGTCAGCACCTCGGCGGGCCCGGCCCCCGCGCGCAACACCGACCTGGGCATCACCGAGCCGATGCTGATCGTGCTCGGCCAGATCGGGATCGCCCACAGCCAGCCGTCCTCGTGACCACCGATCTGGATGTCACCCTCGTGGCCCGGGTTGTGCCGCTCGTCCACGCCGTCGAAGTGGCGGAAGACCGCGACGTTACGCAACCAGCTGATCTCCTTGCGAGTCCGGAAGTGCTGGGCCACCTTGCTGGCCCGGCCGCCGGCATCCAGCACCCACGACGCCCGCGCGGTACGTGCGACGCCGTCGTAGGTGTACTGCACGCCGGTCACCCGACCGTCCTCGATGAGCAACTCCTGCACGACGGCGCCCTCGAGTAGGACGGTGCCTTTCGCCACCGCGTGCCGGGTGAGGAAGTTGTCGAAGTGTGCGCGCTCCACCTGGAACGTCGTGGGCTGGCGGCCGGGCCCCTGGTCGGCGAAGTCAGTGCGGCGGTAGCCGCCGGTGGGGATGATGAACTCCGCCCCGGTCTTCACCGGATAGCCCTGTGCGGCGGCGTCCTCGTAGAGACCCATCTGACGGAGCAGCTCCGCGGTGTACGTCAGGCCCGACTCGCCGACATGGAACCGCGGCAGCGCACGGCGCTCGAGCATCAGCACAGATCGGCCCGCCCCAGCCAGCTCGAAGGCGGCAGTGGCACCCGCGGGCCCCGCCCCGATGACGATGACGTCGACCTGTGTCGGCATATCGCCCTGGTCGTGTTGCCGGTCGTCGTGGGATGTCATGCGAGTTCCTTCCTCTCGGTCAAGGTGATGGTCCGTACCGTGTCTGCAGTCGGGACCGTCGGCGGACCGGCCGCGTCGAGGCGATCGCCGGTGGCGCGCTCGGCGTCCTCGCACGAGACGGGCAAGGACGCGCGGTAGATCGGCATCGCGGAAGCCGTGGTCACCACCGCCACCAGCACGAGGATCGTGAAGAGCTGCTGACCGATCACGCCCTGGGCCAGCCCGACGTTGATGAAGATCAGGAGCATCACTCCGCGCGCGTTCATCAGCGCCCCGACAGCGGACGCGTGTCGCCAGGAGAAGCCGTGGAGCCGTACGGCGAGCGCACAGCCGACGTACTTGCCCACGAACGCGACGACCAGGAGCAGCACGAGCGGTAGCGCGAGACTCACGTCCAACAGACCGGCGACCTCGGTGTTCAATCCGGAGAAGACGAAGAACACGGGCATCAGCAACACCGCGTTGACGTCGGTGAGACGGGTGGTGAGCTCGCGGCGCAGCACTGGTGAGGCCGGTAGCGCGATGCCGGCGATGAAACCGCCGAAGACCGAATGGATGCCGATCATGTCGGTGAACCAGCCACATCCGACGACCACGAGCAGCACGACGACCACAGAACCGTGCGTCATGGCTCCAGTCAGCTCCACCCGCCGCACCAGCAGACGGAGCAGCCTGCGCCCAGCAGTGAGCATCCCCACGACGAGGAGAGCGGCACCGAGGATCGTGACCAGCACGCCCGAGGCGGCTCCCGCGGCACCGAGCGCCGCGACGACCGCCAGCAACACCCATGCGCTGGCGTCGTCGATGGCCGCCGCCACCAGGGTCAGGGACCCCAGCGGGGTGCTGGTCATCCCGCGTTCTTGCAGGATGCGTGCGAGCACGGGGAAGGCGGTCACCGCCAGCGCCGCGCCCAGGAAGAGCGCGAACTCCGCAGCCGACGCTCCGGGACCGGCGAGTCGGTCTAGGAGGAGAAGGCCGGTGCCCGCGCCAAGGGCCAGCGGCACGATGATCCCGCAAGACGCGACGGCCGCAGCGCGTCGGATCGATCGGCGGTTCAGGAACCGGTGATCGATCCCCGCGCCGACCAGGAACATGAAGAACGTCAGGCCGATCGTGCTCAACACGTAGAGCACGCTCTTGATGTCGGGAGTGAAGACACTCTGCTGGATCGACGGCAGCACGACGCCGAAGACCGACGGGCCGAGCACGACGCCGGCGATCATCTCACCGACCACGCGCGGCTGCCCCACCGTCTGCACCAAGCCCCCACAGACGCCCGTCGCCGCCAGGATGATCGCCAGCGCGGCCAACACGCCGATCCCCAGTTCGACAGGTGATTGCACGACAGAACTCCTGTTCGCTACCGCGCCTGCATGCGGAAGGCGCCGGCCCTCCGTGACCAAGCATGTGTGCGGCGAGTGCACGAGTCATCACGTGAACCCGCGATGCGAACCGCGCTGGTTGGGGTTACCGAGCCGGAAGGACCCACGTACCCGTGTGCGTCACGACGGGTTGGTCCGCGTCGGGGTCGACGAGGTCAGCTGGAACGCCACCACCACTACCTGACCCCTGGAGCTGGAGGCGGTCAGCACGGACATGGGCGCCTCGTTCAAATGGACGCCGTTCGCCGCGCGACCCGGAACGAGCAGCGCACGCTGCCCGACCAGGCCGCGGCCAAGAAGTTCAAGGGATCAATCGTTGCCGGTGTCGAGTCCCCAGCTCACGACCTTCGTCGGGCGGATCCGGATGATGGCTCCCAGGTCTTCGCCGTCCGGCGCCGTTGCCTGCGACAGCGCCTCGGCCTCCCCTCGCACCTGGACACAACGCGGTTGCCATGGCGGCAGCACGTCGTCGATGACGAGGCAGACCTTGGGACGTGAACGTACGTTCCGGAACTTCCGGGTGGTGGCGAAGTTCCGGCCGCCGACATCGATCGTGTCGAGCTCCGCGTTGTAGGTCCACCCCGTGGGCACGACGTGCGGTGCGCCGGTAGCGTCCACCGTCGCGAGCCGACCGAGCTTCCCACCGGCCCTGAGGTAGGCCAGTTCGGCCTCGGAGAACACGCTCGCCGTCGATGTCTTCTCGTCCATTTCGCCCACCCCGCTCAGACCGCGACCGGCATCGGCGCCCGGAGATCCGCGTCGAGCACCGCGAGCAGGCCCGACACCAACTCGGCTGTCCCCTCGTCTGTCAAACGCCCGTCGGCGTCGAATCGCTCGTGCGCGTTGAAGACCAGCACCTCGGGCTTCGCCACCACGGGTGATCCCGTCGACAGGAACGTCTGACGCAACGCGAGCTGTGCCCGCACGGTGCCGAACGGGGTCGGTGACGCTCCCATCAGTACGACCGGCTTGTCCCGTAGCACCGAGTCGCGAGGAGGCGTGGACGCCCAGTCGATGGCGTTCTTCAGGACACCGGGTACGCCGTAGTTGTACTCCGGAGTCGAGATGAGCAGGGCGTCGGCCGCCGCGATGCGTGCCCGCAGGTCGGCAACCGGTGCCGGCGGGGTGGGGGTGTCGAGCCCGCCGTCGTAGGGCGGGATCTCGCGCAGCCCGTCGTAGATTTCGATGATCATCCCCGAGGGCACCAGCTCCCGTGCGGCATGGATCAACATCGAGTTGAACGAGCCGGCACGCACACTGCCGGAGATGGCGAGAACGTTGGTCATCAGTTCACTCCTGTCAGATCAGGCGTCTGCATTCGCCGGGGGTTCACCCGCGCTGGAGGCGGGCGAACACCTCTGCCGTGTTCGAGCGGCGACCCCACGCGATCACCGCGCAGACGACGAGCAACACGATCGCCGACACCGGGCTGCCGCCCCAGATGATGTGGGTCAGGACCGCGCCGACCGTCAAGGCGACGAAGGCGAGCGCGGCGAGACCGTACAGCCGCAGCTGCGGCACGATCAGGGCGATCGCGCCGAGGACTTCGAGCGTGGCGATGACGTAGGGCAGCCAGCCTGCGGTGCCCATCGTCTCGAAGACCTGCACCGCCGCGGGATACGCCGTGAACTTTCCGAAGGCGCCGAACACGAATCCGACCGCTGCGAAGGCCTGCAGCACCCAGAGCAGCGCGTTGAGGCCACCCGACGTACCAGCCCGGGAAGGTGCCTCATTCGCCGTGCGGTTGTTGACCATGATCCCCTCCAGAGAATCTGTCTTGCGGATATCTGCTGTGACAACTATGTATCGTTGAGGAGGAAGCTCCGCGTGTCAAGAGCACGGTCGCGATGCGCTGCCGTCGCGCCCCGAGGAGAGCCAGCACCGCGACGAGGTCGCCGATCACGTGCTCGACCCTCGCTCGGTCGCGCTCGAAGGCGGACAGGTCGATACGGCGACCCTCTCGGCGAAGCGCGACGAGGAGGGCCCCACCAGCGGCCAGCACGTGGACCAACTGCCCCCTGACCTCCGGGTCGCATCGATAGCGCCGCACCACGGCACGCCCCCAGCTCCACCGCCCGAGGGCCAGGCCGCGGGTCACGCGCACAGCCGGGTCAACGGCACCGCTTGCCTCTGTGAGCATCGTTGGTCGCCTCCGCTCGAGATCGATGTCTTACGACCAGCGGCCGGCCCGGTCGCGCAGCCACTTCGACAACGATGTTGCCGTACTAGTTTTCCGCGCGTCAAATAAATCGTAGGGTGGGCCACATGACGGACGAACGGCTGCACGACCACCGGCTGACGGCAGTCGGCCTGGTCATCGAGGTCAGGGGCAGCGTGCGCGCCATGACCCGCACGCTGTTCGCCGAGCACCACGTCGCAGGCTTGCCGGACTTCGACGCACTCATCCGCCTCGCGCGTTCCCCCGGGCGACGGCTGCGCATGAGCGACCTGGCAGCCCAGATGTCCCTGTCCACCAGCGGCACCACCCGGCTGGTGGACCGCCTGGGGCGGCACCAGCTGGTGCGACGCGAGGCGTGTCCCTGCGATCGACGCAGCTCATTCGCGGTCCTCACCGACACCGGAGCCCAACGCGTGGTCAGGATTCTCCCGGTCCTGCTCGAAGCGATCGAGCGTTCGTTCACCGGCCTGCTCCCGCCGGCCCAACTGAACGCCGCCCTGCTGGCCCTGCGCACCGTGCGGGACAAGGTCCGCCCCGGGGCCGAGGCCGGGAGCGGACCCGCTCACCCGGATGAGTACCGCCGCGGGCCAGCCGTGGGTGAACCGTTGCGCCCGCAGCGTTCCTCGCGTCAATAATGACGTACACTGCTCGTCATGGCGAGGCCCGACTTCGACGACCCGCAGCTCACCGCGATGGGCCTCCTCATCGAGGTGTACGAAGGAATCACGGCTCGGCTGACACCCGTACACGCCAGGCATGGCATATCGGGCAACGACTTCGACACCCTGATCCGGCTCGCCCGATCCGCCGAGTGCCGGCTGCGGATGACCGATCTGGCCGTGCAGACGTCGATGTCGACGAGCGGGATCACCCGGGTCGTCGACCGCCTGGACCGACACGGGCTGGTTCGGCGCGAGCCCTGTCCCGGCGATCGACGCAGTTCGTTCGCCGTCCTCACCGACAAGGGCCACGACCGCGTCCGACGGGTGCTCCCGCCACTGCTGGAGGAAATCGAGACGTGCTTCACCGGCGTACTGGACGACGAGCAGCTGGCTGCACTGCTCGATGCACTGCGCGCGGTGCGGGACGCGGTGCGTCCCGGCGCGAGCGCCGGCGCCCACTCACCGCTCGACCACGCCACCCCGGGGAACTGAGAGGCGGGCATTCGCGTCGTGCTGAGCCGAGTGCGCAGTCCAGGGATCACCCTCGCCGCACGACGGTCACTCGGCGGTCCTCGCTGCCTACGCGGGACTGGAGTAGCCGCGGCACGTGGCGGGGTTGCTGCAACACGGCTGGACGTCGTCATCGCCGGTCGCACGACTTGCGACCGGTGAGCACAACCCGCAGGCGTCAGGTCCTCGATCGCGACCAAGACAGGCAGGCACATGATCGACCTTGACCTGCTGTGGCGCCTGGTGATCGTCCTCGCCTCGCTCGGCGTGATCCCGCTACTGCTCATGTTTGGGATGGGTAGCCCGCAGAGTTAGGACTCGTCGTGAAATAACCTAGTTTTTGGCCTCGGCGTCCTACCGTTTGTGCTATGTCGCCGGTCATGGAGTCTCTCGCGCGTCGCTACGACGCGATCAAGCCGCATCTGACCGAGCG
>Ga0136637_1000008_pt1 | contig 28781 bp, 24 predicted proteins | sample AntDrymUQ8572106_2_FD_105497 | JGI IMG/M metagenome (GOLD analysis project Ga0136637, IMG submission 105497) | Polar desert sand microbial communities from Dry Valleys, Antarctica - metaG UQ857 (21.06) | ecosystem: Environmental > Terrestrial > Soil > Desert | place: Antarctica: Dry Valley... | reverse complement strand
CGTGATGCGCACATGCCGATCGACGTCGTCGGCGGCGGCGCCGACGAGTCTCGTCTGCGAGCGGAGTACGGCGCGGGCGCCGACTTCCTCGGCCGCGTCGACGACGACCGGCTCGCCGAGCTGTACAGCTCCTGCCGCGCGCTGGTGGTGCCGAACGTCGAGGAGTTCGGCATCACCGCCGTCGAGGCGCAGGCCAGCGGCCGGCCGGTCATCGCCGCCGATGGAGGCGGTGTGCGCGAAACCGTCATCGAGGGGGAGACGGGGTTCTTCTTCCCGACAGGGAACGCTGCGGCACTGGCGACGATCCTGCGTTCCGGCGCAGTCGACGCCCTCAGCCCGGCCGACGCGGTGCGTAACTCTCACCGCTTCTCGGTGCAGCATTTCCAGGACGGGATCCGCAGACAGGTCGCGCTGGCGCTGGCTCAGGCATGACCGCTGCGGCGCCGCCGCGCTGACGGCGTGCCGGCGGACGGGCCGGAAGCACCGGCATACTGGCGAGCGTGCGAGTTCATCCGACTACGCTGGTGCGCGGCCTGCTCAAGCTGACGCGGTCGCCCTCGGCGCCGGCCTGGCGGCGCACGCCGATCGACGTCGGCCGCTCGCCACGGAAACGCCGTGATCGGCGGGCCAGGGCTCTCGGACGCATTCGCGTGAGGCGCGACCACCAACGCGAGTCCGAGGCCGGCGGATGAGCGATCCGGTCGCGGCGACCGTGATCATTCCGACCGTAGGGCGCGTTGAGCAGCTGGCGCTCTGTCTCGACTCGCTGGCAGCGTGCGACCCGCGCGCCGCCGAGATCCTGGTCACCGTCCAGGGCGACCCCGAACCCACGACGGGACTCGTCGAGCGATTTGCACACATCGGCGCACGCGTGGTCGCGTGCGCCGGGACCGGACTCGGACGGAACATGAACTTCGGTCTGCGGCATGCGCGACACGAGGCCGTCCTCACGACGGACGACGACTGCACGGTCACGACGGACTGGGTTGGGCGCGGCTGGGCGCATCTCGCGGCCCGGCCGGACGCGATCATCACGGGGCGCGTGCTCGCCACGGGCAATCCGGCGGCCGTTCCGTCGACTATTACCGATCCCGAGCCCCGCGACTACACGGGCCAGGTCCGCATCGGAGCCTTGTATCGCGGCAACATGGCCGTGCGCCGATCGCTGCTGCTGGACGCCGGCGGGTTCGACGAACGAATCGTTCCCTCAGCGGAGGACAACGACCTCTGCTATCGCTGGCTGCGTGCCGGACGCCCGCTGCGCTACGAGCCAGACATGGTGGTATGGCATCACGACTGGCGCAGCCGCGAGCAATTGCGGCGCGTCTACGCGGGCTACGGCCTCGGCCAAGGCGCGTTCTACGCGAAGCACCTTCGTGCCGGCGACGTGGCTATCGCGCGCTTCGTGGCGCGTGACGTCGTGGCCTGTTTGCGCCTCGTCGGGCGCACGCTGCGACGGGGACGACGTCCGTCGTCAGACGTGCGACTCGAGGCATTTCGCCAGGTGCCGGGCGGTCTTGTTACAGCGTGGCCCCGGTTTGGGAGCACGGAGCACAAAGACGCGGTTCTGCGTCGCCCATTCTGGCTGCGGGATGCCCTCAAGCGGCACCTGCCGCCGACCTGGCGGCGACGAGCACGACACCTGAGCCGGCTGCGTTGGATCAGCAAGGCCCGACTGCTGCGAGCGCATCAGATCCGGTGGCGCGACCATCCGTTCCTGGCCCTTGGCTACCTCCTGCTCGACCCAGAGGTCGAGAGCTTCACCTACGAGCTCGCCAACCGTGAGGAGTTACTCGACTTCGCCGCCGACACGCTGAATCACGACCGCGCAGCGATCGCGCGCTACGCGGCGGAGACCGAGCACGACATCGAGCTGCTTCGACCTCCGCGACGCCTGTGGGTCAGTAAGCGGCGGCTCCCGCTCGGCAACAGACTGCTCTGGTACGTCATGGCGCGCGCAACGAAGCCCGCGCTTGTAGTAGAGACCGGCATACATGATGGGCTTGGGTCGCTCACGCTCCTGCGTGCGTTGGAGCGCAACGCTCAGGAGGGAAGCGCCGGCAGGTTGATCTCGTTCGACGTCTTCGCCGATGTGGGGTGGCTCGTCGATGAGCGGTTGCGCGGCCGCTGGCAGTGCGTGCACGGCTCGACGCTGTCTGCTCTCGAGCCATCCCTGCGAGGCTTGCGCGTCGACATGTCCGTTCACGACGCCTCCGATGACGAGGCAAATCAGCGAGCCGAGTTCGAATCCGTGCTGCGGCATCGTGGCGACCGTCTGCTGATCGTCAACGGCGCCGGCGCGAATTCGAACGTGCTGTCAGAGATCTGCGCGCGGGAGGGTGTGCGAGAGCGACGGTTCCTCGGCCGTTCCACGGCCCACATACACCCTGGCGGCCCCATCGCGGTAGCCGTCTTCCCAGCGACGTGCGGTACGCGATCGAGCGATGCCTAGCCGTCGAGAAGGCCGGCGCGCGACTGCTCTCAAGCTCTGTGAGCGCGCGTTCTGGCGCGTCGCGCTCTTGCGCCGCATGCGAGCCATGCGGCGCGCAACAACCGCAAGGACACGTGGCCCCCGGCGCTTGGAGCCGGTCAGCCGTGGCTTTGGTTGGGAGCGTGGAGAGCCGATCGACCGCCGCTACATCGATGAATTCCTGTCGGCGCATGCTGCTGACATCACAGGTCACGTGCTCGAGGTCGGCGACGACCGCTACACGCGCCGCTTCGGTCGCGGGGTGAGTCGCACCGACATCCTCGACGTCGACGCCTCCAACCGCCGAGCGACCATCGTGAGCGATCTCGCCACCGGCGAGGGATTGCCGGCCGGTGCCTTCGACTGCATCGTGCTCACACAGACCCTGCTCCTGATCTTCGACCTGCACGGAGCGATCTTGCAGGTGCATCGCGCGCTCGCCCCGGGCGGTGTGGTGCTCGCAACGCTGCCTGGCATCTCGCAGGCCTGCCGGAACGCCGGAGCTGATTACTGGCGATTCACCGAGGCGTCGGCGTGCCGCCTGTTCGCCGAGCGCTTCGGCGAGGGTGATGTCAACGTCGAGGCACGCGGGAACCTCGCATCGGCGTGCGCCTTCCTCGAAGGTCGCGCGGCCGAGGAGCTCACGCCCATCGAACTCGACACCCGGGACGGCGACTACCCGCTGATCATCGGCGTCCGGGCCGTGAAGCAAAGGGCATCAGGCTGACTCGCGGCAAGAGCCGGACGACCGCTGATGCGGCTGAGCAAGAGACGCGCCGAACCGCTCGGCTCCTGTTCGCGCGCGAACTTGCAGAAGGCAGCGTTCAGGAGTCGGCGCTTACACACACCGCGGTGATGCGCGGCATCGCGACACCGCCAGCGGCGCCGCCGTCTCGGCGCCTGGTTGACCGCGTGCGCTTGAAAACCGGGCTCACAACGCACATGTCGGCCGTCGAGCCGCTGATCCGCGCTCGGCGTGCCGTGCTGGGCGCGCGGGCCGCTCAAGCACCCCGCGTGCTGATACGCGTGGATGAGTTCCCCCTCGCCGGATCGTTCGATGCGTCGCAAGCGTCGTGTGCCAGATTCGCCGAGTTCGAAGCGCTGATGGTGGCCACCCAGACCCCGTACTTGCTCGCGGTCACGCCTCGTGTGGCGCGTGACGTTCTCGATCCGCGGGTCAGCGAGGACCGGGCGATGAGCACCGAGGAGCTGGACGTGCTGACCTCGTTGCCACGTGACCGCGTGGAGTTTGCGTTGCACGGCTACGACCACCGCACCCGGCGCGCCGATCCGAGACGTCGGTCCGAATTGGGTGGCCTGAACCCGGCTGAGCTCATCCAGCGCCTGGAGCAAGCCCGCGGCCTCCTCGCCCCGCTCGGTATCGAGCCGCGCGTCTTCGTGCCCCCCTTCAACCACTTCGAGGCGTGTCAGTACGACGTGCTTGCAGAGCACTTCGACGTGGTCTGTGCAGGACCAGAGACAGTCAAGGTGCTTGGGCTTCGACACGGTCCCGCGTGGTGGGGTGACGCAGTATTTCTACCGAGCTACCCGCCGCTGTACGGGCGAGCGGCCGAAGCGCGCAAGGGGATGCGCAAATTTGTCACCGCCCGCGCCGGGCTGTGGATCGCCATCGTCGTGCACTGGTCGTGGGAAGCCGACGACCAGTGGACAGAGCTCCGGGCCCTGCTCGATGAGATCTCACCCTACGTAGCGCCATGGTGCGAATTCCTCGACGAAGTGCGAGGAAGTCGATGAACGAGCGTGGCGCACCCGACCTCGCACTCGTAGGGGGCGCGCGAGTAGCCACCGACGTTCTGGTGCAAATCCTGGGCGGAGCGGTCAATGCCGGGCTCGGCGTCATCGCGACCGTGCTGATCGCGCGCGGGCTGGGCGGAGCCACGTTCGGCGAGTGGACGACCATCTTCGCGGTCGTGCAGATCGCGTCCTTCGTGACCGACTTCGGCATCGAGGGGGCGGCGGTGCGCAAGGCGGCCGACGACCCCGGACGCGAGGCCGACTGGCTCGGCGCGGCGGCGGTCGTTCGCTTCCTGCTGACGCTGCCTGTCACGGCGCTGTGCGTTGGGATCGTGCTGCTCATCGCAACGGGCCCGGGGATGCTGACGGCGGGGCTGCTGGTGGCTGGCACGCTGCTCTTGGGCGTGCCGGGGATCGTCGCGAACGTCGTGTTCGGCCTCCGTGTTCGCAACGACGTCCTGATCGCGACGGCGACGACCAACAGCGTTCTGTGGACCACCGCCGTCATCGTCCTTGCGCCCGGCGCCGACGACATCGCACGGCTCGCGCTCGCGTTCGTCGTCATCGGCGCGCTCACCGCGAGCCTCGGGCTCATACTTGCCCTGCGCCGAGCGCAGGTGCGCTGGAGGGCCCCCGCACCGCTGCGGGGCGACCTCGCCCGTCTGGCGTTACCGATCGGCCTGGCCAGCGTGCTGATGTTCGCCTACGGTCGCATCGACCAGATCCTCGTCTTCGAACTGGCCGGCGCGCGCGATGCCGGGCTCTACGGGGCCGCCTACCGCGTGCTCACGCAGGGCGCGCTCATCCCGGTCGCGCTGATAACGACGCTGTTTCCGATCATGACCGCGGCACGAGCCGACGTCGAGCGTCTCAAGCGCGCCGCGCAAGGGGCATTCGACTATCTCGCGATGCTCGCGCTGCCAGCGATCGCGTTCGCGCTCGTCGAGGCCGAGCCGTTTATGCGTGGGCTCTTCGGCGCTGAGTTCTCCGGTTCGGCGCCCGCGCTGCGCATCCTCATGCTCGCGCTGGTGCCGATATACCTGAGCTATCTCGTCGCGGCACTGGTGTTCGTCCTCGACGAGCAGTGGCGATTCGTGCGCTACACCGCGATCGGCCTGGCGTTGAACGTGGTGCTGAACCTCGTCCTGGTTCCCGAGCTGGGCTTCATCGCTGCGGCATGGGTCACGGTGCTGACCGAGGGTTTGGTTGTCGCTCTCGGGCTGTCACTCGTGCTGCGACGGCTGGCGCTGCGGATTCGGCTTGCCCGCTTGGCGCGCTGCGCTGCGAGCGCGGTGACGCTCGGGGCAACCCTGTGGGTGCTCAAGCTCGCGGGAACGCCCCTTGTGGCGGAGATCGTGGTGGCCGCGCTCCTGTATCCCGTCCTCCTGCTCGCCACGCGCGCGCTGGGCCCGCAGGATCTCGCCACATTTCGCCGGAGGCCCGATCCACCAGCCTGACCATCGCGAGACCAAGCGCCCGGACTACAGGCTAGGCCGGATGCCGACGGCGCAGGCTTCATGGCGGCGATCGCGCCGCACGCTGAACCCGAGAAGCTGCAAGTCGCTGATGCACTCGCTCACCGCGTATGGAGTGTGCGCCTCGACCTTGACCATCCGAACGTGCTGCGCCCAGGCGGTGTTCGCGCGCAGCACGTCGCGCTCGGCGCCCTCGATGTCCATCTTCACGTAGTCGGCCGCGCCCCCCACGCGCGCGAGGATCGTGTTGAGTGAGGATGCGGTCGCCGAGCGGGCGGCGCCGGCGCTCACGACCCGAAATCCGTACTCGTTGCCCGCTTCCCCCTCGTATCGCGCGACGCCGTCCTCGCTGCAGACCGCGCCCTCCAGCAGCTCGCAGCGATCGCTCCACGGTTGGAGGTTCGCGCGTGCCAGGGCCGCGTTGGCGGCGTCCAGTTCGATCCCCACGATTCGTGCCTGCGGATAGCGGACCGCCATGTCAGCCATGGTGAGACCGATGTTCGCCCCGAGATCCAGGATCAGGACCGGAACGTCAGCCGCGAGCGCGGCCGGCGGCCGGTGGAACCGGCCGACGAACGTCTCCCAGACGACGATCGCATCCGACGTTCCCGGCCGCAGCCAGATCGTCCTGCCTTCCAACGCCCGTAATTGGACGCCTTCTCGGGGCGCGCCCAGAGCCTCGGGACCAGCGCGCAACAGCTTCCGCAGGACGGAGAAGCTGCGCTGGTTGGAGACGATTCCGGCCACCCGAACGGCGGCTGGGACAAGCGGACGCATGCGCGACAACCATGGTGCCTGAGCCGGTCGGTTGCGCTGGCGCGACCGGGACAGCGCGCGGACCAGCGAAGATGCCGTCGATGGCCGGCCTCCTGATCGTGAACGCCGACGACTGGGGCATCGACGCCGCGACCACCGACGCGATCGCTGCGTGCTTTGCGGCCGGCCGTGTGACAAGTGCCACCGCGATGGTGTTCATGGCCGACAGCGAGCGCGCGGCCGAGCTCGCGCAACAGATCGGCCTCCCGCTCGGATTGCATCTCAACCTGTCCGAGCCGTATACCGGGCAGACCGCGCCCGACGCGGTGCGCCGCCGCCAGGCCGAGCTCACGCGACGCTTCGGCGATCGCGCCCGCCGCTGGCGACGGTGGCTGCCCGACCCGACGATCCGCACGGCTGTGGAGCGCTGCGTCAAGGAGCAACTCGCCGCCTTCGAACTGCTGTACGGCCACCGGCCGACGCACGTCGACGGGCATAAACACGTGCAGGTGTCGCCGTCCGTAGCGCGCACAGCGGCCCTGCGCGACCTGCCGCTTCGCCGGGCCTTCAGCGATCCGACCGGCGCGCGCTCGCCGATCGCGACCGCTCGCCGCGCGCGCCACCGCTGGGCTCTCGCGCGCGATGGCGCAACGGCACACCTGCTCCCGATCTCGAGCATGCGCGACGACCTGCTCGCCGGACGCGAGCCCGCGCTGCTGGCACCGGCGCACGACGAGCCGCTGGAGGTCATGGCGCACCCCGGCCTTGCGCACGAGCGCGCGCTGCTGATGAGCGATACGTGGGCCGACGCGCTGCGACGCTTTCGCCTCGGCACGTACGAGGACCTCGCGTGACGGGGCGACGTGGCGGCGAACCGGTCGCCACCGTGCTGATCACGACGCGCGATCGCCGCGAGCGCCTGCGCGACGCGCTGCGCAGCGTCGACGCGCAGACAGCGAAGGTCGAGATCATCGTGCTCGACGACGCGTCGCGTGACGGGACCGCGGACATGGTGGCGCGTGAGTTTCCGCACGCGAAGGTCGTCCGTTCGGAAACCCCGCTCGGCTGTCCCGCGCAGCGCAATCACGGATTCGAGCTCGCGCGCGGCCCGATCGTCATCAGCCTCGACGACGATGCGCGGTTCTCGTCTTCGCGCACCGTCGCGCAGGTCGTCGACGAATTTGACGACGACCGGATCGCGGTCGTGACGATTCCGTACGTCAACGTCCGACGTGAGCGGCACCTGCGACAGCAGGCGCCAGACGGCGACCGGTGGATCGCCGCGACGTTTGCCGGCGGAGCAAGCGCGTTGCGCCGCGACGCGTTTCGCGACGTGGGCGGCTACGCCGACGTGGGCGAGCACGGCGAGGAGACCGACCTTGCAATCCGGCTGCTGGAGCGCGGCCGCTTCATCCGCCTGGGCCGCGCGGACCACATCGTCCATGAGGAGGTGCACCTCCACAAGCCCGCCCGGACGTACTTCCTCAGCAGCCGCAACCACGTGCTCGAAGCGTGGCGCAACGTTCCCTGGCCATATCTGCCGGCCCGCGTGGGCGTCGTGATCGCAAAGGTCATGATCGTCGGGATCCGCGATGGCGAAGGCCGCGCCGCGCTGCGAGGCGTCGCCGCGGCGATCCGCGCCCGCGTCCCGGAAGGCGCGGCGCGAACGCCGGTCAGCCGGCGGGCCTATCGCCTCGCGCGGCGGCTCAGTCGAGGCCCACTGCCGCTGGCAGCCATCACGGCCGAGACCACGCCTCGACGGGCGCTGCGCGTGGTGTCGATTCTCACGACGCATGCAGCTGGCGGTGCGGAATACGCGGCGGTCGACATGCTGGATGCACTGGCGCACCGCGGGGCGAGCGTGCGGCTGCTGACGAACCGCGTCGACCTCGTCGAAGGCACCGGCGTCCACGCTGTGCGGATCGATCTCGGCCCGAAGCTGCGGCAGCGGACGCTGGCGCGTGTCAGCTTCGAGGCGCCGCTGAACCTGGCGCGACTGGTCCGCGCCCTCCGCCACGAAGCAGCGACCGACCCGTTCGACGTGCTGCTCCTCCACTACAAGAAGGAGCAGTTGCTCAGCGCTGCGCTCCCGCGATCTGTTGCCGGCGCCGTGGTGTGGGCGGAATGGGGGCCGCTGCCGCTGCAGCTGCGCAGCGGCCCCGCCCGTCGCGCCTATGCCCTCGCCGCGCGCCGCGCGGCCGCGATCATCGCGGAGTCGGATGCGACCGCGCGGTCGCTGACCGACGCCGGCGTGGATGCCGCGAAGGTCGTCGTCGTCCCGAACGTCCTGAGCGCCGGAACACTCGAACTCGATTGCGCCGGGCGGCGCGAGCAACGCGCCGTGTGGGGCTTGCAGGACGCGTTCGTCCTGGGCTGCATCAGCCGGCTGGACGGTGCAAAGCGCGTGGACGTGGCGATCGACGCGCTCGCCCATCTCGATGATCGCGTCGCCCTCGTCATCGCGGGCGAGGGGGAGAACGAGGCCGAGCTGCGCCGGCGCGCGGCGCCTTACGGCTCGCGCGTGCGGTTCGTCGGGAACGTCCGCGGGCGCATCGCACAGATCCTGTCGGCATGCGACGTGCAGGTGTACGCCCCCGGCCCCAGCGAGGGCGCGGCGCGGGCGGTCACGATGGGGCAGCTCGTGGAACGCCCCGTCATCGCGACGGCGCCCGAGGGCGCCGAAAATCTGGTGGTCGCCGGCACCGGAACGATCCTCTCGCCTCCACATGATGCTGTCGCGCTCGCACGCTGCGTCGAGTCCTACCGCGTCGACCCGACGCGGGTTCGCGAGGAGGGCGCGGCGGGCAGACGGCACGCGATGCGACGCATCGACGACGCAAACGCGATCGAGTTGCTCGAACGGACCCTGCGGGCAGTCCGACCGACCGCAGATCGGTGACGGAAGACTCCGCTACGCTGGCGATCGCTGTGCGTTCCCTGGCCACGGGTCGCGGCAACAACCGATGAGCAACGATCCGCTCAACTCGCACACACTTCGCGGACAGGAGATCGTCTGCGTCGGCTTCGCCGAGTGGAATCCGGAGCTGCCGACAAACCAGCATCACCTGATGTCGCGGCTGGCGCAGACCAACAGGGTCCTGTTCGTGGAGTCGCTGGGTCTACGCCGGCCGCAGCTTGCGACGAGGGACGCGCGCCGCGTGTTTCGCCGGCTGCGCGACGGCCTGCGCGGCTCCAGGACCGAAGGCGACATGCACGTCCTGTCGCCGATCGCGCTGCCCGCCCACGGCTATCGGATCCTGCGGCTCGTCAACGGCTTCCTCCTGCGCCGGCAGGTCGGCAACGCCGTCGCCCGGCTCGGCTTCGACCGGCCGATCCTCTGGGGCTATGTTCCCCATGCCGAGGTGCTCCTGGAGAACCTCGACCCCTCGCTCGTGATCTACCACTGCGTCGACGACCTCGCCGCGCAGAAGGGCGTAGACGCGAAGAGCTTTCGCGCGGCGGAGCAGCGCTTCGCGACACGGGCCGATCTGGTGCTTGCGAGCGCACCCTCGCTGTCGGAGCGGCTGCGGCTGATCTCCGGCCGGGTGCTCGACGCACCCAACGTCGCGGACGTCGACTTCTTCTCCACGGCGCTCGAAGAGGGACGCGTGGACGAGGCGGTCGCGGGCCTGCCTCCGCCGCGGATCGTGTTCACCGGCGCGATCGTCGCGACGAAGGTCGACACCGAGTGGCTCGCGGCGCTCGCCCGGATGCGGCCCCATTGGAGCTTTGCGCTCGTCGGCCCTGTAGGCCTCGGCGATCCCGGCACGGACATCTCGGCCCTGCGATCGGTCCCGAACATCCATCTGCTCGGGCCGCGCCCCTACCGGATGCTGCCCGACGTCCTGCGTGGCGCCGACGCCGCGATCGTGCCATACGCCCTCAACGCACTGACGGCAAGTGTCTTTCCGATGAAAGTCTATGAGTATCTGGCGGCTGGCCTGCCCGTGGTCTCGACGCCGCTTCCGGCTCTGGACGGTCTCGCCGGATTGACGATCGTGAGGGATGTCGACAGCGCCGCGACGGCGCTGGGCGAGTTGATGGCAGAGGACTCGCGCGAGCGGCGACGGCAGCGGTCGTCCCTGGCGCACGGTCACTCGTGGACCGATCGTCTCGCCGAGATCGCTGCAGCAGTTCACGCGCTGCGCCCGATGGGAGAATCCGAGGCGGGCGATGACAATCTCACCCTTGCTCTGGCGGAGCATCAATGACGATCTGGTCAGGCCGAGAGCACGCGCTGGTGCGGGCTGTCGCTCGAGCGCTGGCGAGCGATGGTCCGTCAGCGTCGGGCGCCTGCCGGGGTTGCCTGATCGGCCAAGACCTGCCCGTAGATACGCGCGAGTTTCGCGACGTAGTCGTCACGGTCGAAGCGCGCGTCTACCGCATCAATCGCTCGGCGTCCCAGCTGCTCGCGGAAGTCGCCGTCCCCAAGAAGTCGTGTGAGCGCCGTCGCCAGCGCCGCGACATCTCGTGGCGCGACGAGCAGGCCGTCGACTCCGTCGGCGATGTACTCAGCCGGCCCGCCGACAGCCGTGGCAATCGCCGGCGTTCCCAGGGACATGGCTTCGATCACGCGGCGGCCTTGAGGCTCCTCCCACGACGGCGCCACCAGAACGTCCAGCGCACGAAGGATGATCGGGATGTCGTTACGCGGCCCCCAGAACTCCACGCACTCCTGCATTCCCAGCGCTCGAACCAACCGGTACAGCCAGCGCTCGTAGCTGACGTTGTCGTGATCGCCGCCGGCGTGCCCGTTCTCCACACCGCCGACGAGCAGGAGCCGTGCTTGCGGGTGCCGCGCTCGCACACGCTCCATCGCCTTGATGGCGGTCTCCTGACCCTTGCGCGGCGTGATCTGCGCGATCAGACCCACGAGCTTGGCCCGTCGATTCAAGCCGAGCATGTCGCGTGCGGCGTCCACGGTCAGTCCCGCGGCGTGGAACTTCGAGCGGTCAAGCGGGCTGCGCAGCGTGTAGAGGCGATCGTTCGTACGCGCCTCGGCGAAGCTTTTCCTCGTGTACTCCGAGTTCGCGATGATCGCGTCGGCGTTGGCGCCGATCGTCCGCCGCGCAAGGTTCGCGGCCCACGTCGCTCCGACAACGTCATGCAGTTGGACGACCACCGGGGGACAGCCCAGGCGCCGCGCGTAACTGGCAGCGACTGCTGAGCTGATGCAGTTTGCATGCACGATGTCCGCTTGGGTGACGGCAGCGGCTCGCCGCAAGGCGCCAGCTCCGACGCAGACCTCGCGCCCGACCTGCAAGGCACGTCGCGCGTAGAGCCGCTGCGGGTTCGATACGCCTGCACTCGGCAGGACGCGGACCCCGAGGTCGCCAAGCGCGGCCCGTAGCTCACCCCGCGGACACATCACCGCGGGAGTGACCGATGGCGGCAATCCGCAGACGAGGTCGAGCAGGGCCCGCTGAGCACTCCCGACAGACGTTGCGTGATCGACGAGCAGGAGCTTCACGTCAAGCACGCAGCGCGCACGTCATCGCATCTCGCCCCTGATGTCGTCGTACAGGCTCACGAGCTGTCGCGCCGTCGACTGCCAGCTGAAGCGCTGCGCGCGCAGGCAGCCGCTGGTGGATAGCCGTTGTCGAAGCGCGGCGTCCGAGCTGAGCGCGCTCAGCGCCTCGACCCACCCCTTGCGATCGGTCGGGTGAACCCGCACGGCGTCGTCGCCGGCGACCTCGTCGAGCCCACTGCCGGTCGAACACGCGGTGGGCACGCTGCGGATCATCGCTTCCAGAACCGGAAACCCGAAGCCCTCCTCGAGTGACGGCAGGGCGAAGAACGTCGCTCCGGCGAGCAGCCTCTCGCGCTCGTCGTGGCTGACGTAGTTCATGACGTCGACACCCTCCTCGGCCCGCAGCGCGGCGACAATCGGCGCCGAGAGGTGGCCGGCCGAGCCCGCGATCTTCCACCGCAAGGGGAACCCCGACCGCCGCAGGTAGCGAAACGCCGCGAGCAGCGTCATGTGGTTCTTGCGCGGCTCGACGGTCGACAGCGTCAGGAAGTACGGCTCGGTCTGCTCGGGCTGCCACGTCGCCGACTCCGGCGGCGGATCGACACCGAGGTACACGACCTCGATCCGGATCCGCCGCGCCATCGGCAGGCAGATGAGCAGCCGCTCACGCGTGTGCTGCGAATTGCACACGATCGCGCGCGGACGTCGAAGCACCGCGGTGCGCAGCATGGCGCTTTTGTAGAGCGCGGCGTGGCGCGGCATCCAGTCGGGATGTTCGGCGAACGTGACGTCGTGCACCGTGATGAGAAACGGTGCACGCGACAGCAACAGTGGGCGCGCGTCACAGAGATGGACGAGGTCGGTCGATCGCGCGCGTCGTGCGACCCGCGCCTGCTCGTAGAGCACCCGAGCGATCGAGGAGCGCACCCCGAGTGGCTGCCGGTGCGCCGGAGCGTTCCCGGGCCGGTCCGCGCCCTCGAGCCCGAGGATCGTCAGGCGGTCGTTCGCCGGCAGGGCGCGCGGCAGATGTCGCGCCAGCGCGCCCGCGATGACGCCGATGCCGCCGGGAGCTCGGGCCTGATGTGCGGGGAGGAGGATCTCGATGAAGTACTCCGCAGAGAGCCGCGGGGGACTGGCGACGGCAGCCTACACGCGTGGGCTGAGCTCGCTGGAAGCCGGAGGAGGACGCGGACCTATCCTCGTCGGCGTGTCTCGGCCAAAGCTCAAACGGTTTCCGGACTGGCTGGTGGTCGCCCAGGAGCAGTGGGACGAGATCGAACGCCGCAACCAGCTGCTCGTTCGCGCTCTCGCCGAACGACACCCACGGTCGCGGTTCCTCTTCGCGGAGATCCCGCTGCGCGCGCGCGACGTCCGCGCGTGGCGCCCGCCGCGGTTGCGCCGGGTCGCGCCGAACGTCTGGGCGATCCGCCCCATCCGGCCGGTCCCTGGGCCGCGGTTTCAGCCCCTGAGCGACCGCATCGAGGCCGCGCAGCTGCGGTGGGCTGCCAAGACACTCGGGATCGAGCGCCCGATGCTGTGGACTCAGGACCCGCGGACAGCCACACTGGTCGATCGTCTGCCGGCGTGCGGCCTCGTCTACGACCTCACCGACGATTGGGCGGCGTTCGAGACGGACCCGGACCGGTGCGCGAACGTTCAACGCCGGGTCGAGGCGCTGGCGAGGAAGGCCGACCTCGTGCTCGCCTGCTCGCGCCCGCTTACGGACATGGCTCGCCCGTGGAGCGACAACGTGCGCTATCTCCCGAACGCCGTCGAAGCCCCGACCGCCGCCGCGGTGGAGCCCGAAGGTCTCCGTGATCTCCGGCGTCCGCGGCTCGGATACATCGGAACGCTGCACTCCTCCCGATTGGACGTCGACCTGCTGGCGCGGACCGCCGAGTTGCGCCCCGCGTGGTCGTTCGTGCTGCTCGGACCGAATGCCCTCTCAGCGGCCGACACGGAGCGACTGCTGCGCCTGCCCAACGTCCACTACCTCGGCGTGCGCCCTCATTCCGAGGTGCGCGGCTACCTCGAGGCCCTCGATGTCTGCCTGCTCCCACACCTCGTCACGCCGTTCACGAACAGCCTCGATCCGCTCAAGCTCTACGAGTACCTCGCGGCCGGCCGCCCGATCGTCGCGACCCCCGTCGAGAACGCTCCGGAACTGCGAGATCACCTTGCTGTCGCGGCAAGTGCCGAGGAGATCGTGGCCGCGGCTGAGCGGGCGATCGCTGAGGACAGCCCTGATCGCCAAGCCGCTCGTCGCGAGGCCGTCGCCGGCGCGACGTGGGAGGCGCGTGCCCGTGAAGTAGAGGTCGCTCTGGCCGTGGAGCCTGCGTCGAAGCGCGACGGCGGCGTGGCCATCGTCATCGTCAGCTACAACACCCGCGATCTGTTGGAGCGGTGCCTGCGCAGCGTCGAGGCGCAAGAGGGTGTCGAGGTGCGCACGATCGTCGTCGACAACGCGTCGACGGACGGCAGCGTTGAGCTCGTGCGCGATCAATTCCCTGAGGTGGAGCTCATCGAGCTGCAAGCGAACGCGGGATTCGGCGCAGCCAACAACGTCGCCTTAGAGCGCTGCGGCAGCGAGTACGTGCTACTGCTGAACTCCGATGCCTTTCTGGATCCGGGCGCACTGCGGCAGCTTGTCGCCGTCGCGCGACAGCACCCTGGCGCAGCAGTCATCGGACCGCGACTCCACAACCCCGACGGGACGTTGCAGCGCTCGGCGTGGCCGTTCCCGCAAGCGAGGCGTCTGATGCTCGAGGCCCTCGGGCTCCACCGTCCGCTCCGTCGACTGGGGATCCTCGACGATCTCGGCACATGGAAGCACGACGTCGAGCGAACGGTCGATTTCCTGATCGGGGCGTGCCTGCTCGTGCGAGCGGATGCCCTCGCCGAGGTCGGCGGCTTCGACGAACGCTTCTGGCTGTACGGCGAGGAAGCCGACCTACAACGACGACTCGCGGCGCGAGGTTGGGATGTGATCTTCACCCCCGCGGCGACCGTCACGCATGTCGGGGCAGCCTCCTCCGGAGCGTCGCTTGTACGCCTCCGCCACTTCTACGCCGGCCAACGGCGCTTCCTCAGGAAGCACGGGTCACCTGTGGCCTGGCCCGCTGCACGTCTGGCACTTCTCCTCGGATCGTTGCTTCGTCGCCGCTGGAGCGCGGCGCGCGTTTCGCTAGAGGCCTTCCCCGACTGATGCGGGAGCAGCGCTTGCCTGAGCTACGGCCGGGCGCCGCGCAACGACCACGATCGCCGGACCGAGGGTCGGCCGATGACGCGCGACCCTGTCCAGCAACAATTTGCCCGCACGCGCGAGCATTGACTGCTTGCCACTTCCGATGTGCAGGTGCCGGCTCGTCACCACGATTGGCTCCAGATCAGCCAGCCGTAGCAACTCCCGCATCTCCCCGAACGTGTACTCGCGCGCATGACGTGCGAACGGGATGCCGCCGATCCAGTCACTCAACTGGGTTGCGGTATTGCGGCCGAGCAGCAGCTTCACGCGGTTTCGGACGTAGGCCGCGTTGGGCGTCGTGAGGTAAAGACAGCCGCCGGGCCGCAGCAGACGGCGTGCCTCGTGCAACGACGTGATCGGATACTCCCGCAGATGCTCGAAGACCTCCGTCAGCACGACGGCATCGAACGCTTCGTCCGGCAGCGGATACGGCGGTTCCTCCAGGTTCCAGATGACGAGCTCAACACCAGCGTCCCGGAAGCGCTGGACCATCGTCCCTTCCGGCGCTCCCTCCCATGCATCCGAGGCGATGCCGATGTCCACCGCCGTGACGCTGTAGCCGGCTTCAGCCAAACGAATGGACTGCTCGCCCGGAGCCGCCCCCAATTCAACGACTTGGGCAGGAGGCGGGCATTCTCTGCGCAACAAGCCGAGAACCAGCTCGTGCCGCGGGCTTTCGGCGGCGCTGTAGCCGGTGCTCGTCATCGGCCCGATGTTAGTGGGCGTCTCAGGGCCTGCAGAGGTAGCTGTGATCCCAGCCCGCGTCACCGGCAAGCCGGTATCGCCTGATCTCCCCGCGGCTGAAGGCCTCCGGATCCTTGGTAACCCTGAAGCCGGCTTCCTTCAGGCGAGCGACAAAGTCGACGGCGCCGTAGACCCTGACGTGGTCGTCCTGGCCAAAGCGCTCGAGACGCGCTTCCGGCGACACGATCGACAGATCCTCGTACGTCTGCGCGCGATCGGGATCGCTCGGCACGTTGATCAGTGCCCACCCGTCCGGTTTCAGCACGCGCCGGATCTCGCGCATCGCGCGCCGATCGTCGGGGATGTGTTCGAGCACATGAGAGCAGAGCACCACGTCGAACGTGTGGTCCGGGAAGTCGATCGCCGTGAGGTCGAGTTCGACGTCGACCTCCTCGGCGAGCAGATCACCTGTCGTGTAGTCGAGGTTGTCTAGCCCCTCGAGCACGCGACGCAGGCTCGCCTCGGGCGCGACATGCAAGACGCGCAGTCGTGCCGTGAAGATGTCGGTGGAGCGGCGTAGGAACAGGATCGCGCGACGGTGACGCTCGAGGCTGTCGCATTGGAGACACAATGTTTCATTACGAGGGCCTTCAGTGTTCACCACAGCGAACTGCACACGGTTTCCGCAAACCGGGCACACGGTGCCCCTCTGCAAAGCCTTGACCGTGAGCCACACGCGCCTGACGCTGGCGAGAAGTTGACTCACCGCGTGTCCCTGCCGACGCGGAACGAGGATGACGGCGCTGGCGTCACGCGGTCCCCCGCGCAGCAACCCAGTCAACACCACCGCCGGACGATCCGTCGAATCGGTGAATGGCGAAGCCCGCGTCCGTGAGGCGCGGCGCACTGCCATCGTCCGATTCGAACACGATGTGCCGCAGGCTCGTTCCTGCGAGGATCAGGCTCATCCCGGCGAAGACGTCATCTTGGCTGCCTTCGACATCGATCTTCATGACAGTCGGCGGTTGCGCCCCAGCCGCGACGACCTCGTCAGCCGTGTCACACCAGCACGGGAAGCTGTCGGAGTATGTGGTGGCGGCGCGCGGTCTCAGGGAGTTCAGTCCGCTGTTACCGATGTCCACGACACTAAGTTGCTGGTACCCACGACGCGCGGCCAAGGCAACGCAGTAGGCCGTTACCTCCAGGCCGTTGATCGCCGCGTTGTGTCGGAGTCGCGCGTACTGGCGCGGCGAGGGCTCGAAAGCGAGCACCTCCACGTCTGGATGCGCGGCCTTGGCGCGGAGGGCATGTACACCGACATTGGCGCCGACGTCCCAGAACACGTCGTCGGCTCGGATGACGTCCACGAGGTGACGCGCGAGCTCCGGCTCATAGCTGCCCGTCGTCAGGATCTGCTGGTCCATCCAGTCCAGTGGATCCGCCTCCCACACCAAGCCGCCGAGCGTCGTCCGGACGGAGCGGCCGGGCTTGCCGGCATAGACCACGCGTGCGATGCGTCCGGTGCCCCTGATGCGCCGCCGGTATGCCCCAGCGATCAACCTGTCCGTGACGCGCATCGCAGGCCGAAGACTGTCAGATCGCGAACCGCCACGATCCCCTCACCGGCACCGCTCCGCCTGAATTTCGAACGGCGATCATTGGCCGCGGCCTTGCTTCGCGTCGCAGTAGATCTGCCGGTATCGCGCTGCAATCCCGTCCCACGAGAAGTCCCGCACGCGCTCAACGGCCGCCGCGGACAGCCGGCGGCCGAGCCCCTCGTCGACTAAGAGGCGTCCCATCGCTGCGGCCAGCGCGCCCGTGTCGAACGGATCGGCGACAAGCCCTTCGCGCTCGTGGCGCACGATCTCGGGGGCCCCGCCACGACTCGACACGACGACCGGGCGTCCCGCCCGCAGGGCCTCGAGCACCACTATCCCGAATGGCTCGACGCGCGACGGCAGCACGAACACCGTAGCGTTGGCCATCGTCCACGCGACCTGCGCGCGAGAGAGCGTGCCCGGCAGGGCGACGCGATCAGCAAGTCCGAGGTCGCCGGCGAGCTGAGCCAGAGCACCACGGGCGGTGCCATCGCCGCCGATCAAGAGGCCAATGTGAGGGTGGTCATCGGCGACTCGCCTGAACGCGTGCAGGAGAAGATCGAAGCCCTTTTTGTCGACCGCTCTGCCGAGGCCGAGCACGAACGTCTCGAAGGGCAGCTCGAGGCGCACCGGCGGCTCGTCGCGTACGACGTCGACGCCATTCGCAACGACCTGTCCCTTCCCGCGAGACAAACCAAAGCGCTGCTCTGCGTCGTCTAGCACGAACCGAGAGCACGCCGTGACAGCCGCAGCGCGGCGCATGCCGATCCGCAGCGCCGCCGGCAACACCCTTGAGCGGTCAAAGATGTCGTAGTCGTCCATGAACGTCTCGCCCTGGAGTGTCACGACAAGGGGTATTCGCACGATCTCCGCGAGCGCTACGGCGTACACCCCGTTCGCACTGAAACACTGCACATGCAAGACGTCAGGACGGAATTCGGCCGCCGCCTCGCGCAGCCGCCACAGTGCTCTCGCCGAGGACGCCGGGAATCGCGCCAGGCTCGCCGGCGCCATCCTGGGCAGGGGCAGAGCGAAGCGCCGAACGCGCACGCCGTCGATCGTCTCGCGCGTCGGAAGGCTGGTGGGGTGGCGGTTCGTCCAGACCTCGACCTCGTCTCCGCCCGCGAGCAGCTGCTCGGCGAGGCGCCGCGTGAGCTCCTCGACACCCCCGACAGCAGGGGCGTAGGCGCTGGAGAACAGGACGATCCTCATGGGCTTGGGGGTGGCTGGCATCGATCGAGCGCGCCGTGCGATGCCGCGCTGGTCATGCGCTCCACGACCACGCCACCGCCCCATCAGCGAGCGTCGCGCCCGGCCGGCAGGCGGCAGGGTCGCGCTGGCGCTATGCGATGCTAGCGCGATGAACGCGCGCTCAGCCTCCCTCGGAATTCGCTCGCCTTGGGCGCACTCCGCGAACCGATGCAGCTGCCGCGCGTAGTTCCGCGTCCACGATGACCGACACCAGCGTCATTCCCCCTGTCGAGGGGATGGAAGTCTCCCTGAACGCCCGCCCGACAGCGGTCGCCAAGAACGCTGTATACAACTATGTGACGCTTGGCTTGGGCGCCTTAATTGGCTTCGTCGTCACGCCGATCATGCTGAGCAGCCTCGGCACGACGGCGTTCGGCGTGTGGTGGCTCATCCTGGGGACCGTCGGGTACCTATCGCTGCTCGAAGCAGGCTTGGGCTTCGCCACGATCACGCGTGTGGCCGCACTTGAAGCCAAGGGAGCGTCCGCGCTGAACACCGTCCTGGCCACCTCGCTGGGCATGTGTCTGTGCATCGCCGCCGGGGGGATGCTCATCACCGCGGCCCTCGCGATTGCGTTTCCGGCGCTCTTCGACGTCCCAGCTGATCTGGCCGACGACGCGCGCATCGCATTGCTTCTCGTCGGCGCCTGGCAGATGTTCGGCTTCGTGCTACTGGTACTAACCGCCTCACTGGTAGGAACCGGACGGATGTATCTCGTCACCCTCAGCGGGTCCCTGGTGTCGGCACTTGCTTCGGCCGCTCAGGCGGTAGCCCTGCTCTCCGGCGGAGGGCTCAGGTCCATCGCCGCCATTCAGCTCGTCGGCGGCATCGTCACAATCGCCGTGTTTCGCTGGCAACTGCGGCGCGTCCTGCCCACCGTCAAGTTCAAGCTGCGGGCCTTCGATCGGCCAACCGCCAAGCGCCTGCTCGGTCTCGGCTGGCGCAACTCCGTCTACTCCGTCGCGAGCGTTCTCGCCTTCGGCTCCGATGTCATCCTCGTCGGACTGCTGCTCGACGCCAAAGCAGCAGCGGCCTTCGCCATCGCGCTCCGGGCGTACACGCTGCTGCGGGGGCTTTCCATGGGCGTACTCAGCGCGATCGGTCCAGCGCACTCGCATGCCGCACACCACTCAACAGCCGAGCGCCGCTTTCGGCTGTACTGCCTCGCCACCCTAGCCACGCTGTGCCTGGCCGCTTTTGGTGCCTTAACTGTGGGCCTGTTCGCCTCGCCGTTGCTCAACCTCTGGCTCGGCGACTTTCCTGCGGAGGCATCGACGATTCTGGTCGTGCTGTGCGCGGTGCTCATCCTGCACACGCCCGGCTACAACGCCGCTGCCCTCTTGTTGGCCTCGGAACAGGCAGGGGAACTCATGCGCATCACGCTGCTGGCCGCCGGCATCAACGTGCTCGCGAGCATCGTGTTCACGTTGACCGCGGGGAGCATCGGACCGGCGCTCGGGTCGCTGGTGGCCGTGACGCTGGTCGACGCCGTATACCTCCCGCTGCGGATCTGCCGGATGCTCGGCCAGCCGTACAGCGAGTTGCTGCGGCGCGTGCTCCTCCCGCTCGCCTTGCCCGTCAGCCTGCTGATCGGAGTGCTACTGGCCGGCAAGGTCGTCGCCGGGAGCGGCGTCTGGGTTCTGGCAGTCACAGCAGCGGGCGCCCTCGCCTACTTCGTCACGCTGTGGCACACGTCCACCGGTCGCGAGGTCCGCTTGCTGCTGCGCAGCAAGGGACTCGCGGCAACGTAGGTCATGAGGGTCTTTGTCGCCACGGCCGGCGCGGAGCCGCATCACCACGCCCAACGAGAGCATTTCCGCTCGCTGGCGGCGCTCGACGAGACGGGTGAACACGTCTTGGCCGATGACGCATCCGACGCCGACGCGCTGCTCTTCGTGGATCTGCAGCAACACCCCCACGACACGTTCCTGCACGTTCTACGGCGTCATCCACTCGTGCGTCGTCATCCGGGAGCCGTCTTCGTATACGACGAGCGCGACTTTCCGTTCGTATCTTTTCCGGGCATCTACGTCGGCGCGACGCCCCAGCTGGCACGGCGTCACCCCGTCGTCGGCGGCCCGTATCCGGCGCTGCCGGCGGGCGTGCACACGGACAAATGCGCTCCGGAGTTGCTGTTTTCTTTCTGCGGGGCACGCACGCATCCCGTGCGGAGCGCGGTGCTGAACTTGCGGCACGATCTCGGCCACGTCTCGGACACGACCGCGATGAGCTTTCCGTCGTGGCTGGATCCGGGTGTCGACGAGGATCAGCGCGCGGCGCGGCGCGAGTACACGACTACGATTGCGCGCTCGAAGTTCGTGCTCTGCCCGCGCGGCCACAGCCCTTCGTCATTCAGGCTTTACGAGACGCTCGCGGCTGGACGCGTGCCGGTCGTGATCAGCGACGACTGGTTGCCTCCACCGCGCATCGACTGGAGCGCCTGCCTCGTCCGCGTGCGCGAGCGCGACGTTGCTCATATCCCGTCGCTGCTAGAGCGCTTGGAGCCGCGATGGCCACAAATGGCGGCCGGGTCGGGACGCACCTATGCCGAGCACTTTTCGCCGGAGCGGCTGTGGCACCACTACGCAAGCTCACTCGCGGCACTCCGAGGCGCCACGCGGCGCGGGCCGTGGTGGGCTCAGCGCGAGGTGGTACGGGTCGGCGTGCGCCGAATGCGAAGTGTGGTTTCGCGCTCGTGAGCAGCCAACTTTGTCGCTACCTCAGGCTCGATCTTGCGCCGGTCGCGTCACGCCGCGCCGGTATCTAACGGGATCAAGACCGCCCATTGCATCGATTCACCGCCAGGACGGCCCTCGTCGGTAGCGGCTGTCAGTTCTGAGCTCGTGAGGTGGGCCAGGTGCGGTCGCGCCTTGCCAGCTTTGTCGTCTTGATGAACTACCTGGATCGTGTGCGTGGCCTCGAAGCGCCGAACGACTACGGTGCTGATCGAGGGGTCGATGAAGTCATGCAGCTCGACGATGATAAACGCGCTTTTCAGTGACGGCGCGAGCGCGGGGTCCAGTAATTGCAGCTCATAGCCCTCACAGTCACAGATCACCAGGCTCCGCGACGCAAGGGTTCGCTCCAGTAGTCGTGCGCTGATACGACCGCGCGGTCGAACGTTGTCGGCTCGGTTAAGTTCGATGGTTCGCTTGCACACCTGACGCGCCTCCGGATCGATGTCAAACGCATGAATCACGGCGCACGGCAGCAGACGAGCCAGCCCGACTGCGTAGTACCCCTCGGCCGCACCGATATCCGCTACAACCGAGGGCTGCCACTTGACGGCCTCAGCGATCCACGGGTGCAGCTCCTCTTCATAGGTACCCGAAAGGTAGGCGGCGATCGATCCCCAGCTTGCCGCTGTTGACAATCTGAGACCTAGAAAAGGCCCGCCGAGCACGCGTTGATCCGGAGAGACTTTGTGCGCGAGGCCGTCACGTGCGGATCGACCTGCCCGGCGAGCAGCGAGCGCTCGGCGTCTAGCAGGGACGGCCTGATCGACGAGGCTCCTCAGCCGATCCTGTAGCGAGGCCGGCAACACGGCCTCAGCGAAGGCCCGCGCATTGCTCCTCAGCCTCACTGGAGCATCTCCCTGTACATCCGGTCGCAGCCGTCGGCAACGACCTCCCAGGAGAAGACCGCCGAGGCCCGCTCCCGCCCGCGCGCGCTCAGCTCAGCGCGCTGTCGTGGATCGCGCAGCAACGCGCCCAGCGCGTTGGAAAGCGCATCGACGTCGCCCTCGCGCACCAGCACGCCGCAGTCGCCGACGACCTCGCGCAGGGAACCCGAGTCCGACGCGATCACCGGTGTCCCGGCTTCGAGAGCCTGCGCGGGGATGCGGCCGAACTGCTCCTTCCAGGTGGCGGTCGTCAGTGAGGGCACGAGTACGGCGTCGTACGACCGGATCTTGTCCAGCGCCTCTTCCTGGGAGACGGCGCCGGTGAAGACCACCCGTTGCGCGACGCCGAGGCCGGCGGCGCACCGCTCGAGCTCCTCCCGCTGCGAGCCCGAACCGACGATCTCCAGAGTGGCATCGAGATCCTGCGTCGCCGCCTGGAACGCTCGGATCGCGAGCTCTCCGCCCTTGTACGGCTCGAGGCGCCCGAGAAAGCCGACCCGCAGGCCATCGAGTCCGAAACTTCGCGGGAGCTCCGGTCTTACGGACACCCCCAGCGGCAGCACGTGCATGGCGCCGGCGAACCCCTTCGCGCGCAGCACCTCCCCCGCCTCGGTGGCGCATGGATACGCCGCCGCCGACAGCCGAAGCGCTCGTTGCTCGAGCTGTCGAAACGGCGGCGGGTAGCGCTTGAGGATGTTCTGCGCCGTGTAGATGCAGATCTTGGCACGGGGGGCCTCGGCCTCGATGGCCCGCAGCGCCGCGGCGGCGGCGAGGCTGTAGGGCTCTTGGTGCAGGTCCACGATCTGCGGTCGCACCTCGCGGATTACGCGGCGTAGCTGAGAGGTTACGTACCAGAAGAGGATCGGGTGGTAACGACGTCCGCGGGTGTTCACGATGTGCACCGGAACGTCGGGATCCTCGGTCGCCGTGACCATGCTTCCACCCTCTGCGAACGCGGGCGGGCTGACGAGGTGCATGTCGTAGCCGTGGCCGGATCGCAGCAGATGCTCACGCCGGCGATATTCCGGGACCACTGCACTGTTGGAGATCCGCAGCACGCGGATCGCGCTCACGCGCCCTCCCTCTCAATCATCCGCTGGTAGAGCGCGAAGGTGTCGCGGGCCGTGCGGGACGCGCCGTACAGCGACAGCGCGCGCTCGCTCGCGGCCCGTCCCATCCGCGCAAGAAGGTCGCGGTCACTCAGCACGTGGGCGAGCGCGGAAGCCAGCGCCGCGGAGTCTCCTGGCGCGACGAGCAGCCCCGTCACGCCGGGGTCGACAAGCTCTGCGCTCGCGCCGGCGTCGACCGCGACGACCGGCAAGCCGAGCGCCATCGCCTCGGCCATCGCCATACCGAAGCCCTCGCGCGGCCAGGTATTGACGTAGACGTGTGCCTGGCCGAGGACCGAGTAGGTGTCGGCGACCCACCCGGTCCACGTGATGGTGTCCTCGACTCCGAGCCCGGTCGCCAGGGCGCGCAGGTCGCTTTCTGCGGCTCCGCTCCCCGCCAGCACGAACCGGCAGTCGGGCAACCGCTCACGCACGAGCGGGATCGCGCGCAGCAGGACGTCAAGACACCGCTCGTTTTCCAGTCGCCCCGCGAACACTACAACGGGGCCAGGAAGACGCGCCCGCTCCTCCCGCGCGCGAGAGATCGCCTCGGCGGGCGGCAGGTCGATGGCCGGGGGGATGACCACAACCTCCGCGCGCTCGGCCTCGCGTCGCTCCCGCGCCCCGTCCGCCACGGCACGCGAAACCGCGATGTATCCGTCGAGCTGCCGATTCAATGCGCGATGCAGCCCGAGCGAGACGCGGCGGCGGAGCCCGCTGCGCGTGGCTGACGCCGGGTGCGTGAAGTGCTGCGCGCGCAGCAGCACGGCATCTGCGAGGTGGGCGAGCAGCACGCCCGCGATCGCTGCGCGGCCGTCATGCACGTGGATCACTTCCGGCGGATGGTCCGAGACGTTTCGCGCCACGGCTGCGCCCCAGAGATGCGGTCGGAAGCTTCCGGATGGCAGCAGCGGGATCCCGGCCGCACGCGCCTCCTGGCGGAGTCGCGTCGCGTTTGGCGGGCACGCGACCTCGGCCGCGCATCCCAGCACCCGAAGCTCACGCGTCAGGCTCACGACGTGCCGCTCGATTCCGGCAAAGGACTCCGAGCTGACGACGTGCAGAACCCTGAGCCCCTGAAGCGCGTCCATCGCGCCCATCATCGCGAATGCTCGCCGGCGACAAGCCGCCCGCGAAATCTGGAACCCTGATGAAGGACATGGACCCACTGGACCTACTCGCCGCGAGCGATGACGAACACCGCCCCGACCTCGAGAACCGCGTCGCGTTTCAGTGGCGCGACCGGCAGGACTCCCTCGCCCATCAGCACGCGACTCAGCGCGACGACGTGGTCTTGAGGCTGCTTGCCGACGCGAGCAGGCGCGGCACGGAGCCGCGTGGGGTGCTTGACGTCGGCTGTGCCTACGGCAACTACGCGCTGATGCTCAACGCGATGCTCGGGCGAGACCAGAGCATCGCCATCCGCGGCGTCGATCTCTACGAGCCGCATCTGCAGTACGGCGCCGCGTTCGCACGCCAGGTTCCCGGCTACGCCAACTGCGAGTTCTCGCGAGCCGACATCACGGAAGGCCTGCCGTTCGAGGACGGCACATTCGACGCGATTTGCCTCGCTGACGTGCTGGAGCACATCGAGAAGCCCGTGGAGGCGTTGGCTGAACTGCGCCGCGTAGCCAAGCCGGGCGCGAGCATCATCATCAGCACGCCACTCAGCACCAGCCCGTTCAAGAGGCTCGCCCGGCGCACGAACCGCCTCACGCGCGGGTTTTTGTACCAGCGCTACTATTCCGGCAAGGGCAGTGAGCTTGACGCTCAGGGCGAGCCGGTGATGGTCGTGTCCGCAGGTCACGACCACGTTTCGGAGATGACGCTCTTGGAGCTGCGGCAGACAGCAGAGGCCGCAGGCCTGACGGTGACAGCGATCGAGCCGATGTCGATCATGAGCGGCAGCAAGTGGTTCGATGCTCACCCCTTCGTGCTCGCCGGCATCATGCTCATGGAGGCGGCCCACCGCCGGCTGGGACGGCCGTCATGGGGACACTCCGTCGTCCTTGAGCTCACGCGCCCATCAGACGCGGGCGCTCGAACCCACACGCCGCGGTAGGGACGCCGGCATGCCGATGGCCGGCTGCGAGCGCACGCGGTCGGGCGCGCGTTCATCCGCGCTCGCCGGCGACAACCTCTGCACCGCAAGCATGAGCCCCATCATGGCGAAGCCGAGAGAGGACGTACCGCGCGTCCAAGTAACGTCGAACTGGAAGTGCACGAGCAGCGATAACGTCACACAGCCGGCGCCGACGGCAGTCGTCGAGTACGCGCCAGGCAGGTGTCTCACAGCAAGCAACAGACGCGCGTATTGCCACAGCAGGCACAGCAGCGCCAAGAGGCCGACGAGGCCGATCTCCGCCCACGTCAGCAGGAACATGTTGTTGGGATCGGGCAGCGGCAGCTCCAGCTCCTGGATGAAGTCCTGGTACGTGCCGGCCCCCGACCCCAGGAACGGCCGCTCCTCGATCTTCTCCCTCGCGTTGCGAAATGAGTAGGCGCGGACGGTTCGCGTGTCGTAGGAGCCGTTGATGGCGATGCTCCGCTCATCCCGCGAATCAGTGCCGTGGATCGCGACGAAACCGACCCCGAGCACCAGCACGATCCCGACGGTGATCGCCCGGCGACGATGCAGCAGGAAGCTCATCGCGACGAGGGCGACGAGGGCCCCGAGGACCGATCCTCGCGAGGTCGTGGCGACCAAGCCGATCACGTCGACCGCCAGCGCCGTGTAGAGCAGGAGCTTAAAGCGGAAGCTGCGCTCCGCGAGCGTGAGCGCGTAGGCCATCACCACACCCGCAGCCAGGAAGGTCCCGACGGTGTTCTTCCCCGGGGCGCCCGGGATCTGCGGGGCGAGACCCGCCATGAAGACCAGGGCCAGCCCACACGTGACCGCGATGAACGTCACGAACCCGCGCTCGATCACGTCCAGCGAACGCGGCAGGGACGCGAACACGAGCGGAAAGATCACCACGATCTCGAACAGCTGGATCGTGAACTTGACCGTCTCCGCGGGGCGGTCAGACCAGGCGAGCGACTCGACGTTGACCGCCACGAACAGGAGCGCGGCGATGATGAGGCCGTTGCGCACGGGCAATCTTCCCGTTGACGCTCCTGCTGCTGTCGCCACGAGCCACGCGCCCAGCGCGACCAGGAGCAGCAGATCCGCGAGCGCGACCTGCGTGCCGCCCGGAGTCAGCAGGGCTTGCGGAAGAACCATCGTGGCGAGTACCGCGAACAAGACGAACCGCTGAAGATCGGTGACAGCCCACAACCACACCGCGAGCAGCCCCGGCAGTGCTGCGAGCCAGAGTGGGCTGGGGGCGGACAGGCTCACGGCCGCCACGGCCGTGCAGGCCAGGTGCGTTCAAGCGCGGCTATGCGGCACAGCGGCAAGCCCGCGACGCCGGCCGGCATGATCAGTACCCGTAGCCGTACCCATAGCCGAGGCCCTCGGCTGCAGGGGCGTCGTTGACCACGATGCCGACGGGATGCGCGTCGACGACCCTCTCGAGCATCCCCGCCACGAGGCGGGCGTTGTCACGCGTCACTTCGCCGATGCGCGAGACGACGACCACCGCGTCGGCGTACGACGCGAGCGTCAACGCATCGGTGACGTGCAGCAGGGGAGGCGAGTCGACCAGGACGATGTCGTAGTCGCCGGCCAGGTCCTCGAGCAGCAGGCGCGTGCGGTCGGAGGCGAGGACAGCCTGGGGATCGGCGGGCTGAGGCCCGGGTGGAAGAAGCGAGACCGTCTCCGAGGCCGCCGTCGCCTGCTCCACGCCTCCGCGTTTTCTCGCGGGCGCTGACCCCTCCCGCATCCGGACGAGCGTCTGGAGCCCCTGCACGCTGACCGGCACCTTTAGGACGGCTTCGTCCAGCGACGACCCTCCGGTCAGGACGTCCGTCAGTCCTGGCTCGGTGGGACGATCGAAGAGTTGGGCGAGGGTCGGGCGGCGCAGGTCCGCGTCGACGACCGCGACGCTCAGCCCGCCTTCGCGAAGCACTAGGGCGAGGTTGCGCACGATCGTCGACTTCCCTTCGCCGGCGATCGCGCTCGTGATGAGGATGGTCTTGAACGGCCTGTCGAGCGCCGCCAGCTGGACGTTCGTGCGCAACTGTCGCAGCGGCTCCTTGAACTCGGCCGCCACGGCCGCCTCCCCGCCATCCTTGCGGACCCCCGTCTGCACGTGCGGCAGAGCCGCGAGGATCGGCATGCCGTACAGCGCCGGCAGCTCCTCGAGCCGTCGCGGACGACGGTCGAAGGCCTCGAGCGCGTACGCGAGCCCCGCGGTGCCGATGAGGGACAGGATGAGTGCAAGCACCGCATTGCGCAGGGGGTGTGGCCCCGCCGGCGCCCCGGGGGCGAGCGCCGGGTCCACCTGGCTGGCCGATCCCGTGCTGACCGCGAGCTGCAGGCGCAGTTGCCTGAGGGAGTCCGACAGCGTGGCGCGCTCAGCGGCGTTGACGGCCGACTTCCGCAGCTGGCTCAGCTGGCCCTGCGTGACGTTGATGGCCTTCTGGACGCGTTTGCGCACCGCGTCGCTGCGCAGCTGGACGAATGCCTGCGCGAAGGCGTTGGCCACGCGCGCCGCGTCCTCGGCCTGCGAGCGACGGGCCGTGATCGTCAGGAAGTTCGACCCGGGTGCCGACGCGGCGGTGATGCTCGCGGCGAGAGCCGATGCCTCGCCGGGCCGTCCGAGGCGACGGGCGACGGACGTGGCCACCTCGCGCGAGGTCAGCAGCCCTGCCTGGTCCTGAATCGTGCGGTCAGACAGCTCCACCGCGACGGCATCCAGCGGGTTTCCGCCGGCCGCGACCAAGATCTTCGTCGACGCCTCGTACGTCGTGGGCTGGCTGGCGTAGTAGGCGTACGTCGCGACCGTAGCCAGCACGACGAAACCGATGACCAGCCAGCGCCGACGGATGAGTGGGGCGAGGTAGTGCCACGCGTCTGCTTCTGCTGGTCGAGTAGGCATGGTCGAAAGCGCGCGCACCGCGTGTTGCGCGGCGTACCACGGTAGTGCAAGCCCGGGTTCCCGGTACTCAGCACGTGCATTACTTCTCGCCCTTCGCCCCGATGCCGGCCCGCGACTTCTCAGTCGTCTACGACGAGCATGTCTGGCAGGTGTACGGCTTCTTCGGCTATCGCATGCGCAACCGTGCCGACGCGGAGGACCTCACGCAGAAGAAGTTCGGCGTGCGCTGAAGGCGTGGTCGACCCTGAACTGGACCAATGTCTATGGGCTTGGGACCAAAGTCCATGGCCCGGGCCGCCATGCTGGTGTTAGCCTGAAACAGTCGTCCACTTGCAGAGCTTCGCTCTAGCCCCGCTTTAGACCTT
>Ga0136637_1000007_pt1 | contig 29549 bp, 20 predicted proteins | sample AntDrymUQ8572106_2_FD_105497 | JGI IMG/M metagenome (GOLD analysis project Ga0136637, IMG submission 105497) | Polar desert sand microbial communities from Dry Valleys, Antarctica - metaG UQ857 (21.06) | ecosystem: Environmental > Terrestrial > Soil > Desert | place: Antarctica: Dry Valley... | reverse complement strand
ATCATCCGCGCGATTTCCGAGTTTTTCGTCACATCGGCTTGCACTGCCAAAACTCTGCCCGTCGTTTCGACTGAATCTGAAACGGTGCTTGCGTCCGCGCCGCTCGCCATATCGCGCCCGAGGTTTGCGCCAGCAATCGCCGCGACTGTCGCATCTGCGCCCGTTTGATTCTTTAAATAACTAACGGCGACCTTCGCGCCGCACTCGCCGAAAAACTCCGCCGTCGCTCGTCCGATGCCGCTCGATGCGCCGGTAACGAGGACGACTTTGTCTGTAAAATCAAAAAAGTTTTGCATATTTTCTCTTTCTCCAAATCTAAAATTATGTAAATCAATACTAAAAAGTTAATACAAAAAAGTGTGTTAGTCGGGAGCGCAGGCATCTTGCCTGCCAAGATTGCGCCAGCAATCTAAAGCGGTTAGTAATTGAAACTTTTATTCGCGCTCACGCGCTCAGTGCAGGCAAGATGCCTGCGCTCCCGACCAAACATTTACTTTTTATTACACTGATTTTTCTTTTTATTGTTTTGATTCACATAAATTATTGTTTTTATCTAATTGCTCTCAACATATGAAATTTTTTGGATTTTGCCCGACAGCGCGAACAAAATAATCGTCCCGATTGGCGCGAGCAATCCGGCGGCAACCAGAATCGGCGTGTATGAAAAATTATCAACCACCCAGCCGGTCGTAAAAATAAAAATCATTGAGCCGATGCCCGCGCCCGTGCCGCCCAAACCGGCAACCGAGCCAATTGCGTTTTTCGGAAAAAAGTCGCTTGGCAAAGTCTGAACGTTGTTAATCCAAACTTGAAAACCAAACAAAACTACGCCGATTAAAGCGAGCGCAACCATCGAATCGCTCACGAAAGCCGCCGCGATTCCGGCGGGCATCAAACACGCGGCAAAAGCGATGACTATTTTGCGAGCCGCGTCAACCGACCAGCCGCGTCCGATTAAAAAGCCGGAAAACCAACCGCCGAATAAACTTCCCGCGTCCGCCGCCACAAACGGCACCCACGCGAAATAGCCGATTTGCCGTAAGTCAAAACCGCGCACGTTCGCTAAATACAAAGGCAGCCAGGCGATATAAAGCCACCACACCGGGTCAACGAAAAATCGCGCCAGCACAATCGCCCAAACTTGCCGGTAACGGAGTAATTCTCCCCAGGTCGGCGCGGCTTCAAATTTTTCGACGGATGTAGTCGGTTCTTCGTCTTCCCGAATCAAAACTCGCTCTTTATCGGTCAGCCATTTGTGATTCTCCGGTGAATCATAGAAAATCCACCACAGAATCAACCATAAAAACCCAAGTGCGCCGGTAATCAGAAACGTCGGCTGCCAGTGTCCGAAATAAGCGGTTAGTCCGACGATAACCGGCGGCGCGACGATTGAGCCGATTGCCGCGCCGCTGTTGAAAATCGCCATCCCGAAAGCACGTTCACGCACCGGAAACCATTCGGCGACCGTCTTTGCCGCGCCAGGCCAGTTTCCCGCTTCGCCCAGACCGAGAACAAAACGTACCGCGCTCAAACCACCTAAAGTTTTTGTGAAAGCGTGCGCCATCGCCGCCAGCGACCAAACGATAATCGAAACGGTAAAGCCTTTTTTTATCCCGATGCGGTCGTAGAGTTTGCCCGACAGTGCCTGACTAACCGTGTAGGCGAGCAGAAACCATGTCGTGATGCCGCCGTATTCAGTGTTCGATAAATTTAAATCTTTAGTAATTACCGGAGCGAGAACCGAAAGCGTGAGCCGGTCAATATAGTTGATGAGCGTGGCGAGGAAAACCAGACCGACAATATACCAACGCAAACCGTTCAGCTTAAAGCCGTTCGACTCGTTTGCGTAAATGTTTGTTTCGACTGCTTTCATTTTAAATTTCGTCTTGCATCCTTTTTTATCGAAATCCGTTGACTACTTTTTGTTTTGCAAAATCATTTTCGGCAAACGCTTGTCGTTTTTACGCCGCTCGATTGACCGTTCGCCAGTTCGCAGATTTATCAAATCCTCATCGCCGTTCGCCCAAACAATTTTCAAACCATTCGTCGTTCGTTCGATTTTCGGCGCGGGCGTTTTGTCGGCGGTTAAAATCGGCTGCAAGACGTGCAGAAATTCAAATTTGGTTTTTTTGTCAATCGAGACGGTTTGCAGTTGAACGCCGCGCTGTTCCGCGTCGCCTTTGTCCACGCTGCCGGGCAAACCTCTGGCTTGAATCGTTTGCGGAACGACTTTTGAATTCGCCGCGTCCGGCACAACTCGAATTACGCGCAGAGTCGCTGTTTCATTGATTAAATCGGCAGTGTTTCCGTTCAATTTAATTTCGCGGTCGGCATTCAGCAGAAACGAAAATTCAGACGTCTTTTCGGTTTCGAGTTCGTCCCAAACAATAAAATAATCAGGCGCGACGTAGAGAAAATGGCGGTCAAATTTCTTCAAACCCAAATCGCTGTAATAACCGCTTGCCGCTTCGCCGCGGGCGTAAAAATAATCGGACGTTCCCCAAACTTCGGCGATGCGAATTTTATCCAATCTTTCGTTTGAAACTTCCTTGAACATTTCATATACGCCGTCTTTCTCCTGCCCGCGATTGTTAACCAAAATCGTGTTGTGGTCATCGGTGTTTTTGATTCCTAGATAACCCGTATCGCCGGTTAAGTATTTGCCGTTCGCGTAAATGATGAACGAATTCGCGTCCGGGTGCGCGTGTCCGGTGTTTTCCCGCCAATCGGGAATTTTCGCGGCGAGTTGCGCGGCGTGATGACCCTCGGGCGGCGCGGCGCGAAACGCAAAAGCGGTTGCGTTTTTGTACCACGAACTGCGCCAAAATACCGTATCGTTATCATCGAAATAAACTTGCAGCGGAATTTGCGCGAGCGGCGCGGACTTTAATTTCGCATTGCGGTTGATGAATACCCACATCAGTTCGCGCGTTCCAAATGTCGTCTCCCGGCGAATAAAATCGGCGATTGTCTGTGCTTCCGCATCTTGATAAACATTGGCGAAGCGATACAAAATATCATATTCGCCGTAGAGCGATTCGCGTTTCGATTCCTTATTGCGATTAAGCGCGCCGTCGCCGACATCGGCAAAATCGAAAACATTTTCACGATCGGGCAAAATCGAGTGCATCGCAAAATACTTCATTTGCCCGAACTTCGGTTTCATCGGCAAATAGAGATTTTCCCCCGTCGCTTGCAGGTGCGCGTCGAAATAACGAATCGTCCAGCGAAACGCAAACCCGTAGTAATGAAAACTTTCGTAGAAATATCCGTCCGTGCCGAACGTCAGCATCATCCGGTCAAAAACCGCTCGCGAAAGCTGTGCCCAATCTTTCGCTTCTTCTGTTTCGTCCACCAAAACGTAGGCGGCAATCGCTAATCCAGCCATCGGAATCCAGGTGTGATTTTGGCTGTAAGTGTATTTTTTACCGGATTTATATTTGAAGTAGTTATACATCAAACGTGACTGCTTAATGAGTTTATCCTTGATTATTTCCCGTTCGCTTTTTGATAATTTGTCGAACAAAACGTCATAAGCAAAAGCGACGGCGTAAAGCAGATGCGCGGGCGGTAAATCAACATTCGGTTTGTTATAGGTGTAACCCCAGAGCGGCATTTTGCAGGCGACAAGCGTCCATTTTTTCGCGGCTTCCAGATATTTTTCGTCTTTTTCAATCGCGTAAGCGTAACTTGTTTGAGCGATCTGAAAGGCAAATTCATATTGCGAGATACTTCCCGCTTTTCGTTTATCCAATCCGCTTTTATATAAATCTTCGTCCTTCGGGTCGGGCGCGTTTCTTTTCAAAGTAGCAATATCTTCCAAAACTGCCTGCCACAATTCACGGTCAGTGCCTTTCGCCCGTTCCTGCATCTTCGGCAAATCGGCGGCGGTAAAGAAAAGTCTGGGATGAACATTCTTTAGTTCGGAACGCAAATTTACGGGACGCTTTAACAATTCGGAAAAACTTGCAATTGAATTTGCTTCTAACGGTCTTTGAGATGGTGTTTGAGCCTTGACAAAAAAGACTGAGAGGTGCAGCGCAATCGACAAAAATAATAACCCTTTGCAGGAAAAGAGTGATTTGATAAATGTGGTAACGATAACAGGAATTTTCATAATTTTTCAGCCTTTTAGTACTAGGCTGATTTTCGCAATAAATTATTAAAGTGAAACGGTTGATTCTCTTATAACCAGTTCGCAATTGAGAATGCTTTCCTCGCGCATTATTACTTCGTTGTTTTCAATTCTTCGGAGAAGCATTTCAGCAGCAAGTTGCCCTTGAAGTCGCATCGGCTGGCGAATGGTAGTCAATGACGGCGAAGTGTGAACTGCCAGCGGAATATCGTCAAAACCGACGATTGCCACATCTCCGGGAATTTTCAATCCGGCTTCTTTAACCGCCGTCATTGCGCCGATAGCCGTGAAATCATTGCGTGCAAAAACAGCCGTCGGGCGAACGGGCAGCGAAAGCAGACGCTTCATTCCTTCGTAGCCGACTTTTTCAGTCGAGTAACCTGGAATGTCCGAAGCCGCTTCCCGACGACCGGTAATCAGTCTTTCATCAACCGAAATTTTGTGCTGTTCAAGTGCATTCAAATATCCCTGCAATCTTTTCAATCTGGCGCCGCCGCTCAGATTCGCGCCGATGAAACCGATCCGTTTGTGTCCCAAATCAATTAAATGTTGGGTTGCTTCAAAACCGCCGCGCATATTATCAGCCGATACATAATCAACCGATTCATGTTGGAAATCTCGTCCGATGACGACGACCGGAATATTATTTTCTACGATTCCGCGCAAATATTCATCTCCGGCTGGATTGGCGCGGGTCGCGACGATAATTCCGTCAACGCTGTGATTAACCCGCGATTCAAAAGCCGCAATCTCTTCTTTCGCGCTCTGTTCGCTGATACAAATAAAAAGATTAAAACCGCGCACCGAAAGAGCCTCGCGCACGGCGTGAGCTAACTCGGTCGAATATGGATTTGAAATATCACCCAACACTAAACCGATTGTCTCGGTATATTGTCTTTTGAGATTACGTGCCAGACCATTACGCCGGTAATTCATTTCCTCAACGACCTGCATTACCTTTTTGCGAGTTTTTTCGCTGACGTACCCGTTGCGATTAATTACCCTCGAAACTGTCATCGGCGCGACTCCGACGGTTGTTGCTATATCGCTGAGAGTGGCTTGTTTTTTCTTTAATTTCAATTTATTAAAAAGGCAAACCGTTTATAAATTAGTGTGGTAACGATAACAGTTATACATTTAACATAAAATTTATATTAAGACAAGTTATCTGGGTGTATATCTGAAATATGAGTAAAAATAAGTAATCTTGTTGAACAACTATAATAATTTACTGAGAATTCATTTAGAATTTTAAGTCACTGTATAACAAGCTATATCAGCGAAATTTAATAACATTTTTTCATCTGTGAATTATTCATAAATTGTCGCTGTGAATTAACAAGCTGCTAAAAGAAACTGAGTTCACAATATTCGAAATGTTCGGTTGATTCGTCTGGCGCCAGCCTGCGGAGCAGAGCGAGCGATTCGATTTCAACCCTCAAAAATTTCCATTAACCAATTCTTTCGCTCCGTCCGCCGGACTAGAAACATAAACCGCCGGTTCAATATTTGTTTGCCGCCGGTATTCGTCCGAAATTCTTTCCGTAAAATTCTCTACGCTTTGCCTTCGCACCAAATTGACCGTCGAGCCGCCGAAGCCGCCGCCGGTCATTCTTCCGCCGAGAACGTCTTCGCACTGCGAAGCAATTTCGACCAGCAAATCCAACTCCCGGCAGCTAACTTCAAAATCGTCGCGTAGACTCGCATGCGACAGCCACATCAAACGCCCGAATTCTGTCAAATCATTTTTCTTCAAAGCTTCGGCAGCGTTCAAAGTGCGTTCGTTTTCCGTGACGACGTGGCGGCAACGCTTTCTGATACTTTCCGGCAAATGCGTCGCGTATCCTTCAAAATCTTTAATGCTGACATCGCGCAACTGCGTAATTTTGGGCAGGAATTCCCGCAAAATCTCGACTGCTTTTTCGCATTCGGCACGGCGCGTGTTGTATTCGGAAGCGGTAAGTTTGTGTTTGACTTTTGAATCGCAAATCACAATCGCCGCGTCGCTCATTGCAAGAGGAATTGGTTCAGCTTCTAAACTCCGGCAATCAATCAAAAGGGCGTGATTCTTTCGCCCCAAAGCGGAAGCGTATTGATCCATAATACCAACTTTCGCGCCGACAAATTCGTGTTCGGCTGCTTGCCCGACAAGCGCGAGTTGAGCTTTGTCAATGGTTTTCCCGGAAATTTCGGTGAGTGCCAGCCCGACGGAAATCTCTAGCGCGGCTGACGAAGAAAGTCCCGCGCCGCTCGGCACGTCCGAATCAATCAGCAATTCTGCGCCGCGCAGGTTTATGTCTCGGCGTTCCAAAATCCGCGCCACGCCCTCGACAAAATCCAACCACGAACCGCGCAGTTTTTGTTCCGGCGCATCCAAATCTATTTCGCCCGCTTCATTTAGAATTACGGAACGAACCCGAATTTCTCTATCTTCGCGCACGGCAGCGGCAACCGTCGTTCCGCGCTCAATCGCCATCGGCAAAACGAAACCGCCATTGTAATCGGTGTGTTCGCCGATAAGATTGACTCTGCCGGGAGCGCAGAAAAATCGCGGCTCGCGGTGGTAAATCTTTTGAAATTCGGCGCGTAAATTTTCGAGATTTATTGTCATTATAAATTTTTCACCACAGAGGAACGGAAAAATGTAAAACGGAAAAGGATAATGTAAAACGGTTAATTCAAGCATTTTGCATTTTGCGTTTTACGTTTTACGTTTTACATTATCTTCTCTATGCCTCTGTGATGAATTTTTTTTCTTACCAAACAACCGTCTCGACGAGACTGCGAAGTTCCGCCGCTTTTTCCTCCGGTAAAGTGTCGTTGATGAACATTCCCGCGCCGGCTTCGCTGCCCGCCAGAAATTTCAGCTTCGTCGCCGTCCGCATCGGCGGGTAAAACTCGATGTGGAAATCGAAAAAATCGTAATTCGCGCCGTCGGACGGGCGATTGTTCATCGCCATAATATACGGAAAACTGACGGCGAAAAGTTTGTCAAATGCCGTCAGAACTTGTTTGAAAATCGCCGCCAAATCGCGCAATTGTTTCGGAGAAAAATCCGTTAACGCTTCGGCGCGGGCGTTCGGATAAATGTGCAATTCATACGGGTAACGCGCGAAAAACGGAATAAGCGCGGTGAAAGATTCGTTTTCGGCGACGATTCTGCGCCCGTCTTTTTTTTCGTCTTCCAAAATGCTCGCAATCAAATTTACGCCGGTTTTTTCTTTATGCTCGCGGCATTGTTTCACCTTTTGCGCCATTCGTGGCGGCACGAACGGATAAGCGTAAATCTGCCCGTGCGGATGCGGCAAAGTCACGCCGACGGCTTCGCCTTTATTCTCGAAAATAAAAACGTATTCGACAAAATCGTGTTTGTTCAAATCGTTAAATCTGTCCTGCCAAACCTGCATCAATTTATAAATTTGTGACGTAGGCTGCTGCGCCAAACTCGAATTATGTTCGGGCGTGTAAACGACGACTTCGCACACGCCTTGCGCCGGACGCACCGGATACAGCTCACTTGCTTCGACGGCGGGCGCGGGCGGATTCAGTTGCAAGCTCGGAAATTTATTTTCAAAAACCACAATGTCGTAAGTCGGTTCGGGAATTTCGGTCGGAAAACCGCTGGGCGCGGTCGGGCAGAGCGGACAATAACCGGGCGGCGGAAAAAAAGTGCGGTCTTGCCGATGTGTCGCCGTTACCGTCCATTCGCCAAGCAGCGGATTCCAGCGCAACTCAGACATTTTTCTTCACCTCATTTTGCGGCTCGGTTTCTTCATTTCCGAAAGTGTAATAAATGATATAACGCCGTCCGTCTGCCATCGTCTCGCGCCGTTTATGCATTTCGCCGACTGCTTTTTCCGGTTGTTTTTTTTCGTTTTCCATTTAAATTTTAGTAAGCAAACGCCTGATAAACTTCGCGCGTATCAACTTCGTCGAGTGATTCGACGCGCGGATTAAACCGCAAAAGATGTTTTGACTGCTCGGAAAGACCTTCCCAAGTTTGGCGCGGAATTCTGATGGAAACTTCCGGTCGAAACATCCAACGACGACTGTAACCGATAACGCACATCGGGCGCGGCTCGTCCGTTTTATTTGGCGTTCCGCGATGAATTGCCCGCACGTCCCGAATCATCAAATCGCCGATTTTCATCATTAGCCGGTCGAGTTTGATTTCGCCCGCTTCGAGTTTTCGCAAGCCTTCTTCTTTCGTCATCAGATGCGTGCCGTAGGTTGTCTCGAACGGTCCGTTTTCTTCCGTCACATCAACGAGCGAAAAATTGACGGCAAGCTGAAACGAGGGCGTTTCGGCGGCGAGTTCGGGAAAAAGCGGCGGTGCGTCGCGGTGCAAATCTTGATAATCCGAGCCTCGAAGCGGCGTGTCGGTGGCGAGTTGGCACATTACGAAATCCTTCCCGACGAGATTTTCGACAATCGCCAGAACGTCCGGGTCAGCGAAAATTTCCTCGTCGGCAAACGGCTCGACGAATGGTAAAGTCACATAATAACGATTCGAGCCGCGATTTTCATTTCGTCCTTCACGCTCGATGTGCGCTTCAAGAAGCGGCTGAAATTCTTCGTTCCAACGCAGCAGTTTTTCAGCCGGAAAATGTCCGCGCAAAACGCACAGCCCTTGCGTTATGGCTTCGTGCGTAAATTGTTCGATTTCAGATTGGCTATAACGCATAATTTCAAAAATGGATAATTGATAATTGAAAATGGAAAAAAGACGGCGGAAGATTTATCAATTATTCATTCTCCATTTTCCATTATTTAAGTTTCGTCAACCGGTTTTGCACCACGACGACAAACAGCAAAATCACGCCGCGCAAAACAAGCTGCCACCAGGGGCTGATTTGACCTTCGAGATTAAATAAATTAAAAATCACGCCCAGCAAGAGAACACCGACGAGCGTTGATAAAACGCTGCCTTGTCCGCCCGTTAAAAGCGTACCGCCGATAACGACCGCCGCAATCGCGTCGAGTTCCCAACCGACACCGGCAACCGGCTGTCCCGTTCCCAGACGCGATGCGAGAATCACGCCCGCCAGTCCCGCTAAGGCTCCGCTAATCGCGTAAACCGCAACAGTGACGCGGTTGATATTCAATCCCATCAACCGCGCGGCTTCGTCATTATCGCCGACTGCAAAAACATTCCGCCCAAATCGCGTGTGATTCAAAACGAGCCAGCCGATGGCAAATGCGATAATCAAAATAACTATCGGAACCGGCAAATAATCGCCGATTAAACCCCGACCGAGCCAGTTAAAACCTTCGTTCGCGCCCGTTATTCTAACCGACTGCTCGCCCGTTGCCGCCAGTGCTAAACCGCGTGCCGCAATCATCATTGCTAAGGTAACGATAAACGGCTGAATCCTGGCTTTGGCAATCACCAAACCGTTGATTAAACCTAAAACGGTTGCTGCCGCTACCGCCGCGACGAGCGCAATGACTAAACCTTGTTCGGCTAAATTCGCGGCAATCACGCCCGCCACCGCTAACAATGCGCCGACCGATAAATCAATGCCGCCGGTCAAAATAACAAACGTCATACCGAGTGCGACGAGTCCGAGCATTGAATTTTGGCGCAAGACGTTAAGTAGATTTTCTGGCGTGAGAAACGCTTCGTAACGCGTAAAGCCGATGATGCAGACCAGCACAAGCATTACGAGTGCACCTTGCTGCTGCAAAAACGAACCGACTTTGGCCCGCATCGAACGACTCGCATCCGTATTAACATCGTTTAAGGTTTCGGTTTGATTCATAATTTCTTTAGTGGTAAGTGCTAAACGTAAATGGTAAGTAGTAAATCGAAAAAGACAATTTAACTCTATGCAACTTACCACTTACCGATCACCACCTACCACTATTTTAAGCCAATCAAATCGCGCCGTCTGCGCTTTGCCGACGTGCGTCAATGCGACTCGCGCGCCTTCGACGTGGCTGCCGACAATCGGTTTTCCTAAATCCGTCCAGTTTTTTCCGTCCAGGCTGTAAGCGAATCGATAAAACTCGCCGCCCGTCGCGGTCATTCGCAAATAAATGTTTTGCGTTTGCGAAACGTCCGCGCTCGCCGCGATTTCCTGTTTGCCGTTTTCGCGCCGAAAGACGGAAACTTTTCCCAAACCGAAACCGATTCCGACGGCGTTTCCGCGCCAACTGTAACCGGCGAGTCCAACGATTTCGTCAGTCGCCATATTCGCCGATTTTATCAAAGTCGTCGCCGTGTAATCGCCCGAAACGGTGCGTATAGCGATGATGGCTTCGCTCGTATCGTCTGCGCCGAACGCCAAAGTTCCGGCTTTTAAATCAATTTTTTCAGATGGCGACATCGGCAGTTGGTAATTCGGACTTAAAATCGAATTATCAAATTCGTCTATGAAACCTAAACTCTTTTCCTGCTTCGCCCAAGAGAAAGGCACATTCGCCGTGTTTGACGCACCGCGTCCGCCGTTAATTGTCGCCCAGCCGTCTTTTGTCCACTCGACTTTATCGAGCAAGGCTTCGCGCCCGATGTTAAAAGCGTCGCTGCGTTTGCGGTATGCGTGATACAGCAAAAAATCCGCGCCGTCCGGCGTTTTGACAATCGTGCCGTGACCGGGACATTGCCACACTTCGTTTGCCGCTAAAATCGGATTCGCCGGATTCTTCTCCCATTTTCCCAATAAAGTTTTGCTTCGCGCTACGCCCAGTGCGTAATTGCAGGAGCGTCCGCAACAGGCATTGCCCGAATAAAACATATAAAACCAACCATTTTTACGAACAATATCCGCGCCTTCGATAACGTGATTTTCCCAACCCGAACCTTCATTACGAAACAGCTTTTTCGGCTTGCCGACGAGTTTGGTTAAACTCTCATCCAAGCCTTGCGCGTAAAGCCAGGTCGGTTGCTGGCGATCGTTGCCGTCTTCTTTCCAAACTAGAAACGGCTTATTGTTTTCGTCGCGGATGAAAAATGCGTCAATCGAACCCATCTCCTGACAGACTAAAGCGCCTTTGTCGGCGTAAACTCCGTCGGGCTTTTCGGCGACGGCGACCGCGACGCATAAAGTTCCTTTTTTGCCTTTGCCGTCATCGCGCCGTGCCGTATAGAAAATGTAAAATTTCCCTTCGTCTTCGGCTATTTCCGGTGCCCAAAAATCGCCTTTCGCCCAAGTTGGTTTTTTAGGAAAAACCGAGCCGACGATTTTCCAGTTAACTAAATCCCTCGAATGGGCAATCGAAAAAAACGGCGACCAGCCGCCGGTTGTCGCCGTCGCGTAATAATCTTCACCGACGCGAATCACCGACGGGTCGGGAAAATCTCCGGCGATGACTGGATTAGTGTAAGTCTGTGCAGGAGAATTAAAAACAAGAAAAATTAACCACAAATATACGCAGATGAAGGCAGATATTTTTTTATATAAATTTGCGATTTCAATTCTCATTCTTTCTATTTGTTCTTAAATTAATCTGTGTTTATCTGCATTCATCTGCGGTTAATTTCTTCTATTTTTACTTTTACCGCACACCCGCCGCTTGCGCTTTTGTTTTGCCAGTAATTCGTTTAATCAATTCGGTTTCCTCGCGCAGATACGGCGTGCCGTCCGTGCGAAAAACGTCGTGAAACCAAATCCACGGCTCGTATTCAACATACGGTTTCTCCCACGAATCCCACGGGTAAATTGTTTGTGATTTACCTTCAACGAAACCCCAATTTATCATACCGACGTTGTATTTTTTTCCGACCGGCAAAATGGCGACAAACGTGCTGCCGCGCGGTCGAGCCATATATTCGGTGCAGACAATCGGGCGATTCAAGCGTTGCAGAAATTTAATTCGTTTTGCCACTTCGTCCGCCGTTTCGTAAGTGTGAAAAGTAATAAAATCCGAGTTTTCGATTTGAATCTGTTCAGTTGTGTCAAACTTTTCCGTATTCGGATAATCGCCTTTCCAAACGCCGGAAGTTAAAGGCTGCTGCGGATTCGCGGCACGCGCCCACTCGAACGCGAGCGGCAGAAGTTTATTGATTAGCTCGACTTTGTTCGGCGGGTCTTGCTTGGCGTAATCGTTGCCGTTGCGGTTGTCCGGTTCGTTCCAGATGTCCCACGAATGGATCCGTTCGTCTTTGGCAAAACTGCCGACGACATCTTTGACGTATCTTTCCAGCCGCGGATATTCCGCCGGATTCGCCAGAGCCTTCGCGCCCGGCGATTGCAGCCAGCCGGAATTATGAATGCCCGGACGCGGCACGCGCTGCCGCCCGATTTGCGGATTCGGGTCCCAAACCGAATCGAACAAAACAATCATCGGTTGGATTTTGTGTTTGGCGGAGATATCGAGAAATTGACTCAGCCGTTTCTTAAAACCTTCCGGGTCTTGACTGTGCGCCAAATCGTGAAGAAAGACGCGCATCGTGTTCATCCCCAAACTCTCCGCCCAACCGAGTTCCAAATCAATCCGCTTCGGGTCAAAAGTATCAGCTTGCCACATCTCCAATTCATTTATCGCCGTCGCCGGAATGTAATTAGAACCGACTTGAAACGGCTGTTTCGCATACCAATCGCTCGCCTGCTTTTCCGTCCATTTCGGCGTGGCGGAAACGGCGAAGCAAAATAATAAAATGAATGCGAACGATTGACGGATATTTTTTGTTTTCGACATAATTCCTTGTAAATTAATAAATTAAGTTTACATCTCGTTATTTCATATTAATGAAAAAACCTTGTTTGAACCGTAAATTGATATTTTTAATTTGCCTGAAATCTTCGAGCGGGTTTCCGTCAAGCACTAAGAAACTTGCTTCGTAGCCTTCGCGCAAGCGTCCGATTTTCCGATTCGGAAAAATCGTTTGCGCTGTTGTTTCGACGGCAATTTTGAGCAAAGTTTGATTATCGAAAATTTTGTTATCGTGAAAATGCCAAATCTCAGGACTTACTGTTGAGCCGTAGCTGTCTAAACCGAACGCCAGCCGCACGCCGCTTTTGTGCATCTGGTTGAATAATTTCTTTTGTCTTTCGAGGACGCGACCGAAACTTTCTTGGTTGAGCGTTCCTTTTCCGCCGGAATCATAGTCCGTTAGTTTATACAATTCGCGCTGCGATGTCGGAATGACGACGATTTTTTTGCGGGCGGCAAGTTTAATATCTTTAACGGTTAAATCATTTTGCGGTCTGCTTTCGGTTTTGCCGTCCCAACTGTAATGCGGCGCGTGTGCAAAACCGTCAACGCCGATTCGCACGCCGAGCCGGAAATCGTTTGCCGTTTCGATATGGGCGTAAACGCGCAATCCCGCTTGGTGCGCTTTACGCACGACGTATTCGGCGACTTCGGGCGAAAGTCCTTTATTAAGTTTATCGTCGGCAGCGGCGTATTTTGCATAATTTTCCGCATCGAGAAGCCCAATTTTAATAATATCCGGCTGGGCGGCGAGAATCTTTTCCCATTTCTCGTCAACATCGGTTTTTGTGTCGAGAAACCAGTAAGCGTTATTCTCGGCACGTCGGCTTTTCTTGACTTCTTCCACTCTGCGAAGAGCTTCCGGGTAATTGTAAATGCCCATCGCAAACGGTTCATAAACCATAAACGGATGCCCATAAGTGCAGGTCAACATTCCGTTTGCGTAACTCACGTCTAGAGTCGAAGGTTTGTTTAAAAGCAGTCTGGCTTGTTTTGCGCCCGAAGCATAATTCCCCAAAACCTGCACGTAGAAAGTTCCTTCCTCCAAATACGCTTTGGAAACTCTTTCCAAATCACGAACGCCGTCGAGATTGTGCGTGTGCGCGTCGGCAAAAGGCGAAATGACGAAACCGTTTTTCAGATCAACTGTTTCATCAATTTTTAACGGTTTGCGTTTTGTCAAAATGCCGTTTGCCGAGTAAAAGGTTTCACGTTTAAAGACTTTACCGTCAAACCACTTTCCGTTACTGAACTGATAATTTTTTTGGTTTAACAGATTCGTTTGCGCGTTGATTGTTGGCAAGGCAAAAAGATTTAGAGCGACCGTTAACCAAACCAATAAATTGATTGAATATGGTTTCATATTATTTTCAGTCTCTCTCTCAATGCGATTTCGGACGCTGTAAATAAACGACGAATAAAATTATCGCCGCTTTTATCACGAGCGCGTATGAAAATTTGATGCCGTTCATATTGAAGCTCGTCGTGATGATTTGCATAATCAACGCGCCGATGACCGTGCCGACGACCGTCGCGCGTCCGCCCGTCAGAGCCGTTCCGCCGACGACGGTTGCCGCAATCGCGTCGAGTTCGATGGTTTCGCCGACCTTTGAAGCATCCGATGCGCCGAGCCGAGCCGTGTAAATCAAACCGGCGATTCCCGCCAAGAGTCCGCTCAAAGCATAAACCATTATCTTTGTGCGATTGACCGAGATTCCCGAAAGCCGCGCCGCATTTTCGTTGCCGCCGACGGCGATGATGTGCCGCCCGAAAATCGTCGCCCGAAGAACGAAAATCGCCAGCCCGACAATCAAAGCCATTACCAAAATCGGCATCGGCAAAACACCGAACAGCGAGCCTTTGCCGAAAAACTCGAAACTTTCGTTGCTAAACGGAATCAATTGCCCGCCGTTGCTAATCACCTGCGCGATGCCGCGCCCGGCAATCAGCAGCGCGAGCGTAACGATAATCGGCTGGATCTTAAAAGTCGAAATCAGCCAGCCGCTGAACGCTCCAACTAAAGTAACCGTGACGAGAGCCGCCAGTATCGCCGGATACGCCCCGTAATCAAGCGAAATCGCCCCCACCGCCGACGCAATCGCCATAAGCGACCCGACGGACAAATCAATCCCGCCCGTCGCAATCACAAACGTCATCCCGATTGCGACTAACATCGTCGGCGTAACCTGCACGAGAATGTTGCGAAAATTATCTATGTCGGCAAAGTTCGGCGTAAAAACGACGTTCGCCAGAACGAGCAAAACGAGTGCCGCCGCCGCGCCGTAAGTCGGCGCATAATCGGCAAAACTCGAAGCCGAGCGTTTCGCCATTGGTTGTGTGATAGCTTCAGCCATTTTTTTCAGTGAGCAGAAAGCAGTAAGCGGTAAGCAGTTAATTCATTAATTGTAGTATTTAACTTTTCACTTTTGCCTTTTGCCTTTTTACTTTAATTCGTTTCCGCCATCGCGTTAATAATCGAATCTTGCGAAATATCTTTGCCGCGCAGTTCCGCCGCGCATTCACCGTCGCGCATCACGACGATGCGCGAACTGCCTTCGACGAGTTCTTCGAGTTCCGACGAAATCATCAAAACGCCTAAACCTTCGTCCGCCAGTTCGTTAATAAGACTTTGAATTTCGCCTTTCGCACCGATGTCAATGCCGCGCGTCGGCTCATCCAGAATTAAAAACTTCGGATTTTTGCAAAGCCACCGCGCCAGTAAAACCTTTTGCTGATTGCCGCCGGAAAGTTCGCGGATTTTCTGCTCGCCGCTCGATGCTTTAATGCCGAGCCGCCGCATAAATTTCTCGACGATTTCATTTTGTTTGGCGCGGGAAACCACGCCAAGATTTGTCAGCGCGGGCAACGCGGCGAGCGTCATATTTTCCCTGACCGATAATTCAGGAACAATGCCTTCCGCTTTGCGGTCTTCGGATAAAAACGCGATTCCGGCGCGGATTGCATCGTTCGGCGAATGTAGTTTCAATGGTTTTCCTTCAAGCGAGACTTTTCCCGCGTCCAGTGCGTCCGCGCCGAAAACGGCTCGCGCTACATCCGTTCTGCCGCTTCCCAAAAGTCCAGCCATTCCGAGAATTTCGCCGCGTCCGGCTTTGAGCGATACATTCCTTAAACGTCTTCCGCGCGTTAGATTTTCCGTTTCCAAAAGCGGCTCTAAAGTTTGGGCTTCGTGGTGTTCGCCGAAAGCGGTTGCGCCCTTCTTTTCCAAATCTTCGCGCTTTTTGCCAAGCATTAAACAAACCAAGTCAATACGCTCTAATCCGGCGAGCGGACGCGTAGCGATAAATTTTCCGTCGCGCAAAATCGTTACTTTGTCGCACACGGCGTAAAGCTCGTCAAAGCGGTGCGAAATATAAACAATTCCGGTTCCCTGCTCTTTCAAACGGCGAATCACATCATACAAAAGCCCGACTTCGCGCTCGGTCAAAGAACTTGTCGGCTCGTCAAGAACCAGAATTTTCGCCCCTAAAGACACGCCGCGGGCAATCGCAATCATTTGCCTTGAAGCGATATTCAAACTTCCCAAAACGGCTTTCGGGTCAATCTGTAAACCCAAATTTTGCAAAACTTCGCCAGCTTCCCGATACATTCGCGTCCAATCAATCAAACCGAGACGGCGCGGCTCGCGTCCCAAAAACATATTTTCGGCGACGGAACGAAACATCAAAAGATTGACTTCCTGATATACGGCGACGACTCCGGCGTTTTGCGCTTCTTCGGGCGTGCGAAAATTAACCGGTTTGCCTTCAAAAAACATCTCGCCGCCGTCGCGGTTGTATGCGCCGGTCATTACTTTGATAAGAGTTGATTTGCCCGCGCCGTTTTCGCCGACGAGCGAGTGAACTTCGCCGCGCTCAAGCGCAAAATCAACCGCGTCAAGCGCAACCACGCCGGAGAAAACTTTTCTAATGTTTTGCATCCGCAAAAGCGGCTCATTGTTCATAACATTTTTTGCCACGAATTACACGAATGGCGCGAATTAAGAAAAATAAAAAATAATTCGTGTTATTCCTGGCTAATTTTAATACGCTTCGTTGACGAATTGCGCTGCGTTACTCGCATCGAAAAAGCGATCCTCGTTGATGATTTGCGCGGGCAATTTTTCGCCTTTCAAGTGTTTTTCGAGTGTGTCGAAAGCAATCGGACCGAAGCGCGGATTGCATTCGACGGTCGCGTTCATCTCGCCCGCGATGATGGCTTGCAGTGCCGATTTTTGTCCGTCAATCGAAATAATTATCACGTCTTTTCCCGGATTCATTCCAGCGGCTTTTAACGCTTGAATCGCACCTAAAGCCATTTCGTCGTTGTGCGCGTAAACGGCGGTGATTTCCTTGCCTTTCGCCTGAATGATATTTTCCATCACCCTTTGACCTTCAGCGCGGGTAAAGTTCGCGTCTTGCGAAGCGATGATTTTCATATCGGAACTTTTGCCGATTTCGTCCATAAAACCTTTGCTGCGGTCATTAGCCACGCTTGAGCCGGTCGTGCCTTTGAGTTCGACGATGCCCGCTTTGCCGTTCGTTTGTTTCGCCAGCCATTCGCCCGCGCGTTGCCCTTCCTTGATAAAATCGGATTTGATAACCGTCACGAAATCAGTTCCGGGCGTGCCGGTCGCTTCGCGGTCAATTAGTATTATCGGGATGTTCGCTGCTTTTGCCGCTTGAAAAGTCGAGGAAAAACCTTCGGCTTCGCGGGGCGCGAGAAAAATCGCCGAAACTTTGCGGGCAATCAAATCTTCCACGTCCGAAACTTGTTTGGCGGTCGTGCCTTGCGCGTCGGTGTAAACGAAATTGTAACTGCCGGCGCGTTTGGCGGCTTCCGATTTCATACTTTCGCTCTCGGCGATGCGCCACGGTCCGGTGTTTTCCATCTGCGCGAAGGCGACTGTTTTCTTGCCGCCTCCTTCACCGCCGCCCGTGCCGTTTCCGCCGGTGCTGCCGCCCGCCGGTTTGCGGTCACAGCCGATAATAGCGATGGCGAAAAGCATTATTAAAACTAAAACGCTTCGATTCTTCAACAAAAAGTTCATAATTTTTATCACTCCAAAAATGCCTGTCTGAAATAAAGTTTATTTTGTCGGCTCGATTCGCAAAAACCCGAAACGCGCCGCGGCGTTTTCCGCTCCGCCAACCGTCATAGCGACTCTCACGCCTCTGTCCCACGGCGGCAAGTAATCGCCGTTTTGTTCATTGCCGACCGGAATAAAAGTTTTCCCGTCGCCGCTTGCAGCAAAGCTGTAAAAAGCTCCGTCGCGCGCCGTCATTCGCAAATAGATTTCATCGCCCGACGGCGCGTCGTGCGTCGAAAGCATCCGATGATTATTGCGCTCGCGGCGCCAGACGACGATTTTGCCATCTTTCAATCCGAAACCGAGCGCGTTCTCGCCATCGCCGAAAGCCGAAAGTCCGGCAACCGCGCCGCTTGTCAAACTTTTCCGGTCAATCTGTGTGGTCGCCGTGTAGCTTCCGTTTGTCGTGTAATAAGCCATTACACCGCCAATCGGATTCGTCATCTGCGCGACGTTCGGCGATAACTGCAGAAATCCACCCCTGATGCTGTAAGTCGGAATGCTGTTTTGCAGCCATTGCCAGCCAAAGCGCAACGTCGGCGTGTCGAATTCATCAACGAAGCGATATTCTTCGTCGCGTTCGGCAATTCCCAATGGTGCGGCGGCGATTTTGCTCGCGCCTTTGCCGTTGTTAATCGTCGCCCAACCGTCTTTTGTCCAACTTACTTCATCGAGCAACGCCTGTCTGCCGACGTAATTGATGTCTTTCGGGTCATAGGCATGATACATCAGATACATGCGCCCGTTTTCCGTCGTGACAATCGTGCCGTGTCCGGGACAATTGAAATTTTCATTGCCTTTTAAAATTGGATTCGCCGGGTCTTTTTCCCACGTTCCCAAAAGAGTTTTAGAACGCGCCGCGCCCATCGCGTAATTGCAGCCGCGCCCGCAGCACGCGTTGCCCGAATAAAACATATAAAAATAACCATCTTTCCGCATTATAAAGGGTCCTTCGACAAGATTTCCTTCCCACGTTTCCGGGTCGTTCCGCAAAATTTCTTTGCGCGTCCCCGTGAGCTTCCAATTCTTTTCGTCGAGTTCCTGCGCCCAGAGCGGTGTCGGTTTGTTAACGCTGTTGCCGTCTTCTTTCCAGACAACAAACAGTTTGCCGTTTTCGTCACGAATCGGGAAAGCGTCAATCGAGCCGGCTTCCTGGCACTCTAATGCGCCGTGGTCGGTGTAAGGCCCGGTCGGTTTTGCGGCGGTCGCGGCGGCGATGCAAAGCGGTCCGTCTTTCCGCCGCGCCACGTAAAAAATATAGAATTTGCCGTTTTCCTGCCAGATCTCCGGCGCCCAGTAATTGCCGACCGACCATTCAGGGCGTTTTGGAAAAACGACTCCGACGATATTCCAGTTAACCAAATCCGTCGAATGCAGAATCGGAAATTCCGGTCCCCATTCGCTTGATGTCGCCGTCGCATAGTAATCCTTTCCGACGCGAATCACCGACGGGTCTGGGTAATCACCCGCCTGCACCGGATTCGTGTAAGTCGCCCCGTTTTGTGCAAAAATCTGCGCGGTTAAACCAAGCAGGACAAACAATAAAACGCCGACTTTTTTGAAGTGTGAAATTTGTGTTTTTAACATCATTTTAAAGTTAGAATGCGTACAATTTAAATTCGCCCAAAATTCAGAGCCGCTCTTTCGGCGTGTTTGCCTGGCTTCAAAATTGAAAATCTCTAAACAAACTGTAACTTACCTATCCGCGCCGCGGCGGTTGAATTCCTGACTACTAACCGAGTCGGAATGGACAGTTCGATGCCGTGCTGTGTCGGACTCGAAAGTGTCGTCATCAGAGCCTCGACCGCTAATCGTCCGAGTTCGCCGAGCGGTAAATTCACTGTCGTCAACGCCGGTTCAATCAGCGATGAAAAAGCGATGTCGTCAAACCCGACAACGGAAATGTCGCGCGGAACATTCAAACCGGCGCTGCGAAATTCGCTAATCGCGCCGAACGCCATTAAATCGTTGGCGGCGACGACGGCAGTCGGCAGCTCAAAGGCGGCTAAAATTTCAAGCGCGGCACGCTTGCCGCCTCCACTCCGAAAATCACCCGTGTAAATCTGCTCCGGCGCATCGGGCAAAACCGTTTGCATTGTTTGGCGAAAAGCCTCAAGCCGCCGTTTTGCCGAGCGCAAATGCGGCAGCCCGCTGATGAATGCGACGTTGCGGTGTCCGAGTTCGACAAGATGCAAAATCGCCTGTTTTATCCCTTCGGCGTAGCAGACGCGTAAATTGCTCATATGCAGTCCCGCCGCGCCCGAATCCAAAAACACAGCGGAAACTTCGCGCCGCGCCAACTCGTCAATCAAAGATTTGTCCATTTCCGAGGTCATCACCGCGACACCGGCGACTTTGCGCTCGATAAGTCGCCGGACGTAATGCGACGTGCGCTCGGCATCGTAATTCGTGTTCGACAAAAAAACATCGTAACCGTGTTCAAATGCCGCCGCTTCGATGCTTTTAACCAATTCGGGAAAAAACGGATTGGCAATATCGGAAATTACCAAACCCAAAATTCGGCTGCTGCCCGAAGCCAAACTCCTCGCGTGGGCGTTCGGGTAATAATCGTGCAGTTCGATGGCTTTCAAAACACGGTCCCGCACCGCTTCCGAGACGAATCTCGTATTATTGATAACGTGCGAAACCGTGGCGGTCGAGACACCGGCTTCGCTGGCAATGTCCTTGATGCTGCTCATCGAAAAAGTTTAATTTCAGGCTTCTAATTTTATTTCAAAAATCTCGGTTTCCGCTAATTTTTACAACTTATCTTACTGATTTTTTCGCTGACGAATTTTGGGAAACTTTTTATTGGTCAGCGTCGGCGTTCCGCCTTCGGCGTAAACCCAGCCATTTTTATAACCCAGACGATTCATCAGCATTACGCGCCTCACGTCGCGGTCGCCGCCGATTGTTTCGCCCGCCGCGACATTCCGCTTTTTCGTATTAATGGCGTGATAAAAAATCCAATCGTTGCCTTTGTCGTCGCGGATGACGGAGTTGTGACCGGGCGCAAGCCATTCGTCGTTTTTCTCTAAAATCACGCTCGATTTTTTGCCGGTCGCCTGCGCCAGCGTCTCAAAAGGTCCGGTCGCGCTTTTGGAGCGAGCGACCATCACGGCGTAATGCGCCTTGTCGCCGCAGCAATTGTCGCCCGAATAAAACAAATAATAATAACCTTTTTTATACGTCACCCACGCGCCTTCAATCAACCGCTGATAATTATTCGGGTCTTCGTCTTTAATCGGAAAAACCAAATCGGTCGGTTGAGAATTCGCCGCAAACTCGGTGCGGTTCGCCGCGAGTTCCCGCACTTTTATCGGCTGAAAACCGCTGCCCCAATAAAGAAGACGTTTGCCGGTTTTCGGTTCATCGTAAGCCATCGGGTCAATATTGATAAAACTCATCCCGCACTGCAAAGGCTTTCCGCTGTCAACAAACGGTCCGGTCGGTTTATCGGCCACGGCAACTGCTAAACACAAACCTTTCTGCGTGTTCGGGTCGGCCGAATAATACATAAAATACTTGCCGTCAGCGAATGAAACGTGCGGCGCCCAAAATTTCGGCTCGAATTTATTAGCCCAGACGGGTTTTTCCGGAAGTGCGTCCGCCATTCGCTCCCAATTAATCAAATCCTTCGAGCGGGCAACTTGAATATGCTGCAATTTTCCGTTGACCACCGCCTGCGTTGCGTAAGCGTAAAAATATCCATCACCGGCGCGAACAACCGTCGGATCGGGAAAATCCGTATCGAAAACCGGATTTTGCCAGGTTTCTGCTTGTTTAGCGGGTTGAGCCGTTTGCGCGAAATTTGCGGTTGAAGACAGCGCAATGAAAAACAGGCAAAAAACTTTAATGTTAAAAAATTTAACCATTTCCTAATTAAATATAAACGAATTTCAATTCTCGTTTCCGCAAAACTATTGTCTTCGCCGATTGATGAACGGTGCAACACGAACTTCTTTTGTCGGCGCGCTTGTTTCCGCTCGCACCCAGCCGTCGCTGCCGTAAATAAGGCGATTCATAATCATCACGCGCCCGCTCGCTCTGTCGTTCGGATGAAAAGCGTGGTAAACCAGCCAGTCTGTTGATTTATCGTCACGAACGACGGAATTATGTCCGGGACCGAGCCACTTGTCGTTTCCTTTAACGATTACGCCGTTGTTTTCGGGCAAAACTTCAAACGGTCCGGTTGCATTGGTCGAGCGCGCCACCATAATCGCGTAATGCGCGCTCGTGCAACAATCGTCGCCCGAAAAGAACATATAATAAAAGCCGTTGCGGTAAGTTATCCACGCGCCTTCAACGAGGTCTCGATACATATTTGGATCAGGACTATTGATTGGAAATATAAGATTCGTCGGCTGTGAATTCGGCGCAAAGTTCATTCTGTCTGCAGCTAATTCCTGCACCTTAATCGGTTCGAAACCGCTTCCCCAATACAATAAAAGTTTGCCGGTGTTCGGGTCGTCGTAAGCCATCGGGTCAATGTTAACGAAGCCGTTACCGCATTTGAGCGGCGTGCCTTTGTCGGTAAAAGGTCCCGCCGGATTAATCGCCGTCGCCACCGCCAAACACAGCCCGTTGCGCGGATTTGGATCAGCCGAATAATACATAATATATTTGTTGTCGGCATAAATTACGTGCGGCGCCCAGAAATTCTGTGTTTGATTTGCCCACACGGGTTTAATCGGCAACGCATCCGGAAGGCGTTCCCAAGTTTCCAAATCAACTGAACGGGCGGCTTGAATATTTACCCAGCTTCCGTTAATGAAAGTCTGAGTTGCGTAAGCATAAAAATAACCGTCGGCAGCGCGAATGACGGTCGGGTCGGGAAAGTCGAAATCAAAAATTGGATTTTGGTAAAGCGGCGTTTTTCGGTTCAGCCCATTTGAAGGCTGAGCGAACGATTCCGCGTTCAACAGCAAAGCCGCAACAATCAAAAATAAAATCCTTAACTTGTGTTTGTAGCCCATTAGATTTTTCGTAAAACGTTAGATTCAGCCGATTGTTATTTAATTAAACTTCATTATTCCCCACTTATAAAGTTATTTTTATTTTGGCACTGAGACGAGAACGCTATCCCAATTGTTTTCCGATGAACTATAACCATAAAGCATCACGTGAAACGACTTCGGCATATTTTTAACGGTTGCTTTCAAACCAAGCTGAGCCTCTTGCGGCGCAGCTTTTGGGTCGTTGATATAAAAACTGAATTCGTCGCCTTTACGGACGATCATCAAAACGGGATTTTTCATCTTTGTGCCCAGCTTACGATTGTCTATTCGCTCGCTGCGTCCGTCCGTTACCGCCCACGCCTCAAATGTGCCTTCGCTCGTAAAAATCCATTCAATGCGGTTGCGCCCCGATCCGTCAAAAAGAATTGTCAGCGCGCCGAAACCGAGCGTCGAAGTTCTCTCGCCCGGTATCGGATATGCCTCTCCGACTTTCGCCGTTCTGGCTTCAATTACGAATTTGTCGCCCGTAAATGAATCCTTACTGCGGATTCCGGCGCGAGTTTTGTTTCCGCTCCGAATTTGAACTGTGCCGTCTTTGACTTCAAGTTTGCCGCCTGAGCCGCCTTCAAACGTGTATCTTTCCCATTTTTTTTCGTCAAGTTTGTCGCCCGCGAAATCGTCGCTCCATTCTTGAAACTGCGGCGCGTTCGATGCCGCCGGACTTGGCGAAGATGACGGTTTTTTCTCTTGTGCGGATGCCGAATAAACTGCGCCGATTGACAGAATCGCGGCGATAAAACTGGAAACAATTAAACTTTTCATTGACTGTTACTCCTGTAAGATTATTTAACAACCTTTTTGACCGACAGTTTTTGAACGCTCACTCTGAAATTTGCATATTTACGAGCCGTTTAGAACCGCACATTCGCCAAGCGGCGAACGTATTCGCGGCGGTCGGTTTCTTTTTTAGTTGACTGCGTTTCGCTTAACCTTTTGTGCTTCTCAAAAGCAATTTGCGCTTCATTTGGACGTTTAAGCCGGGTTAGAACTCGTCCGAGTTGATAATGCCCTTCGGCTGATTCCGGCTCGTATTTAACGGCTTGCTCAAACTCGATGGCGGCTTCCTGCCAACGCGAATTTCGCGCTTCGAGTTTTCCCAATGCCAGATGTGCCTGTGCAAACGTCGGATCAATTTCAACCGCTTGCTTTAAATGTTTTTCGATAATCGCCGCGTCACCGCTCGGAATTTTGGCGAGCGTTTCGGCGAGTAGAAAATGCAGGTAAGCGTTTTTTGCTTCGACGTTTAATGCGCGTTCATACATCGCCGCGCCTTGGGCATAATCGGCTTGCTCGACAGCCACCGTCGCCAAATAAGCGAGAGCCGGAACTGATTTCGGCTCAATCGCCAGCGAGTTTTCAAAAGATTTTTTAGCATCGGCTGTTTGTCCGTCAATAAGGTGCGCTATTCCGAGCGCGAGCCAAATTCGCGCCGATTTCGGAAAAATTTTTACTGCTTCGTTCAAACGAATAATCGCCGCCGCTGGTGCTTTCGTGTCAATGAGCAACATCCCGTAACGCGCCCGGTAGATTTCGCTGGTTGGGTCTTTTTCGATTGCCAGACGCATCGCCGGAATCGCATTCTCTATAAAGCCGCCGGCTTGATAAACTTCCGCTAGCGCAGCGTATATTTTTGCGTCCTCAATGCCATTTGCCACTGCCGATTCGAGCGTTTTTCCGGCGTTTTTCACATCTTTTTTTCCAAGATATGCCCGCGACAACAAAATCAACGCTTGAACATTCGCGCCATCAAGCGCGACGGCGGCTGCGAGTTCTTGAACGGCTTCGGCATTTAAGTTTTGCTCAAGCAGTTCAGCTCCGAGTTCAATGCGTTCGGCAACAGGCTGAGTTGTGTTTTTGGCAAACGAAAAATAGCTTTCAAAATCCAGCGCGGCGCGTTCGTTTTCCCCTAAACGCAAAGCGATGACCACGAGCGCACGCGCCACTTTGACGTCCGGCGCGGTTTGGAGAACTTTTTCAAACAAATTTCGCGCTGCCTGCAGATCAGACGGCGTGCCTTTTTCAAAATGAATTTGCGCGAGATTAACCTGTGCGCTCGGCTGATTTGGATTTGCTTTAAGCGATGCCGCGAACTCTTTTGCCGCTTCGCTTGTTCGCTTTAACCGTAATAAAATCGCTCCGTAATTGTTGCGCGTTTCAGGCGCATTCGGTTGAAGCCGGGCGGCATTCGCAAAATGTTTTTCCGCCGTTCGCAAATCGTTTTGGCGGTCGGCAACAATGCCGGCTAAAGTGTGCGCCGCCACATTTTTTGGTTCAGCGGTAAGCACGCGCCTTAAAACATCTGCGGCTTTGGAAAAACTTTCGTTCCGAATAAATTCTAAAACTTGTTCGAGCAGTTTTTCGCTCGATTGCTTACCGACAATCGGGCGCGGCGGTTGTGACCGACCGTTTGAGCCGAGCGCTCCAATTAATACGATTGTCAGAATTAAATAACCGAACAGATTTTTTCGATGAAAAAGCAGCATCAAAAAATTTCACCGCGACTGCCATATTATTGCGTCGTTATACTGCCATATTATTGCGTCGTTATATAGTGGTAGATTATTGTAATTTATGAAATGACGTGAGAGTGTTTTCCACACTCTCGCGCCATTTCCAACACGATTCTCAACTATTACTTCTAGAATTAAAAGATAATTCTTGCGCGTAGTTGAATGCTTCGCGGCTCGACGGTCGCTCCTTCAGTTCCAAACTCGGCTCGATTAAATGTTCCGCTCGAAGTAGGTCTGCCGAGAAACGTATCAGGCGTTAAAAATCGAACGCGGTTAAACAAATTAAAAAACTCCGCGCCAACTTCAAACGTAACCGTTTCGGTAAAGCGTGTCTTCTTCAAAATACTCAGGTTCTCAGAAAAATACATCGGCGAGCGAACGTCAGTATTAACGACCGGTCCGGTGCCGAAGAACCGATTTGGGTCGGAGTAGTAAGCAGCATATCGTGGATCCGTCACGGGAACGAGAACACGATTGCCGTTGACAATATCAAATAAAGCATAATCTGGCGGAGCAGAAAACGCTGCACAATTGAGATTGCTCCTTAAACCGACACCCGGTCTCTGATTAGTACAAGGCGTGATAGTAGATAAAGGCGCACCAGTCAGATTCGGTCGCAAATTGCCGTTATACCCGAAAAGGTTCAGGTAATTACCGAAAGTTCCGTAATCGGGATCAAGAGCAAAGACCAGCGGCGTTCCTTGCTGATAACGGAAAATACCGGATACTTGGAAACCGCCGAAAATGGCGTTGACAATTCCGCCTTTATCCAAAAATCGCTTGCCTCTGCCAAACGGCAGCTCCGCCAGGAAATTAGCGACGAAAACGTGCGGCGAATTGGTCGGTGAAATTGTTTTCAACGTACTTTCCGCATCAAACGGATTTTGCAGCACACCGCTCAGTGCCGAACCGCCGCCAAGTATGTCTTCTGCAGCATTAGTGACGAGTCTTGAATATGTATAAGCCAAGCCGAGCTGAAAGCCTTGCGCGAAACGACGGTCGAGTTTCAGTTGCATGGCGTTGTAGTCGCTTTCGCCTTTGCTCTCTAAAAAGTTTTCAAAGTTTACTCCGTATTGCGGAAACGGTCTCAACGCCTGTGCGACATTTCCGTTAAAGCCGTTATAAACGGCATTGTTGTTCGCCGGAAGATTTACGCCGACGCTCGCCGCATAAGCGCGTTCGGGTGCTGACAGGTCGGCAAGATTTTTGTTGAGAATCGCAAAACCAAGCCGCAGAGAATTTAGCGGAATCGCGTTTAAGCGTCCAAAGTTCGAGCGTAGTCTGTCCGCTCGGTGTCCGATATATCCAACTGAACCAACCATTCTAAAAGGCAATTCGCGCTGTAAATCAACGGTATACTGCAAGGTTCGACCGGTTTTAAATTCCTTATCAAAGTAAGGAATTCTAATGTCTCTATTGCCGACAAATTGGTCGTTCGGATTAACCGGCGTGAGTGGTCGAAAAGTTGATAAAAACAGATCCGATGGAGTTTGCCTGTTCGGTCCCGGCGTGGTCAGAATATCGTTACTGTAGCCGATTGTGCCGTTTTTAATTGCACCGGCACCGCCTAAACCATAAAGAATCGGAGCGTAATATAAACCGATGCCGCCGCGAATCACCGTTTTACTGTCGAAAGCGTAAGCGGCACCGAGACGCGGACCGATATTTGTTTTATCCTGCGGCGCGAGCGAGCGATGCTCGGCTTGCAAACCGCCCTGACCCGCAGCACCGACGATTGCGCCGGCTCTGCCGATTGCCGGGTTAATAACGTCCGGATCAAATGAACGAAATCGGTCTTGCGCTTCGGTTCGCGCACCCGGCAAATCGTAACGAATACCGAGATTGAGAGTCAATTTTTGACTGACTTTAAAGTCGTCCTGAATAAAGTAACTTTGCGATAACTGGCGAAACGCCGGGTCAATCGAGTTGTTTTCGGTAAAAGACCATTCGGTTGCGCCGGTTATCAAACTGGCGAGTGCCGCGCCGCTGTTATTTACGCCGTCACGAGCCGTTTGGTCTTCGTGAAAACCGAATCGTCCGCCCGGATGAAGCGATTGCTGCACATTAAATTGTGTGATTCTAACCGAAGCCCCAGCCTTAAACGTATGTCTTCCGACGATATATGTAACAAAGTCGCTCAATTCGAGCGCGCCGTCGCGCAAGCGGTCAACAAAGTCCGTCGAACCGATGTCCACGCTGAAACGCGGGTCGTCGCGGTCGTTTGAGCGACCGACAAAATCAATTAGCGGAAACGCTAAATTCGCAGTGGCGTTGCGCGGAATCCCAAGCGAAGAAGTGTCAAACGGAAAGGTCGTATTACCGTTTCTCACGTCATAAAACGTATAACCGAGATTGAAGTGATTGAGAAAATTCGACGTAAATGTGTAATCGTGCTGAATGCGCCCGATATTCGAGCGAAAAGTTTGCTCAAAGGGATCAAAAGCGTTGGTGAACGGAAGCGGCAGAATCGGCAAATTTCCCGCGATTCTTTCGTTATCCTTTCGAGAATAGCTAACTGTTAAATGTTGTTTGTCGGTTAAATTGAAATCGGTTTTTACGGTAAACGAATTGGAAACATTCGGAACGACCACATCCGAGATGTAGTTATCATGCACGCCCGGACGTGTCGGCAAAGGGAAATACTGCAAAATTGCAAAGCCCGCCGGATCAACTAGCGGTCGCCCGTTGACTACAGTATTAAACAGGTCAATTCTATTTCCGGGAATCAACGGGCGCGTGTTCGACGGAAAACGCGGGTCGTAAAGTTGTATGCCGTTCGGAAAACGAGCCAAAACATACGGGTCGGTTAAGTATTCCGAAAAATCACCAGTTCTCATTCTTGCCGTTGGAACAGTTGTGACAGCATTTGCACCTCTGATAAAACGATAACCTTCGTAGTTAAAGAAGAAAAAGGCTCTGTCTTTCAAACTGCGAAAAAATCCACCGGGATTGCCCTCACCGAAGTTTGGGATATAAATCGGTCCGCCAATGTTAAAGCCGTAATTATTTTGATTGTCGCGGTCGCGTTTAATTTCTCGCTGAGGAGTGCTTCGGGCTTTGTTGTAAACGTTATTGGCGTTGAGAACTTCATTTCGCAGCAGCTCATATGCTTCGCCGTGAAATTCGTTAGTGCCCGACTTCAATGTAAAGTTAACGATGCCGCCGGAAGAATTGCCGAATTCCGCCGAATAGGAATTGGTTGAAATGGTAAATTCTTGATAAGCGTTCGGACCGGGCGCAACTTCGGTAAAGAAAGTTCCGTTTTGCGTGCGGCGCGTGCTGGCACCGTCAATCAAAATTTCCGTTCCCGAACCTTGCCCGCCGCTGACTCTGAAGCGCGAAGCGTTATTGCCGCCGCTTTGGTCAGTCGTGCCGACGTTACTGTCGAGAAAAATGAATGCCAGTGGCGTTCGCCCGCCGCTTTCGGCACCAACTTGCAGCGGCAATTCTCTGACCTGCCGTTCCGTAACGGTAGTTTGCCGCACCGGCGTATCAGTGTTGAGAGTAACGGAATCAGCAGTGACCGTAACGACATTTCCGGTAACTTCACCGATCTGCAACTTAATGGCAAGTGACTGCACGCCTTGCACATCAACTTTAATATCATCAACCGATGTCCGGCTGAAGCCGGGTGCTTCGACTGTTATTTGGTAAAGACCGGCTTTTAATTCGGGGAAAACATATATTCCCTCTTCGCCGGTAGTAGTTTCCCGCGTTTCCCCGGTTTCGGTTCCGGTTACAACAACTTTGGCATTCGCCACCACCGCATCGTTCTGGTCAGTGACTGTTCCGCGAATCGTTCCGCGATCACTTTGAGCCAGAACGAATCCAGTTCCTAAAGTGAACATTAAAAGCAGTGCCGCAAAAATATTTAACGACTTCATATCAACTCCTTATGATTCAATCAAAAATAGCAGGAATGTAAAAGTTAAGATTAGCACGATTGTTAAACATCAAAGATTATTTATCAAAAGTAAATTAGATTCGTCCGAGCAATAACCATAAGCACCGTATCAGAAGCGAATATTCATTCGGAAAAAATTCTACTTTAGGTTATTTTATAAATTAATCGTTTGCGTAAGCGTTTAACTAAGTGAATATATACTAGCTAGTGCTAAGTAACCGAAGTTTTTAGAATTACTTTT
>Ga0136637_1000006_pt1 | contig 31033 bp, 30 predicted proteins | sample AntDrymUQ8572106_2_FD_105497 | JGI IMG/M metagenome (GOLD analysis project Ga0136637, IMG submission 105497) | Polar desert sand microbial communities from Dry Valleys, Antarctica - metaG UQ857 (21.06) | ecosystem: Environmental > Terrestrial > Soil > Desert | place: Antarctica: Dry Valley... | reverse complement strand
GTTGCAGAAGAACGGCTGGCGCACCTGGTTGACGGCGCGCGGGAAGTCCTCGCTGCCGCACAGCGCGAAGCCGACGCGCAACCCGCACAGGCCGTAGACCTTGGAGAAGGTCCGCAGCAGCACGAGGTTCGAGTGCTTCTTGAGCAGATCGAGCGTGGTGTCGGGGTCATCGAGCAGGTTGAACTCGCAGTAGGCCTCGTCGACGATCAGCGCGACATGGCGCGGCACGGCCTCGACGAACGCCGCGATCTCGGCGAACGGCAGTGCGGTCGACGTCGGGTTGTTCGGATTGCAGACGATCACCAGGCGCGTTGCTGCGGTGATCTCCTGGGCCATCGCCGCGAGGTCGTGGCGGTGCTCGCAGTCAAGCGGGACCGTGATCGCACGTGCGCCCGACGCGGCGGCGAGGTGCGGGTAGACGCTGAACGACGGCCACGCGTAGACGAGCTCGGCACCGGGCTCGAGCAGCGCCTCGCCGGCAGCGAGCAGGATGTCGCACGAGCCGTTGCCGATCGCGATCCGGTTGGCGGCGAGGCCGTAGCGGTCATCCAGCGCCCTGCGCAGCACCGAGTTCGATGGGTCCGGATAGCGGTTGGCCCCCGCCAGCGCTCGCTGCGCTGCCTGCACCACCGACGCCAGCGGCGGATCGGGCGACTCGTTGGACGCGAGCATCGCGACGTCATCGGGCAGCGAGTAGCCGTCCGCGACCGGATAGACGGGCATCCGCCGGACGCGCTCGGAGAACTCAATCGCCATCGGGTGATTGTGACGTACGGCTCGCTACTGCGCCCCCTCGAGGTCCTGCCGCAGCGCCCGCGCCTCGCCGAGGTACACGTGCCGCGGCCCGTGCGCATCGGGGGCGTGGTAGTGCATCAGCACGCGGATGATGCGCGGCACCGCGCCGGGTACCGCCACCTCGCGCGCACACAGCAGCGGTACCTGCGAGAAGCCCATGTTGCGTGCGGCGACGGCGGGGAACTCGGCGTTGAGATCGTCGGTCAGCGTGAAGATGCAGCTGACCACATCGCTGGGATGCAGGTCGTTGCGCTTGAGGATCTCGCGCAGCAGCCACTCCGTCGAGCCAAGGATGGCCAGGGCGTCGTTGCGGTCAACCGACGAGGCCCCGCGCAGGGCGAAGAGGCGCATGTTGCGCGACTTTAGAACAGGCGGGCATACGATTGCGCACGGACTCGGCATGCACAGCGAAACAGGCCGGCGAGACGACGTTCGAGTTCGCCGACCTGATCGCCTACGAGACCCGTTTGGCCGGCTGACCGCGCCGCAGCCCCTCCACCTCCGCCGCCTTCAGCCGCCGGTGCGAGCCCTCGGGCAGGTCGTCGAGGCGCAGCGGACCGAAGCGCACACGCTGCAGCGTCCGCACGCGATGGCCGACCGCCTCGCACATGCGCTTGACCTGGTAGTTGCGCCCCTCGTGAATCGTCAGCTCGAGCACGCCCGCTCGCAGCTGGCGCACCTTCGCGGGTGCGGTGCGGCCGTCCTCGAGCTCGACGCCCTCGCGCAGCGTGCGCAGCGCGTGCTCGGGAACGGGTGAGGGCCGCACCGTCGCGCGGTACGTGCGCGGCACCTCGAAGGACGGATGCGTCAGGCGTTGGGCGAGGTCGCCGTCGTTGGTCACGAGGATCAGGCCGGTGCTGTCGGCGTCCAGCCGGCCGACGGGGTACAGCCGCGCACCGCGCGCGGGAACGAGGTCGACGACCGTCCGGCGCTCGTGCGTGTCCTTGGCCGTCGACAGCACGCCCGGCGGCTTGTTGACGAGAAAGACGACGCGTTCCTCGGGCCCCTCGAGGAAGCGCCCGTCGACCGCAACACCGCTGTCGGCGTCGACGTCGCGAGCCGGATCGGTGACCGTCTTTCCCGCGATCGTCACGCGGCCGGCTCGGATGATCTCCTCCGCGGCGCGCCGCGATGCCACTCCGGCATGGGCGAGGAACTTGGCAAGTCGCACCGTACGATGGTGCCACGAACCGAGTTGCGCCTCTGACCCGCTTCGAGCGCGGCGCGTGCGTCCCTACGATGGGACGTATGGATCTTCAGCGGCTCGACAGCGTCCTGGCAGACGCCGGCCAGCCGGCCTTCCGCGCCCGCCAGGTGTGGGCATGGGCCGCGCGCGGCGCGAGCGGCTATGAGGACATGACCGACCTGCCGGCCCCGCTGCGCGCCGATCTCGACGCGGCGGTGCCGTTCTCGACGCTGACGCCGGTCGACGAGGCGAAGTCCCGCGACGGCACCGTCAAGACGCTTTTTCACACGCACGACGGGCGGCCGGTCGAGGCGGTGCTGATGCGCTACCCCGTACCGCCCGGTTCGCGCGCGAAGCGCGCGGGGCGGGTGGTGGGACGGCGCTCGCTGTGCCTCTCCTCGCAGTCGGGCTGCCCGCTGACGTGCACGTTCTGCGCGACCGGCGCGATGCGCTTCGGGCGCAACCTCAGCACGTCGGAGATCCTCGACCAGGCGCTGCATTTCCGTCGCATCGAGGAGGTCGACCACGCCGTCTTCATGGGCATGGGCGAACCGATGATGAACCTCGACAACGTGCTGGAGGCCTGTCGGCGGCTGCCCGACGTCGGGATCACGAACCGGCGCACGGCGATCTCGACCGTCGGCTGGATCCCCGGTATCGACCGCCTCGCGCAGTCCGACATGCCGATCCGTCTTGCGCTCTCGCTGCACGCCGCCGACGACGCGCTGCGATCACAGCTGATGGCGGTCAACGAGCGCTACCCGCTCGCCGACGTGCTCGAGGCCTGCAGGCGCTTCCACGCCGCCAAGCGCCGCGTCGTGTTCGTCGAATACGTGATGCTCGCGGGCGTCAACGACAGCTACGAGCAGGCGCTCGCGCTCGCGCGCGTGCTCGATCCGAAGCTCTTCAAGGTCAACCTGATCCCCTACAACCCGAGCGGCTCGCCCTACGACGGCTCCAACCCGGAGGCGATCGCCGCGTTCCGGGCCGTGCTCGAGGAGCACGGCGTGCGCGTCACGGTGCGGCTCACACGCGGTCGCGACATCGCGGCCGCGTGCGGTCAGCTCGCGGCGGCGGGTCAGGGCTAACCCTCAGAAGACGACCGTCGTCTCGCCGTCGACGAGCACTCGGTCCTCGGCGTGCGCCCGCACCGCGCGCGCGAGCACCTGGCGTTCGATGTCGCGGCCTTGGCGGACGAGGTCGGCGACATCGTCGCGATGGGTCACCCGGATCACGTCCTGCTCGATGATCGGGCCGGCGTCGAGATCCTCGATGACGTAGTGCGCCGTCGCTCCGATCAGCTTGACGCCGCGCGCCTTGGCCTTCGCGTACGGATCGGCGCCGGCGAAGGCCGGCAGGAACGAGTGATGGATGTTGATGACCGGTGCGCCGACTCGCTCCAGGAAATCGCCGCTGAGCACCTGCATGTAGCGCGCGAGGATCACGAGATCGCAGCCGGCGAGCAGCTCGAGCTGGCGCTGCTCGGCATCGGGCTTGGTCGACGGCGTGACGGGCACGACCTCGAACGGCACGCCGAACACTGCGACGGACTCGGCCAGGTCGGGGTGGTTTGAGAGCACGAGCGCGACGTCGAGCCCCGGCAGCTCGCCCCCGCGGGCGCGCCACAGCAGGTCCAGCGCACAGTGGTCCTCGCGGGAGACCATCAGCGCAGTGCGTTTGGGGGTGGCGGCGCTCGTCAGCGTGAACGCCATCTCCAGCGGGTGGGCGACCTCGGCCTCGAAGGCAGCGTGCAGCTCCTCCAAGCGCTCCTCGAGTCCGTCGAGGTAGAGGACGACGCGCAGGAAGAAGCGCCCGCCGGTCGCATCGCTCGAGTGCTGATCGGCGTGGGTGATGTTCGCGTCGCGCGCGTGCAGGAACGCCGACACGGCAGCCACGATTCCCGGCCGGTCGGCACACGTCACGACCAGCCGGCCAACGTTCATGGTGGCCAGGATAGGTCTACGCAGACGCGGCGTCGCCGGCGCGCTGCTCGCCGGCGCTCAGCAGGCGGTCGCGCAGCTCGGCTTCCTCGTCGGGAGTCGGGTCCCACTCGGCGATGCTGGGCAGCGCCTCGAGCGAGTCGATCCCGAAGAGCTTCAGGAATAGATCGGTGCTGCGGTAGAGGATCGCGCCGAACTGCGAGCGCCCGGCCTCCTCGATGAAGCCGCGCTCGAGCAGCGTCGACGTCGCCGAGTCGGCGGCCACGCCGCGGATACGCGTGATCTCCGGGCGTGAGACGGGCTGCAGGTAGGCGACGATCGCAAGCGTCTCGGCCTGTGCGGGCGTCAGCGGTGGCGTGCGCGGCTTGGCCAGCAGGCGCCGAGCCGCGTCCTCGGCGAGGGGGTCGCTCGCCAGCGCGACGGCGCCCGCGACGCGCTTGAGCTGCAGGCCGCGGCAACCGGGCGCGTACTCGCGGTCCAGTTCTGCGAGCGCGTCCACGACGTCATCGACGTCGCATTCGGTGGCCTCCGCGAGCTCGTCCACGGCGACGGGATCGGGCGATAGGAACAGCAGCGCCTCGAGGATGCGGGCCAATTCGGTCACGACGCCATCGTTGCTGTCCGCGCGGACCGCGCAGCAGGCGCGATCGCGATCTCCCCGAACGCCGCTTCCTGAGTCCACGTCGCCTCGCCCTGCTTGTACAGTTCGAGCAGCGCGAAAAGCGTCACCGCGACGGTCACGCGGTCGGCGCCGCGGACCGCTTCGTCGAACGTGCAGCGGCCCTGGCGCAGCAGCGAGCGCAGGTGGCCCAGGCGCTCGGCGACCGTCACCGTCGCGATCGTCAGATGCGACGTGTTGAGCTTCGGCGGGACGCGCAGCAGGCCGCCGATCGCCGCGCCGAGACGGCCCGGGTCGTAGACGGCGCTCGCTTCGCTGAGATTCGCGCGCCTCAGCGAGGCCGGCAACGGCGCCGAGCGATAGCGCACACCGTGTTCGGCCTCCAGCCGCGTCGTGAGGTGATCGGCGGCGCAGCGATAGCGGCGCGCCTCGAGCATCCGCGCGAGCAGCTCCTCGGCCGCTTCGCAGGGCTCGAGATCGAGCTCGTCATCCGCGTCGCGCGGCAGCATCAGCCGCGACTTGAGCTCCAGCAGCGCCGCGATCAGGACGAGAAACTCCGTCGCGACCTCGAGGTCGAGTTCGCCGCGCTGGTCGAGGTGATTGAGATAGGCGAGCACGACGTCCGCGAGCGCCACCTCGAGCAGGTCGACCTCCTCACGCAGCACGAGCGTCAGCAGCAGGTCGAACGGTCCCGAGAAGACGTCGAGATCGAGCTCGAGCGAAGCGACGGTCACAGTCCGCAGGCTACCGCCGGGTCCCGACGGTGCCCGAAAAGCTTCAGGCCCCCGGCGGCCCGACGCCCATCGCCGCGCGCACGTCGGCCAGCGTCTGCGTGGCGATCGCCCGCGCCTTGCCGGCGCCCGCCTCCAATACCCGCTCGAGCGCGTCCTCGTCCTCGCGGATCGCCTCGTAGCGCTCGCGGACCGAGCCCAGCTCGGCGGCGACCGCCTCCCCCACGGCGACCTTGAGATCCCCGTAGCCGCGCGCCTCGGTGAACTGCTGCTCGATGGCGCCGGGGGTCGCGCCGCGCAGCGCGGCAAGGATCTCGATCAGGTTCGTGACTCCGGCCTTGCCCTTGCCGCAGCGGATCACGGGCGGGTCGTCGGAGTCGGTCACCGCGCGCTTGAACTTGCGCTTGATCACCTCGGGCTGGTCGAGCACGTACACCGTTGCCTGCTCACTGCCGGTGGTCGTCGACATCTTGCGGTCGGGGTCCTGCAGGTCGCGCACGCGCGCGCCGACCTCCGGGATGCGGTGCTTGGGCACGACGAGCAGGCCTTCGCCGAAGCGCGCGTTGAAGCGCGTCGCGATCTCACGCATGAGCTCGAGATGCTCGCGCTGGTCCTCTCCGACCGGAACCTCGTCGGCGCGATAGGCAAGAACGTCGGCCGCCTGCAGCACCGGGTAGAGCAGCAGCCCCGCCGAGACGAGCTCACGCTGTGCCTTGGACTTGTCGCGGAACTGGTGCATGCGGTTGAGCTCGCCGAGCGCTGTGACCGAGCACAACAGCCAGCACAGCTCGGTGTGCTCGACGACATCGCCCTGGCGAAAGAGGATGCAGCGCTCCGGGTCAAGGCCCGCGGCGAGCAGGATCGCCGTCGTGTCGTAGACGCGTTCGCGCAGCTGCGCCGGTTCGTAGGGCACGGTCGTCGCGTGCAGGTCGACGATGCAGTAGATCGCCGGATCGCCCCGATCCTGGCCGGCGACGTACTGACGGATCGCGCCGATGTAGTTGCCCAGGTGCTTGCTGCCGGTCGGCTGAATGCCGGAGAAGATCGAGTGCGCCACCGCGACGCAGGTTACCCGGGCGGCGCTGCCTGCCGAGCGCGGTCAGCCGCCGGTCGCGGCCCCTGGGGAGATGGTTCAGGTGGGCGGGGGTAGCAGCCGTTCGAGTAATCGCGGCTCGGCGGGCCAGGCGGCGAAGAGGACGTCGCGTTGGATGGCTCGTGCGGCGTAGCGCAGGAGCAGGACGACGGCGACGATGTCGTCGAGCGGGCCGATGACGGGCAGGAACTCGGGGAGCAGGTCGATCGGTGAGAGCACCCAGAGGATCGCGATCAGTAGCGCGACCTTCGCGCGGCGTGGCACCGCCGGGTTGCCGCGGAGTCGGCGAGCGGTGGTCACGCAGGCGGGCAGGAATTCGGCGGCGTCGCGTAGCAATCCGGGCGGTAGGCGCTTGGCGAGCACGATCATGATCAGCCAGGATGCGACCCAGAGGGCGACGGCAACGACCGCGATCAGAACGAGGACGCTCATCGAGGTCGGGAGCCTGGACAACCACGCCGGGACCAGGGGTTACCTGGCGCCCGGGCGATGGTCTGAGATCTGACCTGGCCAGCGGCCGCTACACGCGGCCCTGACCGCGTCCCCCACGGCCTCCCCCGCGGCCTCCCCCGCGCCCTCCCCCGCGCCCTCCGAACAGCGCACCGAGTGCGCGAAACGGAGCGGAGACGAGCGTGACGATCGCGTTCATGATCCTGCTGAGTATTCCCATGGGTTGTGCATACCCGCCAGCCCTGCCATGCATGTGCGCTATGTCACGTACGGTGCAGGGCGTGCTCGTTGATCTCGTGACAGCCGACCGGGCTGCGCTCGACGCCGCGATCGTCGGCCCCGCTGCGCTGGGGCGAGCCGTGGGCTGCGAGGTCGCCGATGATTGGGACGTGTTTGCGCAGGCGCTGCAACGAACGCGCGACGCGGTTGCCGCATACCCAGAGAGCGCTCGCTGGGGCACGCGCTTCTTCGTGCTCGACGAACCCCGTGCGCTGGTCGGCTGGGGTGGCTTCAAGGGGCCGCCGGACGGAGGCGTGGTCGAGCTCGGCTACGCGGTGGCTCCGAGCTGGGAGGGCCGTGGCGTGGCCACAGCGGCCGTGCGCGCCCTCGTGCGCGAGGCGCTGGCGACGCCCGCCGTCCACACCATCGTCGCGCACACGCTGGCCGAGCCCGGCCCGTCACCACGCGTGCTGGAGAAGGCGGGGTTCGCACACGACGGAGAGGTTCCCGACGACAAGGTCGGCAGGACGTGGCGCTATCGCCTGGACCGCGAAATGACAGGCGGGAGTTTCGCCTGACAAGCGCGGCCGAAACGAGCTCGCCGGCAAGATCAGCAGGAGTTCCTCGGCGAGCAGCAGGTCTGTCACGCGTCGAGCACCTCGCGCACACGCGGCCGCTTGGCCGCGCCTGCCTCGTCGAGGCGGCGCACCGGCGTCGTGTAGGGGGCGTTGCGGGCGATCTCGGGATCGTCGGCGGCCTCGGCGACGATCGCCGCGATCGCATCGACGAAGGCGTCGAGCGTCTCGCGCGTCTCGGTCTCCGTCGGCTCGACCAGCAGCGCCTCATCGACGACGAGCGGGAAGTAGACGGTCGGCGGGTGCATGCCGTGATCGAGCAGGCGCTTGGCGAGGTCCAGCGTGCGGATGCCGAGCTCCTGCTTCATCGGCGCGCCCGTCAGCACGAACTCGTGCATGCAGCGCTCGCCGAAGGCCAGCGGCAGGTGCTCGCCGACCTCCTCGCGCAAGCGCGCGAGCAGGTAGTTGGCGTTCAGCACAGCGACCTCGCTGACGTCCTTCAGGCCCTCCGCTCCGAGCGAGAGGATGTACGCCCACGTGCGCACGAACACACCGTAATTTCCCTGGAAACCGCGGAGTTTTCCGATCGACTTCGGGCGCTCGTGGTCGAGCTCGAAGAGCGCCGCCGAGGAGCCATTGACCGACTCGCGGCGCACGACCTGCGGCCTCGGCAGAAACGGCTCGATGCGCTCGCTGACGGCGATCGGACCGGCGCCCGGGCCGCCACCGCCATGCGGCTGGGTGAACGTCTTGTGCAGGTTGAAATGAACGATGTCAAAGCCCATGTTGCCGGGCCGCGAGTAGCCCATGATCGCGTTGAGATTCGCTCCGTCGTAGTAGAGCGTCGCGCCCGCCTCGTGCACGACCTGAGCGATCTGCTCGATGTTCGGATCGAAGATCCCAAGCGTGCTCGGGTTGGTGAGCATCAGGCAGGCGACCTGGTCGTCGGTCTTCGAGCGCAGGTCGTCGAGATCGACGCCGCCCGCCGCATCGAGCGCGACCTTCACGACCTCATAGCCGGCCATCGTCACCGTCGCCGGGTTCGTGCCGTGCGCGCTGTCGGGCGTCAGCACCTTCGTGCGCTGCTCGCCGCGGTCGGCGTGGTAGGCGCGCGTCAGCAGCACGCCGGCGAGCTCGCCGTGCGAGCCCGCTGATGGCTGCAGCGACACGTGCGGCAGCCCGGCGATCTCGCCGAGCGCCTGCTGCAGGTTGAACATCAGTTCGAGCGCGCCCTGCGCCCGGCGCGGGTCCTGCAGCGGGTGCAACCGCGCGTGACCCGACAACCCGGCGACGCGCTCATGCAGGCGCGGGTTGTGCTTCATCGTGCAGGAGCCGAGCGGATAGAAGCCCGAGTCCAGATCGAAGTTGCGCTTGGAGAGGTTGACGTAGTGGCGCACGATCTCGGGCTCGGAGGCCTCGGGCAGTCGTGGCGGCTCGGCGCGCCGGCTGGCGTCGGGGATCAGCCCGTCGACCTGCGGCACGTCGAGCTCGGGCGCGACAAATGCCCGCCGGCCTGGCGACCCCTTCTCGAAGATCGTCGTCGCGCGCTCGCGCTGCTGTGCGGTGCTGCCGCCTTCCAGGGCACTCATTGCGAGGACCTCCGTTCCAGGTCCGCACCGGCCATGGTCGAGCAATGACTCGAAGTCATGCGCGTGCCTCCGACGCCGTGCGCTCGGCCGCGACGGCCTCCCCGAGCACGTCCGCGAGGCGATCGATGTCGGCCCGCGAGCGCTGCTCGGTGATCGCGACGAGCAGCCCGTCGGCATACTCGTCGTAGGAGCGCGACAGCGCGAAGCCGGCGTTGATGTGAGCGTCCGCGCAGCGGTCGAGGACGCGGTCGACGCGCGCGTCGAGGCGCAGCGCGAACTCGCGCACGACCGGCCGGTCGTGAAGCTTGTGTACGCCGTCAAGCGCGGCCAGCGTCTCGCGCGCGTAGTGCGTGCGCTGCAGCATCAGCTCGCCGATCTCGACGATCCCGCGGCGCCCGAGCCAGCTCAGGTAGACGACGCCCGCGAGCGCGTTGAGCGCCTGCGAGGTGCAGATGTTCGACGTCGCCTTCTCGCGGCGGATGTGCTGCTCGCGCGTCTGCAGCGTCAGCACGAAGCCGCGACGGCCGTCGGCGTCGGACGTCTCGCCGGCGATGCGGCCCGGCATCCTGCGCAGGTGCGCCTCGGTCGCGGCGAAGAAGCCGAACGAGGGACCGCCGAAGTCCAGCCGGTTGCCGAGCGTCTGGCCCTCGCCGACGACGACGTCGGCCCCCTGGTTGCCCGGTGCTTCGAGCACGCCGAGCGTGAGCGGGTCGGCGGCGCAGATCACTGGCGCATCGTGCTCGTGGGCCAGCGCGGCGATCGCCTCTACGTCCTCGATCGCGCCGAGGAAGTTCGGCTGCTGGATGATGACCGCACCGACCTCGTCCGACAGCGCGTCGCGCAGCGCATCGAGGTCCGTGACGCCGTCGTCGAGGCCGATCTCGTCGACGCTCGTGCCGTAGCCGGCTGCGAGCGTCTGCAGCGTCTCGCGGCTGTGCGGGTGCACGCCGCGGCTGACCACGTGCTGCGTGCGCTTGTTTGAGAGCTTCGCCAGGTAGGCGGCCGCGCCGACGGCGCTCGGGCCCTCGTACAGCGAGGCGTTGGAGACCGGCAGGCCCGTCAGCTCGCTGATCGCGGTCTGGTACTCGAACATGACCTGCAGCCCGCCCTGGCTGATCTCCGGCTGGTAGGGCGTGTAGGGCGTGAGGAACTCCGAGCGCGTCATCAGCATGTCGACAATCGACGGGACGTAGTGGTCGTACATCCCGGCGCCGAGGAAGGTGATCTCGTCGTCGGCGCTGACGTTGCGCGCGGCGAGCTCGCGCAGTTCGGCGAAGACCGCCTGCTCGGGCAGTCCCGGCGGTAGGTCGATCGGCGTCTTCAGCCGCACGCCCTCGGGGATCGAGCTGAACAGCTCGTCGATCGACTCGACGCCGATCGCCTCGAGCATGACCCGCAGGTCGTCGGGGGTGACCGCGGTGTAGCCGCTCACGCCAGGCTGCTGCGGTATGCCTCGGCATCGACGAGCGCATCGGCCTCGGAGGGATCGGAAAGCTTGACCTTGACCATCCAGCCGTCGCCGTAGGGGTCGTCGTTGATGCCCTCGGGCTTGTCGGCGAGCTCGATGTTGACCTCGACGATCTCGCCCGACAGCGGCGCGATGACATCCGACACCGCCTTGACGGACTCGACCTCGGCGTAGAACTCGTTCGCGGTGACCGACGAGCCGACCTCGGGTGGATCGAAGAAGACGACCTCGCCAAGCGCGTCCTGCGCGAACCATGTGATCCCGAACGTTGCGAGGCCGGGATCGGAGGGGTCGATCAGGGCCCAATCGTGCTCGGCGTGGTACAGCCGGTCATCCGGGTAGCTGGCGTCAGCCATCGGTCTCCTCGTCGTGGCGATATAGGGGCTTGGATGCGACGACCGCCGCGCGCGTCCTGCCGCGCACGTCGATCGCCAACGGCTCGCCGACGGTCGCGCGCTCCGCCGGCAGGTACGCCATGCCGATGCCGACTTGCAGGCTCGGCGACATCGTCCCGCTCGTGACCTCGCCCCCGCCGATGACGGCGTTGCCCTGGCGCGCGATGCCGGGGCCGGTGAGCTTGAACGGCACGAGCTTCTCGGTCGGTCCGGCCTCGCGTATGGCGCGCACGGTCTCGGCGCCGATGAAATCGGTGTCCTCCTTGCAGGCCCAGCCGAGGCCCGCTTCGATCGGTCCGCGCTCGATCGAGAGATCGTTTCCGTAGAGGTGAAAGCAGACCTCGAGGCGCAAGGTGTCGCGTGCCGCCAGGCCGCACGGAAGCGCGCCGCGGCGGACGATCTCCTCCCACAGCGCGGGCGCGTCCGCGGGATCGACGAGCAGCTCGACGCCGTCTTCGCCGGTGTAGCCGGTGCCGCAGACCAGCGCGCTGCGGCCGTGAATGATGCGCGGTCCGGTCTGCATGCGGCCGGGCAGCGGATGGTCGGAGATCGCCTGCACGACGTCACGCGCACGCGGGCCCTGCACGGCGAGCATCGCGTAGTCGTCGAGTGCGTCGACGATCTCGACGTCGAAGCCCTCGGCGTGCTCGCGCAGCCAGGCGATGTCGCGGTCGTGGTTGGCGGCGTTGGTGACCGTCAGGTAGCGCTCGGGGGCGAGGCGGTAGGTGAAGAGGTCGTCGAGCACGCCGCCGTCCTCGTTGCACAGCAGCGCGTACTGGGCGCCGCCGATCGCGATCTTCGAGACGTCGTTGCTGAGCATCCGTTGCAGGAAGGTCTCGGCGCCGGGTCCGGAGGTCTCCACCTCGCCCATGTGCGAGACGTCGGAGATGCCCGCGGCGGTGCGCACGGCGACATGCTCGGCACGGATCCCGGTCTCGTACTGGACCGGCATCTCCCAGCCCGCGAACGGCACGAGCTTCGCGCCATGTTCCTTGTGTGAGTCGAACAGGGACGTGCGTTTGAGTGTCGGCGCTGGCACCCGGCGCAGGTTAGTATGTGACGTCGGCCGCAGGTCGTCGGTTCCGACGACCGGAGGACGAAACCCTACCTTTTCCTCCGCAGCGCGCGTTCGAACCCGGCCATCAGCGCGAAGCGGTCGTCGAGCTGGCCGAGCAGCTTGAGCATCGCCACGCCTGAGACCAACGGATTGGAGAGCAGCGTGTCGGCGTGGACGACGCCTGCGAAGTCGACTTCGGGCTGCGTGCGCTCCTCGCCCGTCGCGGTGTAGAAGCGCACGCCAACTGCCTTCATGACCTTCATGCATTCGTGGGCGATCAGGCTGTAGCCGACGGTCGTCGGGTGAACGCCGTCGAGGCCGACGATGCCGCCGGCCTCGATCCCGTTGTGCCCAGACCGCAGAAACTCGGTGCCGGGGGTGTAGCCGAGGGCTCCGGTCAGCGCCTTGGGAAAGTCATAGGGCGTCCACCACTCCGGCTGGGCCTGCGGCTGATCGAAGTAGCGCCGCACGGCCATCCGGTCCAGCGCCCCCGAGAGGTCGACGACGTGCCAGTCCAGGCCCGCACCGCGCGCGCCGCGGACCGTCTCGCAGATCGCCTCGTTGTACTGGTCGATCGCGCTGTCGACGGCACGCGCCTGCGCGGCGGTGAGATGCGGGTAGCGCCCCGGGTCGCGCAGGAATGCGTCCTCCTTGACCCAGGGGCGCCCGTAGTAGCGGAAGTAGCGCGAGCTCTCGCTCACCTTGCCGCCGAAGCCGCGCGCGAGCGGCGCGATCGTGACGTGCGGAACGGTGATCCACAGGACGTGACGCGAGCGGATGCGCCGCACGGCGTCGCTGACGGCGCGCAGCTCGGCGGCGAAGTGCGTCGGGCGCCAGACCGTGTAGGCGTCCTTCGCGCCGAGGTTCGCGTAGTCGATGCGACTCCAGTTGACGTCGAGCGTGAGGACGGTCGGCAGCGCGTTGTTCGACCCGAGAAAGACGATCAGCGTCTCGATGCCGTCCTCGTCGGGCAGCGGCGCGCCGTCGTCGTCGACCGCGCCGGCGGCGCCGAGCTGCGTGGCGGCCTCGATCGGCGTAAGCGCGCGGCCGCCCGCGTCGCGCGCGCTGTCGAGGACGCGCATGGCGGCGAGCGGGCCGCTGTTCTCGGGTGCCGAGGGCCACGGCTTGTCGCGCGCGTCGACAAGCTCGTCGCGGCAGTTCTCTGCGTCGCGCGAAAGCGTGTCGCGCAGATCCCAGCCGAAGATCGCGAGGTTGTGGTTGATCTCGGTCCCGCGTGCGGGCCGAGCCGCGGGACCGCGCTCCCAGAAGTCCTCGTGCACCTCGAGCAGGCGGCGGGCGGCGAGAACGGTGTTGACGGCTTCGCCTTTCTCGAGCTCCGCGCCGAACTCCGACTCGAGCTCGCGCAGCAGCCATTCGAGGTCGAGCGGCAGGCCGCCGGGACCGTCGTAGAGCGGGACACGGAACTCGCGCTCCCAGCCGAGCTCGCGAGCGATCATCGCCGGATAGGACAGCCGCGTGTCGCGCACGGCGAAGTTCTTGAAGCCGTGCGTCAGCGAGTCGCCCAGCGCGACCAGCCGGTGGCGCGGCGAGCCCTTGGCCGACGGTAGTACGACCGGGATCCCGAGCGTCGAGTCGTCGACCGGCCGCCGCGCCTCGGTCGTGATCTCGACATCCGCCGGCGTCTGCGGATCGACCATTCCCTCCTCCATGCGAGTGACGCTACCGGCGCGGCAGGGCGCTAAGGGAAAGGTTTCGTTGCTACGTCACCTAAGGAACCGCGGGATCTCGATCTCGTCGTCGTCGATCTCCAGCGACGAGCGCTGGCGATCGTCGATGCGCGGGCCGCGGTCGGATTCGCGTGCGCGGTCGCGCACGTCCTCGCGTGCGGTGCGCGGGCGGGCGCGGCCATGGTCGAAGCCGGTCGCGATGACCGTCACGCGGACGTCGTCGCCCTGGGCCTCGTCGATGACGGCGCCGAAGATGATGTTGGCGTTCTGGGCCGCTGCCTCTCGCACGATCTCGGCGGCCTCGTTGACCTCGAACAGGCCGAGGTCCTTGCCGCCGGTCATGTTGAGCAGGATGCCGGTCGCGCCCTCGACGTTCTCTTCGATCAGCGGGCTGGAGATCGCCATGCGCGCCGCCTCGGCCGCGCGGTTCTCGCCGTTGGAGCTGCCGATGCCCATCAGCGCCGAGCCGGCGTCCTGCATGATCGTGCGCACGTCGGCGAAGTCGAGATTGATCAGGCCGGGGATCGTGATCAGGTCGGTGATTCCCTGAACACCCTGGCGCAGGACGTTGTCGGCCTCGCGGAAGGCGTCGATCATCGTCGTGCGGCGCTCGACGACCGACAGCAGCTTCTCGTTGGGAATGACGATCAGCGTGTCGACGACCTCGCGCAGGCGCTCGATGCCCTCCTCGGCCTGACGGGTGCGCTGGCTGCCCTCGAACTCGAACGGCTTCGTGACGACGCCGACGGTCAGCGCGCCGATCTCGTTCTTGGCGATCTCCGCAATGACGGGGGCCGCACCGGTGCCGGTGCCGCCGCCCTCGCCGGCGGTGACGAAGACCATGTCGGCGCCCTTCAGCGCCTCCTTGATGTCGTCGCGCGATTCTGCGGCCGCGCCGAAGCCGACGTCCGGGTTGGCGCCGGCGCCGAGACCCTTCGTCAAATCGTGGCCGATGTTCAGCTTGATGTCGGCGTCGGTCATCTGCAACGCCTGGGCATCCGTGTTGGCGGAGATGAACTCGACACCACGCAGGCCAGCATCGACCATGCGGTTGACCGCATTGGTTCCACCGCCGCCTACACCGACGACCTTTATGACCGCGAGATAACTGCTGGACTCCATGAGAATCGTCCGACCCTTGAGTTAGCGTTGAGAGATTTCTACTCCCCAGCCAGGCGCTGCGGAAATCACAGTAAGCACGGCCCGGAACGGATGTCAACGCGAAGTCTATCCGAGCACGAATCATTGCAGAACGGCGGAGTCTCGACTAGAGCAAGAGGAATGGCTTTCAACGGCTATCAACCTATACTTGAGGTCGATTCTTCGTTCTTCGTGTCAGGCAGGCCGCCCGCGACCGGCCGCTCGGGCAGCCGCAGATCCACATAGCCCGCCCCCCGGCTGGCGCTGTCGGCGAGTACGCGCGCTGCCGCCGACCACTTCGCCGCGCGCCGCGCGCCGTCGCCGAAGTAGAGCTTCGGACCCTCGTGCATGAGCGCGATGTAGTTGCTCTCGGAGATGACCATCCGCTGCACGCGCGCGCGCAGCGAGGCGGGCGCGGCAGCGAGCAGGCGCACGGCGCGAGCGGCCGGACGATCGCGCAGGCGGTCGCCGGCGGGCATCGTCCGCAGCGCGACGACGGGGAGGTCATTCGTCTTGCTGCCGCGCAGCAGCGTGCCGTCGGAAGCAACCGCGATGCCCTGGCCACCGGCCTGCAGCATGGCCACGGCCTCGTAGGCGTCGACGGTGATACGCAGCGTGTGCGGGAAGTCGGTCTTCGTGCTGATGCTGTGCACGATCGGATATTGCTTCGCCGCGCTCATCAGCTCGTCTTCGCGGACGTGCAGCGTCGTCATATCCCGCGCTGCTGCGGTCAGCACCTCGCGTACCGCCCCGGCATGCGGGCCCTCGATGCCGGTGATCTCGACGTGCTCCACGCGTACGAGCGAGCCGTCTCGTAACCACAGTCCGAGGGGTATGAGCGCTCCGATCACCAGCGCGGCGACGAGGAGCACGCGCAGGCGGCGACGAGCGAAGCGGGCCATCAGGTGATTGTTCGCCGCGTGCGACGCGCCCCCTCTAGCCTGCTCGAGCAATGGCCGACGCACCGACCCTGAGCGAGCTGACGACGCTGCGCCTCGGCGGCCCCGCCGCAAGCCTCGTCGAGACCCGCGACGAACAGGAGCTCGTGGCAGCGGTGCGCGCGGCAGACGACGCCGGCGAGGCGTTGCTCGTGCTCGCCGGCGGCAGCAACGTGGTGGTCGCGGACGCAGGCTTCCCGGGGACCGTCCTACGGATAGCGACCGGCGGTGTCGCGCGCAGCGAGCCCGCCGACGGTCGCGTTCGCCTTGACGTGCAGGCCGGCGAGAACTGGGACACGCTCGTTGCCGCGTGTGTCGCAGACGGCCTCGCGGGCGTCGAGGCGCTGTCGGGCATCCCGGGCTCGGTCGGTGCCACGCCGATTCAGAACGTCGGGGCCTATGGCCAGGAGGTCGCAAGCGTGATCACGGCCGTGCGCGCGTACGACCGCGTCACCGAGGAGATCTGCGTACTCGGCCCCGAGGACTGCGCCTTCGCCTACCGCTCAAGCGCCTTCAAGCGCCAGCCGCAGCGCTGGGTCATCCTCGAGGCGTCCTACGAGCTGGGGCACAGCGAGCTGTCCGACCCGGTGCGCTACGGCGAGCTGGCGCGCCGCCTCGAGGTGCAGCCGGGCGGGCGGGCGCCGCTGGCCGACGTACGCTCGGCGGTGCTCGAGCTTCGGCGCGGCAAGGGCATGGTGCTCGACCCCGACGACGCGGACTCCGTCAGCGCCGGTTCGTTCTTCACCAACCCGGTCCTCGACGAGCAGGCCTTCTCCGAGCTGCAACGGCGTGCCGCAGCGCAACCCGGCGGCGAACCGCCCGCGTGGCGCCAGCCCGACGGCTCCGTCAAGACCTCGGCCGCGTGGCTGATCGAGCGGGCCGGCTTCACTCGTGGGCAGGGCAACCCCGACGGCATCGCGATCTCGTCCAAGCACACGCTCGCGCTGACGAATCGCGGTGGCGGAACGACCCGTGAGCTGGTCGCGCTCGCGCACGAGATCGCTGGCGGCGTGCGCGATGCGTTCGGCGTCGAGCTCGTCCCCGAGCCGGTCTTCGTCGGGCACCGATGGGACATTTCCCCTGCTACGGTCGGGCCGTGAGGGCTCCTCGACAGCGCCGGTTCGCCGTCGCCACGCTCGCGCTGCTGGCGATGGTGATGCCGGCGGGATGCGGCGGGTCCGATGACAAGCCCAAGGCGACGACGCCACAGGGCCCGGCCGACCGCACACAGCGCACCGAAGCCGGGGCCCGGGCCACCCTGCGCGAGTACGCAGTCGCGGTCACCTCGAGCGACGGCGTGAAGATCTGCGACCTGCTGGATCCCACCTCGGCCGCGATGGCATCGGCGAACAAGGCGCGCTGTCGCCGTGAAGCGGCGCGGCTGAAAGGCGTGCTCAGCGCCACCGAGAAGAAGAACTTCCGCGAGAAGTCGGCCAGCCTCAAGCCGGTCGTCAATGGCAACGAGGCCAGGCTGCCCGGCAGCAGCGAGGCGGCGTTGCGCTACATCGTCGGGCGCTGGTACGTGGTGCCAGTCCCGCCCACCGAGGACGCCCCGACGTCCTAGGCGGGAACCGAGACGAGCCGGCGCCCCAGCTCGTCGACGTCGCCGGCGCCCATCACCAGGCAGACGTCGCCGTCGCGCAGCCCCGCACGCAGCAGGCTCTCGGCCGCGGCGAAGTCCCGTGCCCATGAAACCGGCCGACCGACCGCCGCGTCGGCTGCCGCCTCGGCGACGAGCAGTCCGCTGACGCCGGGGAAGTTCTCCGCTCGCTCGCGCGAGGGGTAGATGTCGAGCACGCAGGCCGCGTCGGCGAGCGCAAGCGCGGCGCCGAACTCGCGACCGAGCGCCTGCGTGCGGGAGTACAGATGCGGCTGAAAGACCGCGACGACGCGCCGGCAGCCCAGCGTGCGGGCGGCCGCGATCGTGGCGCGCACCTCCGTCGGATGGTGGGCGTAGTCGTCGACGACGAGCGCGCCACCATCGGTCTGCCCCAGCGCCTGGAAGCGGCGTGCGGCACCGCCGAAGTCGACGAGCGAGCCGGCCAGCTGCGGCGGTGACGCGCCCGCCATCGCACACGCCGTCAGCGCGGCGGCGGCGTTGGCGACGTTGTGCTCCCCGGGCACCGACAGCACGACGCGCTGCTCGGCCCAGCCGAAGCTCGAGCCGCCGGCGTTGAGGCTGACATCGGTTGCCCCGAAGAACGCCGCCTCGGCGATGTTCTCGCGGTCCAGGAACGCCAGCGCCGGCTCACCGTCGGCGACCACGGCGCGCAGGCTGGCGTGCAGAAAGGCGCCGAAGGCATGCTCCAGATCGATATGCGAGGAGTAGGTCGTGTGGTGGTCGAGCTCGATGTTCGTGACGACCCCGATCTCCGGTTTGAGCTCGAGAAACGAGCGGTCGGACTCGTCGGCTTCGACGACGAGCCAGTGGCCGGCGCCCAGCGCGGCGTTGGTGGCGGTGCTGCGCAGCTCACCGCCGATCAGGTACGACGGGTCCCAGCCCAGCGCCAGCAGCGCATGAACGGCCATCGACGCGGTCGTCGTCTTTCCGTGCGTTCCGGCAACGGCGATCGTGCGTCGCATGCGGCTGACCTGCCCGAGGAGCGCGCCGCGGTGAAGTTCGCGCAGCCCGCGCTCGCGAGCAGCGGCGCGTTCGGGGTTGGCAGCAGCGATCGCCGTCGAGACGACGACCTCGACGTCGTCGCCCTGAGGAACGTGGGCCGCATCGTGGCCGAGTCGCGGCTCGATCCCGGCCGCGCGCACGCGCTGCAGGTACGGCGACTCGGCACGATCGGATCCGGTCACCTGCGCGCCCAGCGCGCGGGCGACGAGCGCCAGGGCGCTCATGCCCGCCCCGCCGATGCCGACGAAGTGCAGCCGGCGCCCACTCCAGTCGCCGCTCACCGCGCGCGCTTCCCCGCAGCCGCCAGCAGCTCGTCGGCGATCGCCTGCGCGGCGTCGGGTCGCGCGAGCGCCGCCGATGCGGACGCCATCGCGGCCAGCCGGGTGCGATCGCTGAGGAGCGCTCCCACCTCCTGGCCCAGACGAGCCGCCGTCAGCTCACCGTCAACGATCACAACCGCGGCCCCGGCCTCGGCCATCCACCGCGCGTTGGAGCTCTGGTGGTCGGCCGTCGCGTGCGGGTAGGGCACGAGGACCGCCGGCTTGCCCGCGGCCGCGATCTCGAAGACCGATCCGCCCGCGCGCGCGACGCACAGGTCGCAGGCCGCGAGCGCCTGCGCGAAGTCGTCGATGTAGGGGCGCAGGTCGTAGCGCGTGCCCGTGACGCGATCGCGCAGCGCGGCGTAGTCGCGCACGCCGGCTGCGTGGAGGACGGCGAACGGCGACGCGGCGAACGCTTCGACGGCGGCTTCGTTGATCGTGCGCGCCCCGAGCGAGCCGCCGAAGACGAGGACGCAGCGCTCGTCGTCTCGCAGGCCAAAGCGCGCCCGCGCGGCTTCGATGTCCGTCGCAGGCGGCGGCACGGGGCGGCCCGTGACGAGGTAACGCGGAGCGCTGCGCCCGGCGATCGCAAAGGCCAGGCAGACGCGCGCCGAGAGCGGGGCGAGCAGGCGGTTGGTGATCCCGAGGTGGCTGTCGGCCTCGGCCAGCACGAGCGGGATGCGCAGTGCGGCCGCCGCCAGCCCGACCGGCCCGGCGACATAGCCGCCCCCGCCGAGCACCGCCGCTGGGCGCAGCTCGCGCAGGATTGCAGTGGCGGATCCGACGGCACCGGCAGCCCGGCCGAGCGCGCGCGCCGCGCGCAGCGGGTTCGTACGGCTCAGACCCAAGACGCGGATCGTCCGCAGATCGAAGCCGGCTGCCGGCACGAGCTGCGCCTCTGCGCGCTCGCCGCCGACGAACGTGACCTCAGCCCCGGCCGCCTTCAGCCGCTCGGCGACCGCCAGCGCGGGCACCACGTGCCCGGCCGTCCCGCCTGCCGCTATCAGCACTCTGGACACGCCCGGATCCTCGCGCATCCACCAGATCTGAGTCCTGCTCGGGCAGCGCGGCGAGATGGCTCATGCTGCGCGTCGCGACGTTGAGCAGCAGTCCCATCGTCGCCAGCAGCACCAGCAGGCTGCTCGATCCCGACGAGATGAACGGCAGCGGCACGCCGGTCAGCGGCGCGATTCCGAGGACCGCGGAGACGTTCAGCAGCGCCTGGCAGAGGATCAGCGCCGTCAGGCCGGCGGCCAAGAGCTGCGCGTAGCGCGTGGCCGCGGCCTTCGCCGTGCGCAGCCCGGCGTAGCCGATCAGGCCGTAGAGAAACAGCACGCCGCAGATGCCCGCGACGCCGAGCTCCTCGCCGATGACGGCGAGGATGAAGTCGGTGTGCGCCTCGGGCAGATAGAAGACCTTCTGCACCGACTCGCCGAGGCCGACGCCGAAGAGCCCGCCCGAGCCCAGGGCGATCTGGCCCTGCACGGATTGAAAGCCGATCGAGTCCGAGTGCGCCCACGGATTCAGAAAGGCCGTCAGGCGCGCGGCGCGATAGGGCTCGATAAGCACGAAGACGAGCACGATCGCGGCGGCGATACCAGCCATCGTGTAGAGCACGCGCATCGGAACGCCGGCGACGAGCAGCAGCGTGAACAGCGTGAAGACGATCACGAGCGCCGTGCCGAGGTCCGGCTGGGAGGCGATCAGAACGATCGCCGCGCAGCTGACGATCAGCAGCGGGCTGCGCAGGCTGACGAGCCCGCGCAGCTTGGACGGGTGCGCGGCGAGCAGGCTGACGGCATAGAGCACGAGCGCGAGCTTCATCAGCTCGGAGGGCTGAAACTGCAGCGGCCCGGCGCTGAGCCAGCGCTGCGCGCCGTTGATGCGCACCCCGACGCCGGGCAGCTTGACCGCGACCAGCAGCACGAGGGCGATCGCCAGCAGCCCAGGCGTGATGCGGCGCACGAAGTCCAGCCCGCCACCGCGCGCGAGCGCCTGCATGACGACGAGCCCAATCGCTCCGTAGACGACGTACTTGACGAGGTAGCCCGTGCCGTCGCCACCGCTCTCGAGCAGCGTCCGCGCCGACGAGGCGCTGTAGACCATCACGGCACCCGCGGCCAGCAGGCAGAGCGTCGCGGTGAGCAGGATGTTGTACTCGACCGGCTTGGGCTGTCTTTTCTTGGCGGTGGCCTGGTCGGCACGTACTAAGGCCATTGCTGGAGCCTTCGACGGCACCGTCCCGAGTCCTGTCTCGGTCAACATGTGTCCGATGTCACAGGAACGACCGTCGCCACTACTCGCGCGGCACGCGCTGAGCCTCAGAGCTCGGCGACGAGCGCCTTGAACGCCCGCCCGCGGGCCTCGAAGTCCTCGTACTGATCAAAGCTCGCGCAGGCCGGCGACAGCAGCACGACCTCGCCATCGCGGGCCGCAGCGCTCGCGGCGGCGACGGCGGCCCCGAGGTCATCCCAGCGCGTGCCGCCGACCTCGCGCTCGATCCGGCCGGCGTCCTCGCCGATCAGGTAGACCGCGTGTGCGCGGTCGCGTAGCGCGCCGAAGTCCTGGCCCTTGCCCTGGCCGCCGAGGATCAGGTGGACCGGCGCCTGAAAGCTCACCAGCGCGACGAGCGTCGAGGCGACGTTCGTCGCCTTGGAGTCGTTGACGTAGAGGACGCCGTCGCGGCGCGCGACCTCCTCGAGGCGATGCTCGACGCCGCCGAAGCTGCGCAGGCCGGCGCGCACCGCCTCGGGATCGATCCCGCGCGCGAGCGCGACCGCCGCCGCCGCGGCCGCGTTGGAGCGGTTGTGCGCGCCGCGCAGGCGGATCTCGTCATGGGCGATCAGCGGCTCGTCGTCCCACCACAGATGGCCGGCGCGATCGTCGAGCTCGCCGCCGGCGCCGAACGGAACGCGCCGCGCGCAGCCGCCGAGGTCGTCTACCGCGATGCCCGCCGGCGCGACCGCGACGTCGTCGTTGCCCTGGCGCGCGAAGATCAGCAGCTTCGCGCCGACGTAGTCCTCCAGCGTGCCGTGGCGATCGAGGTGGTCGGACTCGAGGTTGAGCAGGACGGCGCCCTCGGGAGCGAAGGCGATCGTGTCCTCGAGCTGAAAGGAGCTCGCCTCGCAGACGACGACGGTCGAGCCATCAAGGCCGCCGGCGAGACCGCTGACGGCGGTGCCGACGTTGCCCGCGACCGCGACCGGCAGGCCCGCCTCGCGGTGGATGTGGCCGAGCAGCTCGACGGTCGTCGTCTTGCCGTTGGTTCCCGTGACCGCGATGAACTCGTTGGTCAGCAGCCGCCAGCCGAGCTCGAGCTCGCCGAGGACCGGGATACCGCGCTCACGGGCCGCCGCGATCAGCGCCGCCTCCCGCGGGACGCCCGGCGACTTGACGACCGCGCGCGCCGCCGCGAGCTGGGCGAGGCCGTCTGACTGCACGACCGCATCGATGTCCTCCGGCACGTCCGGGTTGCCGGTGTCGACCGCCACGACCTGCTCGCCGCGGGCGCGCAGCGTGCGCGCCGCCGCGATGCCCGAGCGCGCCAGCCCAGCGACGAGCCATGGGCCCGGTGGCAGCGGCGGGCGCTCGCTCACCGGCTCACCGGCTACGCGATCGATTGCTGATACAGCGTGAAGCCGATCGCGCTGCAGATCGCCGCGACGATCCAGAAGCGCAGGATGATCTTCGTCTCCGACCACGCCATCAGCTCGAAGTGGTGATGGATCGGCGCCATCAGGAAGACGCGCTTGCGGAAGGTCTGAAACGAGAAGACCTGGATCAGCACGCTGAGCGCCTCGACGACGAAGATCCCGCCGATCAGGATCAGCAGGATCTCGGTCTTCGTCATGATCGCCAGCCCGGCGATCGCCCCGCCTATCCCTAGCGAGCCGGTGTCGCCCATGAAGATCGTCGCCGGAAAGGCGTTGAACCACAGAAAGCCGACGCACGCGCCGACGAGGCACGCCGACAGCAGCGCGAGGTCCTGCTGGCCGGCGGTGATGAACGTGATCCCGATGTAGGCCAGCAGCACGATCGCCGCGCAGCCGGCGGCGAGCCCGTCGAGGCCGTCGGTCAGGTTGACCGCGCTCGTGGTGGCGGCGACGACGACGTAGATCAGGATCAGAAACGGGATTCCGGCGAGGAAGCCGAGATCGATCTGATAATCGACGACGCGCAGACGCAGCGTCTGCGGCAGGCCCGCCTTCTCGGTCGCGACCCACCACAGGCCGATCGAGATGAGGATCGTGACGCCGAGCTTCGCCTTCGCGCTGAGGCCGAGCGAGCGGCGCCGCACGATCTTGATGTAATCATCGGCGAAGCCCAGCAGCGCGCAGCCCATCGCCGCCCCGTAGACCCCGACCGCGCGCCAGTCGTAGTCGGACATGATCAGAAACGGGATCGAGATCGCCGTGAAGATGATGATCCCGCCCATCGTCGGCGTGCCCGCCTTGACGTGGTGGCCTTCGGGCCCCTCCGCGCGGATGAACTGGCCGAACTCACGCTCGCGCAGGAACTGGATGAACTTCGGCGACAGGAAGATGCAGATCATCAGCGCAACCGTGCCGGCGATGAGAACCTCTCCCATCAGATCTACTCCGCCGCCGCTGCCGCTTGCAGGTGCTCGGCGACGACCTCGAGGCCGACCCCGCGCGAGGCCTTGATGATCACCGTGTCGCCGGGGCGCAGCAGCTCGCTCGTCAGCTCGGCAGCGGCCGCGGCATTCTCGACGCGGTGCAGGTCGCCGTCGAAGCGCGCGCCCATGAGCGCGGCGAGCGGACCGACGGCGATCAGCACGTCGACGCCCGTCTGCTGTGCGTGTTCGCCGATCTGCTCGTGGTAGTGACCTTCGTCGGGCCCGAGCTCGAGCATGTCGCCGAGCACGGCGACCTTGCGGCCCGCAGCGGACATGGCGAGATCGTCGAGGGCGGCACGCATCGACATCGGGTTGGCGTTGTAGCAGTCGTTGATGACGAGCAGCGAGCCGGGAAGCTCGATGCGCTGCCCGCGCAGCGCGCTGAGCGTCACCTCAAGGCGCCCCTTGGGCTGCACCCCGAGAGCCCGCGCCGCGGCGAGCGCGGCGAGCGCGTCGATGCGCATGTGCGCTGAGGTGAACGGAGGCTCCAGATCGTCGAGCTCGGCGACGTCGCCGCCCGGCCCGAACGTCACGACCTCGACGTCGTCGCGCCGATACGCGTCCAGCAGCGGCTCGTCGGCGGGCAGGACCGCCGTCGCGCCGGGCCGCAGACCGGCGATCAGCTCAGCTTTGGCCGCCGCCACGGCCTCCAGGGAGCCGAGCAGCTCGAGGTGGACGGGCCCGATGTTGACGATCACGCCGACATCGGGCTCGGCGATCGCGGCGAGCTCGGCGATCTGGCCCGCGCCGCGCATCGCCATCTCGAGCACGAGCGTCTGCGTCCCGGCGGGCGCGCCGAGGATCGTCAGCGGCAGGCCGATCTCGGTGTTGAAGTTCTGAGAGCTGGCGACGACGCTGCACTCCTGCGCGAGCATCGCGGCGAGTATGTCCTTCGTCGACGTCTTGCCCGTGGATCCGGTGACACCGACGACCTGTGCTCCAAGCTCGCGCCGCCACTCGCGCGCCAGCGCCTGCAGCGCGGCGAGCGGATCGTCGGCGGCGAGCAGCACGCCGGCCGGAGCGGGCTCGGCAGCCGCCGCGAGCGCATGCTCGGGCGTGACGAGCGCGCCCCAGGCGCCCTGATCGAGCGCTTGGCGCGCGAAGCGGCCACCGTCGGCGCGCGTTCCCGGCAGGCCGACGAAGAGGACGCCGGGGCCGATGTCGCGCGAGTCGATCGTGACCCGCGATGGGCCGGCCGCGGCACCATCGACTGGCGGCGCGGATTGCAGCCGGGCGCCCGCCGCGCGGGCGAGCCGCTCAGGCGACCAGTCGCGCACGCAGCGCCTCGCGGGCGACCGCGACGTCGTCGAATGCAAGCTTGTGGCCGTGCTCGAACTCCTGGCCCTGCTCGTGACCCTTGCCCGCGATCACGACGACGTCGCCGGGCTGGGCGAGCGTGATCGCGCGCTCGATCGCGGCGTGGCGATCGACGATCGCCTCGGTCGCCGAGCGGTCGCCGATGCCGGCGAGGATCTCGTCGACGATCGCCGCCGGCTGCTCGGAGCGCGGGTTGTCGGATGTCACGATCGTGAGATCGGCCAGCCGCGCGGAGATCTCCCCCATCTGCGGGCGCTTGCCGCGGTCGCGATCGCCGCCGCAGCCGAACACGCACAGCAGCTGCCCGCGCGTCAGCGGCCGCGCCGCGACGAGCACGTTCTGCAGCGAGTCGGGCGTGTGCGCATAGTCGACGAGCACGGCGAAATCCTGGCCGGCGTCGACCGGCTCGAAGCGGCCCGGCACGCGGCCGGCCTCGGGCAGCGCGGCCACGATCGTCTCGTCGTCGACGCCGAGCGCGCGCACCGCCGCGACGGCGCCGAGTACGTTGAGCACGTTGAAGCGGCCCGGCAGCGGTATGCGCAGGTCGAGCCCGCCGGCGAGAAACGTCGAGCCGGAGAAGTCGCTGCGGACGTCGGTCGCGCGCAGGTCGGCGTCCTCGTTGTCGATGGCGCAGGTGATCACGCGGCCTTCGATCTCGCCCGCCAGCCGCGCGCCGTACGGATCGTCGATGTTGATCACCGAGACCTGCGGCCCCGCCTCGAACAGCTTGCGCTTGGCGGCGTAGTAGTCGTCCATCGTCGGATGGAAGTCGAGGTGGTCCTGCGTGAGGTTCGTGAAGATCGCCGCCGCCCAGTGGATCGCGTCGGCGCGGCCGAGCTGCAAAGCGTGGCTTGAGACCTCCATCACGCAGTCGCTGTCATCGGCGGCGAGCATCTGCGCAAACGTCGCCTGCAGGTCGATCGCCTCGGGTGTCGTGCGGGCGACCTCGTGCTCGGCGCCGCCGATGATCGAGGTGACCGTGCCGAGCATGCCGGTCCGGCGGCCGGCGGCCTCGAGCAGCGCGCGCACGAGGTAGGCGCTCGTGGTCTTGCCGTTGGTGCCGGTGACGCCGATCGTGCGCAGCGTCGCCGTCGGATCGGCGTGCAGCCGTGCAGCCGCGGGAGCCATCGCGGCGCGCACGTCATCGACGACGACCTGCGCGACGTCCGTGTCGAGCGCGTGGTCGACGACGAGCGCAACCGCGCCACGCTGGACTGCGTCGTCGGCGAAATCGTGGCCGTCGCGCGTGAAGCCGCGGACACAGAAGAACACGGTACCGGGCTGCACCCGGCGGTTGTCGTAGGCGAGTGCGGTGACCTCGACGTCCGTGTTGTCGGAGGCCGCGTCGCCGAGCACTTCGCGCAGCGTCATCGAGCAGACATGCTAGTGAGGGGGCCGGATCTCCCGGGCGTCGCGGCGCTCAACCCGGGGCGATGCCCAGGTACGGCAGCGCGAAGCGCATGATCTCCTGGAACGCGGGCGCCGCGACCTCGGAGCCGTAGATCTCGCCATGCGGCTCGTCGACCATCACGGTGACCAGCAGCTTCGGCCGGCGGGCGGGGGCGAAGCCCGCGAAGGAGGCGATGTAGCGTGTCTTGGAGTACTCGCCCTTGTCCAGGCCGGACGTCTCGATCTTGTTGGCGGTGCCCGTCTTGCCGGCCAGCGTGTAGCCGTCGATCGCAGCCTGGCTGGCGGTCCCGTTGGCCGCGAGCACGCCCTCGAGCATCTTGCGGATCTGGGCGGCGGTGCGGCCGGAGAGCACGCGCCGGCCGCTCGGCTTGGCCGTCGGCTCGCCTCGGCTCTTGGAGATGATCCGCGGCCGCAGAAGAACGCCACCGTTGGCGATCGCCGAATAGGCGGTCGCGAGCTGCATCGGCGTGACGGACTCACCCTGGCCGATCGGCAGGTTGCCCATAGAGGAGCCCGAGTACTTGTCGAGCTTGAGCACCTGGCCGGACTCCTCGCCCGGCAGCTCGATGCCGGTCCGGCTGCCGAAGCCAAAGCGCCGCACCCAGCGGTCGAAGCGGCGCTCGCCGAGCCGCTGACCGACGCGAACGGTGCCGACGTTGCTGGACTGCGACAGGATCTGCGAGGTCGAGAGGTCGATCGTGCCGCGGTCGTGCGCCTCGCCGATCTCGCGGTCGGCGACCTTGATCGTCGGCGGCAGGTGGAAGTAGTCGTCGGGGCCGACGACGCCCTCCTCCAGTGCGCCCGCGACGGTGAAGGCCTTGAACGTCGAGCCGGGCTCGTAGTTGAAGCCGACCGCGCGGTTCTGCGATGCGTAGTCCGGCGCGCCGGCGATGTCGTTGGCGTCGATGCGCGGCCAGTTGGCCATCGCGAGGACCGCGCCGTTGTGCGGGTTCATGACGACCGCCGTCGCACCCTTCGGACGCCAAACCTGACCAACCTCGGCGAGCACGTCCTCGACCTTGTCCTGCAGCTGGGCATCGAGCGTGAGCTGGATGTCCTTGCCGGAGACGGCGCGCTCGGTCTCCTGCACGGTGATCGGCTCTCCAAGCGCGTCCTTGACGATGCGCCGCTTGCCGTCCTTGCCGCCGAGCACCTTCTGCTGGCCGTACTCGAGACCCGACAAACCGTCGCCGTCGGTGCCGACGGCGCCGAGCACCTGCCCGCCCAGCCAGCGCCGCGGGTAGGCACGGCGTGATGTCGGGATCATCTGGATGCCCTCGATCTTCAGCTTGCGGATCGCGGCGGCCTGCGAGCCTCCGACCTTGCGCCCGAGGTAGATGAAGCCGGTGTCACGGCGGTTGAGCTTTCGCAGCAGCTCGGCCTCGGTGTCCTCGAGGTACGGCGCGAGCTGTTTGGCGACCTTCAGCGGCTGCTTGACGAGGTAGGGCGTGACCGCGACGTCCGAGGCGGGCTCGGAGACCGCGAGCTCGACCCCGTGGCGATCGGTGATCGTGCCGCGTCGCGCGGGAACCTCGATCTCATCGACCTGCTGCGTGTTCGCGGCGCGCTGCAGCGAGTTCGCCTGAACGCCGCCGAGCCACATCGCGCGCGCCGCCGCGATGCACAACAGCAAGAGAAAGATCGCAAACAGCAGACCGATGCGCCGGTCCGTCAGCCCCACGCCATCCCCTTAGGGCCCGGTCGTGGTCGCTGCAGTGGGCGGAGCGACCCCGCCCGATGCGGCTGGTGCCCCCGGGGTGGCCGTCGTGCCCCCGGCCGGCGGTGGCGTCGGCGTGCCGGCCGCCGGGGTCGCCGGGGCGGCACCCCCGGTCTCTGTCCCTGCGGGGGCGCCCTGCGGGGTGGTCGTCGTGGTCTTCGGTGTCGTGCCGAGAGCTGACGTGACGATCGCGCTGTCGGCCTGCGGCTCGGCGGGCAGCGCCGCGCTCGGTGTCTGAGCGCTTGCGCCTGCCTGCGGGGCGCGCATGTTCCGAGCGGCTTTGCGGCCGTCACGGTCGAGTTCGCCGGCGCGCAGGTAGTTCACGTCGACAGGCGCCGGCATGACAAAGCCCTTCTCGGCCGCCAGGCGCTGGATGCGGTCGGTCGCGCTGAGCTGCGAGACGTCAAGGCGAAGCGCGGCGTTGCTTCGCTCGAGCGTCGCCGTCGCGTCGACCGCGCGGCCGATGCCCGCGTTGAGCTTGAGCAGCGAGACCTGCATCGCGACGATGCCGATCAGCCCGAAGCCGATGATGACGATCCACGCGCGGCTGCCGACGAGGCGGTCCATCGCGCGGCTGCCGGAGACACCGAGCGCAAGCCCTGCGGCGCGCGAGGCGATCGCGGCGCCGCCACCGGCGACGATGCGCAGCGGGCGCGGCGCGGGCACCGCGCGCGGGCGTGGGTCGTAGGCCGGACCGGACACGCGCCGCGGTGCGGCGGGGCTCGGCGAGCGGCGAAGCTTGCGGTCATGGTGCGTTGCTGCTGCTGCGGAGCGGCTCATTCCGTGTCCTCTCGTAGCTTGGACGCAACGCGCAGGCGCGCCGAGCGCGCACGCGGGTTTGCCGCGACCTCGCCCGGGGTGGGCGCGATCGAGCGGCGGCTGAGCAGTTCGGCTTCAGGCTCGCGACCGCAGCCGCAGACCGGCAGATCGGGCGGGCAGATGCAGCCTTGCGCGCGGGCGACGAGGAAGCGCTTGACGCGCCGGTCCTCGAGCGAGTGAAAGGAGATCGCGCCGAGGCGGCCGTCGATGCGCAGCAGGTTCCATGCCAGCGGAAGCGCTGCATCGAGCTGGCCGAGCTCGTCGTTGACGGTGATCCGCAATGCCTGGAAGGCGCGCTTGGCGGGATGGCCGGCCGCGAAGCGCGCCGGTGCCGGTACTGCGGAGGTGATGACGTCGACGAGCTCGATCGTCGAGGAGATCTCGCCGCGGCCGCGCGCACGGACGATCGCGCGGGCGATCTGACGCGCGTAGCGCTCCTCCCCGAGGTCGCGGAAGATCGCCTCCAGGCAGCGCGGCTCGGCCTCGTTGACGAGCTGGTGGGCGCTGGTTTCGAGGTTCGGGTCCATGCGCATGTCCAGCGGCGCGTCGTAGGAGTAGGAGAAGCCGCGCTCCCAGGTGTCGATCTGCATCGAGGACATGCCGAGATCCATCAGCACGAGATCCGCGCGCACCCCCTCCTCGTGCAGCTGCGCGAGGCCGTCGACGAACGACGCGCGGATGAAGCGCGTCGTGCACTGCAGCTCGCGTGCGAGCTCGGCGAAGCGCTCCGCGGCAACCGGGTCACGGTCGATCGCGATCAGCGTGCCCCGCGAGCCGATGCGCTCCGCGAGCAGGCGCGCGTGTCCGCCTGCACCGAAGGTGCAGTCCACGACCGTCTGGCCCGGGCGCGGATCGAGCAACTCGATCGCCTCGCCGGCCAGCACCGGCACGTGCGGAATGGTCATGTCAAGCAGTGTGGCCAAGGGATGCGGTGATGTCGGAGACTTCGGAGGCGAGCACGTCGTTGTAGTCCGCCCAGGTGGCGCGATCCCACAGCTCGAGCGCTTTGCCGGTGCCGGTCACGACGACGTCCTTGGAGAGGCCTGCGTGCTCGAGCAGGAACGTCGGAACCCCGACCCGGCCGGCAGCGTCGAGTTCGGTGTCGATCGAGTTGGCGGCGAAGAAGCGCTCGAGCTTCTGCGCCTCGCGTGAGAGCGGGTGAAAGTCGGCCAGCGCGGACTGCGCGTACTGCTCGTACGCGAGCGGCGTCCAGATCGCGACACAGCGTTCGAGGCCCTTGGCGAGCACAACGCCCTCTGACAGCGCCGCGCGAAAGCGGGCCGGAACCGTGAGCCGGTTCTTTGCGTCGAGGGAGTAGTCGAAGGTTCCACGAAAGGCCATAGATGACGGGGGCCGAAGTTCGGGAGCCGGGTTGGAGGGGTGGGAGGAGCCCCTCCAACCCGGCTCGCTGTCGCGACGATATCCCACTTCCCCCCACTACGCAACTCATCCTGCACGCTTTCTCCCACCAAGGAGCTTCAGTGGACAAATGAACGAGAAAAACCCCCGCGCTAGCAGGGGTTTCGAGGTGGGAGACGTGGGCCCTGCTGCAAGCGCTCGCGCGGCACGAGCGCTTGCAGATGGGCGTTATGGGCGGTGGATTGCAGGACCAGCGCGATTCCGCCGGTCGGTGTGCATCAGAGCCTAACGTTCAGGACGCGCAGACCTTGAAGCCGTATTGCTTGCCGAGACGCTCGCCTTCGTCATTGTTGGCGTCGTTTGAGTCGGCGATGTTGTCCGCCTTTGACTCGTCGCCGTCCTCAGCGGCCTCCTGCAGCTGTTCGGCGACGTCAATCGTCTTGTCGGCCGACGCGAAGTACCCGTCGAGTGTCGCCTTGTCCTCACTCGGTGCCGGCAACGCACCGAGCTGCTCACGGGTCTTGCGCAGTTGGGCGACAACGTCCTCGAGTACCGGTGCGATCTCCTTGACGTCAGGATCGTCGCCCAGTGCATCGAAGCGCTTCTCGAGGCCGTCGGTTGCCTTCTTGCCCTCGCGGCAGATGTCATCGGCCTGTGCGATGTACTCGGCCTTGGTCAGCGGCTTGGCCGTCTCCTGCTGCGTGTCGCCCGTCGAGCCCGTCGATCCGGACTCCTTGTCGTCATCCCCGCCGCAGCCCGCCACGGCCAGGGCCGCGGTGCCGAGCACTGCCAGAAACGTCCTATGCATCTTCATCTCCTCTAACCACTAGTACTGCTCCGTTAGGTCAGGGTGGTTGTTGGAGTGGGTGAGCGGGCGGCAGCCGTCTGCGGCAGGTTGGGCATGTCCCGTGCCAGCAGGCCAGGAGCTGTTGGAGCTCTCTGACGATCT
>Ga0136637_1000003_pt1 | contig 39469 bp, 40 predicted proteins | sample AntDrymUQ8572106_2_FD_105497 | JGI IMG/M metagenome (GOLD analysis project Ga0136637, IMG submission 105497) | Polar desert sand microbial communities from Dry Valleys, Antarctica - metaG UQ857 (21.06) | ecosystem: Environmental > Terrestrial > Soil > Desert | place: Antarctica: Dry Valley... | reverse complement strand
GAGGCGCGCCTGCGCCTCGAAGCGCTCGCGCTGCTCGTCGGGATCGTTGAGCTCGGTGAAGGCATTGGCGATCTCGACCCCGCCGCAGAAGGCCTCCCAGCGCTCGGTCAGTCCCTCCTCGCTGCGGTGCGCCTTGGCAAACGGCGACAGCTGTACCGGGTAGTCCATGACGAAGGTCGGCTGCTGCAGCTTGGGCTCGACGAACCTGCTCAGCAGGTCGTCGACGAGCTGCGGCCAGGTGCGGTCCTCGGTCGGCAGGCGCTCGCCGATCGCCGACGCGAGCGCCGCGCGGTCGCGGTGCTCGAGGATGTCTATCTGCGTCTCGTCACGGATCGCGTCGCGCAGCGTGACGCGCCGCCAGGGCGGCGTGAAGTCGATCGGTCCGGACGCGCCAACCTGCTCGGCGACCGACGAGACGAGCTTCTCGAGGCGGTCGGCGACGTCGTTGTAGTCCGCGTAGGCCTCGTAGAACTCGAGCATCGTGAACTCGGGGTTGTGCTTCGTCGAGAGCCCCTCGTTGCGGAAGTCCTTGCCGAGCTCGTAGACGCGCTCGAGGCCGCCGACGATGCAGCGCTTGAGGTAGAGCTCCGTCGCGATGCGCAGGTACAGCGTTCGGTCCAGCGCGTTGTGGTGCGTCGTGAAGGGCCGCGCCAGCGCGCCGCCGTAGAGCGGCTGAAGGACCGGGGTCTCGACCTCGATGAAGCCCTCGTCGTCGAGGAAGCGACGGACGGCGGAGATCGTCTTGGCGCGCGCGATGAACAGCGATCGCGCCTCCTCGTTGGCCATCAGGTCAAGCTCGCGCCGGCGATAGCGCGTCTCGACGTCCTGCAGGCCGTGATGCTTCTCAGGCGGCGGACGCAGCGACTTGGCGAGCACGGTGTAGCTCTCGAGCTTGAGCGTGATCTCACCGCGGCGCGTGCGCATCGCGCTGCCGTCGACGCCGATGATGTCGCCGAGATCCAGGCCCAGAAGGCGCTCGTGCGCCTCCTCGCCAAGGACGTCGACGCGGGCCTGCAGCTGCAGCCGGCCGGAGCGGTCGACGAGGTCGAGGAAGGCCATCTTGCCCTGCCCGCGGCGGGCGGCGAGACGGCCCGCGACACGATGGCGCACCTCGGTCTCCTCGCCGTCGGCGAGCTGCGCGTGGGCTGCGTGGACGTCGGCTATCGGCGCGACGCCCGCGAAGGCGTGCGGAAACGGGTCGATCCCATCGGCGCGCAGACGATCGAGCTTCGCGCGCCTGACGGCGAGCAGGTTCACGAGTCAGCACGGCGCCGGCATCCTGCCGGCGCCCCCGATGCAGAGGTCTTCATCCTGTCGACCTTAACCGCCCGGCTTCGCCGGGCTCCTTCGGAGTCCTAGAGACCGACGTCGATCTTCGTGATCTTGTACTTGATCTTCTTGCCGTTGGGCAGCGGCACATCGACGATGTCGTTGCGCTTGTGGCCCATCAGCGCCTTGCCGACTGGCGACTCGTTGGAGAGCCGCTCGGGCGGCTTGGCCTCGGGCGAGCCGACGATCGTGAAGCGCTGCCCCTTACCGGTCTTCTCGTCCTTGACATTGACGATCGAGCCGACCTGGACCTTCTCGGTCGTCACGTCCTTGGCGTCGATCACCGTGGCGGAGCGCAGCCGCTCCTCGACCTGGGCGATCTTCGCCTCGACCATCGCCTGCTCGTTCTTGGCGTCGTCGTACTCCGAGTTCTCGGTGATATCGCCGAACTCGCGCGCCTCCTTGATGCGGAGAGCGACTTCGCGGCGCTTCTCGCCTTGCAGATGCACGAGCTCGTCCTTGAGCTTCTCGAGTCCTTCAGCAGTGAGGATGACGTCCTTGGGCATGGGCTCCCGGGGATAGAAAAACCCGCACCGGGGCGGGAGAAATTCACGAGCGGCGGTCTGGGCGACGCAGGAGGATAGCAGCGCGTCAAGCGGCTGCCGTAAGCGATTGGGAAGCCTCCAGCACGGCGCGCGCCGCGTCGACGGACTCGGTCGCCTGAAGCGCGGCCTGCAGCCTCTTGGAGCCGCCAAGACGATCGATGTACCAGGGGTAGAACTTGCGCAGGTAGCGGCCCGCGCGCACGTCGCCGAGGTGCTCGACGGCGCGCTGCATGACCCACTCGAGCTCGTCGCGGATCTCGCGCCCGGTCGGCTCGCCGTCGCGCGCGCCGAGCAGCTGCTCGAACAGCCACGGGTTGCCGAGGCCGCCGCGGGCGAGCATGACCGCCGCGCAGCCCGTGTGCTCGAACGCCGCGCGGATGCCCTCGGCGTCGTTCATCCCGCCGCTGAGGACCACCGGCGCCGCGAGCGACTGGGACAGCTCGCGGGCGAGCTCGTAGTCGGGCGAGCCCCTGTGGTGGACCTGCGCCGAACGCGGATGAAAGGAGATCGCCGCGACGCCGGCCTCGTCGACGAGCCGGTGGGCGAGCGTGAAGCCGTCGGTCGCCCCGGTGACCAGGCCGGAGCGCAGCTTGACGGTGACCGGCAGGCCAGAGCCCTCGCACGCCGCGACCGCGACCGCGACCGCGGTGTCGGGATCCTTGATCAGCGCCGCCCCGGCGCCCGTCTTGCAGACCTTCGGGACCGGGCAGCCCATGTTGAGGTCGATGATGTCGGCTCCGGCTGCCGCGACCTGCGCGGCAGCCGAGCGCATGACGGCTGGATTGTGGCCGAAGAGCTGGATCGCGACGGGGCCGCCGTCGCGCTCGTCGGGCTCGATGCGCAGCATCTCCGTGCATGTCTTGTCGTTGCCGTAGTGCACGCCGAAGCTCGACACCATCTCGCTGAACGCAAGCCCCGCGCCGTAGCGCTTGGCCTGCAGGCGAACGAACCAGTTACCGATGCCGGCCAGCGGCGCGAGCGCCACCCGGTTGGGAATCGTGAGGCCGCCGAGGGTCCATGGGTCGTTGAGGGTGCGCATGGGGTTGGTCTGGATGGTAGGGGCGAGAAGTCACGTGATGCTGTTCGTCGACCACACGCCTACGAATTGCGCTCATACAACAGCCGCAGCCCGGTCAGCGTCAGAAAATCGTCAACCTCGTCGATCAGCTCGGTGAACGGGGCGATCGCGCCGGCGAGGCCGCCGGTGGCGACGACGTCGGTCTCTTCGCCGAGCTCCTCGAGCAGGCGGTGCAGGATGCCGTCGACGGCGCCGGCGAAGCCGTAGATGACACCCGAACGGATCGCGTCGACGGTGCTCTTGCCGATCACGGCGCGCGGCGCGGCGAGGTCGATCGTCGGGAGCTTGGCGCCGCGCTCGGTCAGCGCCTGCAATGAGATCTCGACGCCGGGGACGAGCACGCCGCCGAGGAAGTCGCCCTCGGGGCCGACGATGTCGAAGTTCACCGAGGTGCCGAAGTCGACGCAGATCGCAGGGCCGCCGAAGCGCTCGCGGATAGCGACGGCGTTGGCGAGCCGGTCGGCACCGATCTCGCGTGGGTTGTCGTAGCGCAGCGCCATCCCGGTCTTCAGCCCGGGGCCCACGCAGAGCATCGAGTGGCCGAGGTAGCGCGTTCCCATCGCCAGCCACTCGGGCTCCAGCGCGGGGACGGTCGACGACACGATCGAGGCGTTGATGTCAGCCAGGCCGATGCCGCGCAGCTCGAGCAGGTTGCGCAGCACGGCCCCGAGCTCGTCGCGCGTGGAATGGGGCAGCGTTGCGAAACGCCAGTGCTCGACGAGCGTGTCGTCCGTGAACGTGCCGAAGTGCGTCTGGGTGTTACCGACATCAACGGCGAGCAGCATGCGGGCGACTTTATGCTGTCGGCACCGTGAACAAGCTCTATGTCGTCCACTCGTCGCATCCGTCCGAGGCGGTGAAGAAGGCGCTCGAGCTCTAGCTCGCCGGTCGCCCAAGCGACGCCCTGACGCAGCGCTTGTTCGCGAACTTCCCCGGCGACGTGCCCGCGGGCGCCTATCCGGCTGACTGGACGGATTGGATCAGCGCCGCATCCGCCCGCTGAAGCTCAGGCGCCCATCGCCCGCGCGCGCTGGGCGAGCTCGACCGTCACGGGCCGCACGTCGGCGGCGTCCGCGAGCGGATCGTCGAACAGCACGCGGGCCGGCGCCGACTGGCCCGCACCGGTGCAGCTGAGGTCGATGCCGTAGCGGTCGATCCCGGTGCAGAACGCTGAGACGGCACCGCGCGCGCCGCCGAGCTCGCGCGCGATCGCCAGCAGTCCCTCCGAGTAGGACTTGTTGAGCAGGTCGGCGACCTTCGCCGCGACGGGCGCCGTCGGGTCGGGCTCGGCAGCGTGGTACTCGTCCGGGGAGATCGTGTCGACCCGGTAGAAGCCGCCGACGCAGTGCACATGCTCGACCTCGAGCACCCATAGCGCGAACTCGTCCCAGCCGGCGTAGAGCCCGGCGCCGGGGACCGCCGCCACGTAGGCGTCGAGCGCCGCCTCGGCCCGCTCGCCCTCGGGCTGCACGGCGCCTCCGGCGAGCGTGATGCGCGGGCGGTCGAGCGGGTCGCCCGGGGCCAACGGGTCGTGGATCGCGATGCTTGCGCGCTGATCGCGCTGAAGATTGCTGCCGTCAAGGGCCAGCGTCGAGACGAGCAGCACGGGGTTGCCGTCCTCCATCGCTCCGTAGGCGACGAGCGAGCACCAGGGATCGCCAGCATCGCCGACGGTCGCCAGGTGACCGACCGTCTGCGAGGAGACGAGCGTGCGCGTCTCCTCGGCCGGACTGCGGCGCTGCCCTGCGTCGCCTGCGTCGTCGTATGCGCTCATGGGACGGAACGCTATTTGATTGTGAGCGGCGGCCCCGCGCGGCGCACGCCCTCGGTCACCGGCAGCGCGGCGAGCGCGTCGGCAAGCCGTTCCCCGCTCGGCGTCGTCAGCTCGAAATCGAGCTCGAGCAGCGGGATCAGCACGAAGCGCCGCGCGAGCACCTGCTCGTGCGGGAGCGTCAGCCGCTCGCCCGTGAGCTTGGCGTCGCCGAGCAACAGCACGTCGACGTCGATCGCGCGCGGCCCGTGGCGCCGCGCACCGTCCTCGCGGCCGAGCTCGGCCTCGACGGTCTTGCACGCATGGAGCAGCGCTTCCGGCTCAAGCGACGTGCACACGCGCAGGCAGGCGTTGAGGAAGTCTGGCTGGTCGAGGATCTCGCCGACGGGATCGGTGTCGTATGTCGACGAGCTCGCCTCGACGATCACGCCGTGCGCCGGCAGCGCATCGACGGCGGCCTGCAGCTGCGCTCGCCGCTCACCGAGGTTCGAGCCGAGGCCGAGGTAGCCGACCACAGCCTCTGGGCTCAATCGTCGTCGGGCGGCTCGAGCTCGCGCCAGACCTCGACCGAGATGTCCTCGACCGTCAGGGCGATCGGTGGCTCGGGCTTGGACGCCTTGACCGAGACGGCCTGCGCGCCGAAGTCGCGCAGCAGGCGATCGGCGACGGCGGCGCAGAGGCGCTCGAGCGTCTTGTCGGAGCGCTGCGTGGCGACGAGCGCTGCGACCTCGCAGACGCGCGCGTAGTCGACCGTGTCCTCGAGCCGGTCGGTGACCGTCGCGTCGACCTCGCCGAGCTCCAGGCGAATGTCCAGCAACAGGCGCTGGCCGACCTCGCGCTCGGCAGCGGTCACGCCCACGTGCGTGAACAGCGACAGGCCGTTGACCTCGACCGTGACGACGGTCTGGACGTGGCGTTCGTCGTCGAACTCCTCGTCGTCTAGCTCGTCGTCGGCGGAGCCCATCGCCCGCGCAACGTAGCAGCCGCCACCGCCAGCGCATCGCGCGCCTCGGGGACGTCGTGAACGCGAAAGATGCTCGCGCCGCGAGCGAGCGCGAGCACGTTCGCGGCGATCGTGCCGGGCACCCGCTCGTGGGCATCGCGTCCGGTGATCCGCCCGAGAAACGACTTGCGCGAGGTGCCGATCACGATCGGGCGCCCGAGCGCGACCAGCTCGTCCAGGCGACGCAACAGCTCGAGGTTGTGGTCGACGGCCTTGCCGAAGCCGATCCCGGGATCGAGCCAGATGCGCTCCTCGGCGATCCCCTGCGCCACGGCGAACTCGAGGCGCTGCTCGAGGAACGCCTTGACGTCGGCGACGACGTCGTCGTAGCGCGGGTCGGACTGCATCGTGCGCGGCTCGCCGAGCATGTGCATCAGGCAGCAGTCACAGCCGCGCTGCGCGATCAGGGGCGCCATCTCCGGGTCGCCGCGCAGCGCCGTGACGTCGTTGACGATCGCCGCGCCCGCGTCCAAGGCGGCCGCCGCAACAGCGGCCTTCGATGTGTCGATCGACAGGCGCGCCTGCACGCCGGCAAGCGCCTCGAGCACCGGCACGACGCGCGCCAGCTCCTCGGCCTCATCGACCGGGCCGGCGCCCGGCCGCGTGGACTCGCCGCCGACGTCGAGGATCGCCGCGCCGTCGGCTACCAATGCTCGGCCATGCTCCACGGCCGCGGTGGCATCGAGCCACTCGCCGCCGTCGGAGAACGAGTCCGGCGTTACGTTGATGACCCCCATGACGACGGGGTCAGGAATCAGAGCTCGGGCTTCTTCGGCGCGTGGCCGCGCGTCTCGAGTCCGCCGGCCAGGCCCGGGCGCGGCAGCGCGCGCGGCGCCTTCTGGCCGGACTTGTCGGCTGGCGTCGGCGGCGGTGGCAGCTCGGGGGCGGGCTCGTTGGGGAAGACGTCCTCCTCGGGCGTGCCCTTCAGCAGCGCCTCGAACTCCTGCTTCTCGATCGTCTCGCGGCGGACGAGGATCTCCGAGACGGTGTTCAGCGTGTCCAGGTGCTCGGTGAGGATGTCCTTGGCGCGCTGGTGTGCGGACTCCACGACGCGGCGGATCTCGTCGTCGATCTCGCGGGCGATCTCGTCGGAGTAGTCCGGCTCGGAGGAGAACTCGCGGCCGAGGAACGGCTGGCTGTGGTCGTGGCCGAAGACGCGCGGGCCGAGCTTCTCGCTCATGCCGTAGCGCATGACCATCGCCTTGGCCGTCGCCGTCACCTTCTCGATGTCGTTCGATGCGCCGGTCGTGATCTCGCCGAAGACGATCTCCTCCGCGGCGCGGCCGCCGAGCGTCATCGACATCGAGTCGGTCAGCTCCGCGCGCGTGGTCAGGAAGCGATCCTCGGCCGGCATCGAGATCGTGTAGCCCAGTGCCTGGCCACGACCGATGACGGAGATCTTGTGGACCGGGTCGGAGTGCTCGAGGTAGTGGCCGACGATCGCGTGACCCATCTCGTGGAAGGCCGTGATGCAGCGCTCCTTCTCGCTCATGACCCGCGTCTTCTTCTCCGGGCCGGCGATCACGCGCATGATCCCCTCTTCGAGCTCGTGCTGGCCGATCTCGCGCTTGCCGGTGCGGGCCGCGAGCAGCGCCGCCTCGTTGACGAGGTTTGCCAGGTCGGCGCCGGTGAAGCCTGGCGTCTGACCGGCGAGATCGTCGGTGTTGATCTCCTTGGCCAGCGGCTTGCCGCGCGTGTGGACCGAGAGGATCTTCGCGCGGCCCTTGCGGTCGGGGCGATCGACGACGATCTGGCGATCGAAGCGGCCCGGGCGCAGCAGCGCCGGGTCGAGGATGTCGGGCCGGTTGGTGGCGGCGATCAGGATGATGTTGTCGGTCATCGTGAAGCCATCCATCTCGACGAGCAGCTGGTTGAGCGTCTGCTCGCGCTCGTCGTGACCGCCGCCCATGCCGGCGCCGCGATGGCGGCCGACGGCGTCGATCTCGTCCATGAAGATGATGCAGGGGCTGTTCTGCTTGGCCTGCTCGAAGAGGTCGCGCACGCGGCTGGCGCCGACGCCGACGAACATCTCGACGAAGTCCGAACCGGAGATCGAGAAGAACGGCACGCCCGCCTCGCCGGCGACCGCGCGGGCAAGCAGCGTCTTGCCGGTGCCCGGAGGTCCGAAGAGCAGCACGCCCTTGGGGATCCGTGCGCCGAGCGCCTGGAACTTCTTCGGGTTCTCGAGGAACTCCTTGATCTCGTGCAGCTCCTCGACGGCCTCGTCGGCCCCGGCGACGTCGCGGAAGGTGATCTTCGGCGAGTCGACGCTCATGCGCTTGGCGCGCGATTTGCCGAAGGACATGACCTTCGAGCCGCCGCCCTGCATCTGGTTCATGAGGAAGATCCAGAAGCCGATGAAGATCAGGAACGGCAGCACGTAGGTCAGCAGCGACAGCCAGCCGCTGGTGCGCGTGCCCTTGATCGCAAAGCTCTGGATCTTGTTGTCCTGCTCGGCAGTCAGGAGCTGGTTGGCCAGCGTGTCCCCGTAGGCGGTGGGGAAGCCGATCTTGTAGTCCTCGCCCTTGCCCTTGAGCTTGAGCTTGACGTTGAGCTCATTGCTCTTGTTGCGCATCTCAACGGACTTGATCTGGCCGTTGTTCAGCTGCGTGGTGAACTCGCCGAAGCTCGGATTGGGCTTCTTGTTCGGATTGCTGATGAGCTGCTGCGCGAAGAACGCCAGGATCACGACGATCAGGATCGGGAACGCGGCGCTCTTGGAGAATCTGCTCATGCGAAAGCTTTACGGGGAGACACGAAGCAGCCAGCATAACACCGGCATTTGGCCGTCCGGGCCGGTGACACCGGGCCGAATGGCCAGGCTGGCGCGCCTACGTCTTCGCCGCCAGGGCCGCCACGTAGGGCAAGTTGCGGTAGCGCTCGGCGTGGTCCAGCCCGTACCCGACCACAAAGCGGTTGGCGATCTCGAATCCGACGTAGCGCGGCGTGATCTCCACCTTGCGCCGCTCCGGCTTGGTCAGCAGCGCGCAGACCTCAATCGATGCGGGATCGCGGGCGCCCAGGCTGCGCAGGAGATATTGCAATGTGAGACCAGAGTCGATGATGTCTTCGACGATCAACACATGCCGGCCTTCGAGCGCGACATCGAGATCCTTGAGGATCCGCACGACGCCTGAGGACTCCGTCGTCGAGCCGTAGCTGGCGACGGCCATGAAGTCAACCTCGCACGGCACATCGATGTGGCGCATGAGATCCGACAGGAAGAAGACGGCGCCCTTCAGGACGCCGACGAGCAGCAGATCCCGACCCTCGTAGTCCGTGCTGATCTGCGCACCGAGCTCGCGAACGCGGCGGGAGAGGTCATCGGGTTGGACGAGGATCTCGCCGACGTCGTCGTGGCGCATCGCGCCGCAGTCTAGGTGGACGCCCGGGCGATCTCGTTCGCGCAACTTCTGGCGGGCCAGGAGCGTTCAGACGGCATGACGCGCCGCCACATCCTGTCCGTCCTCGTGGCAACCGCCTCCTCGTCGCTTACGAGCGCGCCGGTCGGACCGAGGTCCGCATCCGCCGCCCGGGCAGCGCGATCGACCCGCCGGAGGACATTGATGCAGTTCAGGTCGCGGGAGCCGACCGCCCCGCCGGCGTCGGCACCACCGTCAGCACCCCGTTCTCCACCACCGCCCGCGCTCCGTCACCCAGGTCAAGTGCCCCGTCGCCGAGGCCAAGCAGGTCGTCCAGCCGCCACGCGGCCCGGGCGCACAGGCGTCCGGCTGCACGCTCGGCCAGGCGGCGAACGACGAGCCGCGCGAGCGCGGGTGGCAGCGCCGCGAGCTTCGCAACCTCGATCCGCTCCTCCCCGCCCAGCGCCGCGTCCACGACCTCGTCAAGCACCGCGGCCTCATCGCGCAGCAGCTCGGCCGTGCGCAGGATGTTGGCCTCGGCCGCCGGGTGCAGCTCACGCAACGCGGGCACGAGCGTAGCGCGGACGCGGTTGCGCGCGTAGGTCGGATCCTCGTTGGATGCATCGTCGCGCCACGCCAGCCCGCGTTCCGTGCAGTACGCGGCGGTCTGCTCGCGTGTCGCTCGCAGCAGCGGGCGGACGAGCCGGCCGTCGCGCTCGGCCATGCCGAGCAGCGCGCGGCGACCCGGTGAGACGACGAGGCGGTAGAGCACGGTCTCGGCCTGATCGGTCGCCGTGTGGCCGGTCGCGAGGTTCGCGCCGCGGGCGCTGGCGGCGCGCGCGCCCGCGCCGAGCCGTACGTCGCGCGCCCACGCCTGCAGGTTGCCGGAACCCTCCGGGCGCAGGGAGTGCTGCAGTTCGAGCGCGACGCCGAACCGCTCGCAAAGCGCGCGGCAATGAGCCTCGTCGCCATCCGCGGCGCCGCGCAGCGCGTAGTTGACGTGCAGTGCGGTGACCGCGTCGACGCCGGCGAGGCGGACCGCGACGTCGAGCAGGCAGACCGAATCGCGGCCGCCCGACAGCAGCACGACGACGGGCTGGCCCGCCGGCAGCAGGCCAGTCACGCGCGCGCCCTCGAGCAACTCCTCGGCCGAGCCCATCGGGCGAGTCTAGGGTCAGATCAGCTCACGCCGCGGTGCTGCTCAAGCTCCAGCTCTCCAGCGGCCACGAGCTGACGCGCTGGGCAGCCCAGCGACAGATGCTCTGACGTTCAGCGCCTGCTTCGAAGAATCGAACGCAGCAGCAGCACGGCGCAGACCGCTGCGATGGCGCCGGGCACTGCCGGGTTCTGCAGCTTCTTGCGCAGGGCGGCGGCCTGCGGCGAGCTCTGGCCCAGGCCGACCTGTGACTTGACCTGCACGACCTTGTCGTGGACCTGCTCCTTCTTGTCCTCGACCTTGTCGTGCAGCTGGCCCTTGACGTCGGCCTTGTTGGCGAGCGCCTCGACCGTCTCGCCGAGATCCTCGCGGACCTTCTCGATCTCCTCACGCAGCAGCTCGCGCTCGTCGGGCTGATGCTCGACCGGCTGCGAGTCGTCGACGCGATCGGGGGCGCTCATCGGTGCACCGTCTCGGTCGGGCGATGGTCATTCGGATCGCCGCGGTGGGCAACGTGCTCCTTGACGGACGCGACGTCCTGCTTGGTGCTGGCCATCGCCTCCTCGGGAACCGGCGGGCCGGCGTGCTCGATCTCGCGCTTGCCGGTGAGCGCCAGCACGGCGGCGACGGCGAACAGGACGACGGCGACGATCAGCGCCGCCAGCCAGGCGTCCATCGCGGTCGCCAGCACCAGCACGAGCGCGGCGATCAGCGTGCCGACCCCGTAGAGCGTCACCATTCCGCTGGCGCCGAGGAGCCCGGCACCGACGCCGGCCTTCTTTCCCTTGTCCTTCAGCTCGAGCGTTGCGAGCCGGATCTCGTCGCGAACGAGTGTCCGGGTCTGCTCGGTGAGCTGCTTGAGCAGCTCGGCGATCGAGCGGTCGCTGGCCATAGCCCACGCATTCCCTCCGCCGCGGCGCCTTCAAACGTCGCCGTGCGCGCCAACCCGGGGCGGACGTGACGACGGCGGGACCATGGCCCCGCCGTCTGCGGGCGACACGGCCCGCTGCTTCGGTCGACGACGCTCGTCTTTGTACCGGCGGCGCCTTGCGGATGGCGAACCATCCACTGCTCGACCTGATGCCTTATGGATACGCCTCTCGAGGCGCGCTGTCAACGCTTCTGGACGATCAGACCTTCAGATGCGGGTACTCGCGCTCGACGACTTCTCGGTATTGCTCGTAGACCGGCTTGGTGATCGGAATCAGGGCCAGCGCGGCCTTGACGTCGCCGCCGGTCTTGATTCGCCGCCGCGCGATCGCCACGGCGACGTTCTCCTTGCCCTGGAAGTACTTGTTGGCGACCGTCGAGGACATCTTCATCTGGACCTTGGACTTCCAGCCCACGTCGTCGCTCCACTCCCAGTGGAGGTTGCCGTCCTCGCCCTCCTCGGTGGCGCGGATGTTGACGACGAGGTCCATGTCGTCGAACTCGAAGCGCTGCGGCACGTCGGCGTCGCGCAGCTTCGGCCCCATGTCGGGGTCGTCGCTCATCAGCGCGAAGATGCGGTCCATGACCTCGCGGAACTCCTTGGGACCGGTGAACTCGGCGTCGGCCATCAGGACGGTGGCTTCGGCGCCGCGGGCTTGGCCTTCGCCGCGGCGGGCTTGGGCTTGGCTTTCGCGCCAGGCTTGGGCTTGGGCTTGGGCTTGGGCGCCGCGCGGCGCGTCGGCGGCTTGCTCTCGAGCGCCGCTACGCGGGCGGTCAGCGCCCGCACCTCGGCGCGCAGCGACTTGAGGTCCTCCGCCGTCGCGGGGCGCAAGTCGTCGACCGCGCCGCGCAGGCGGCCGGCGGTGTTGCCGAGCTCGTCGAGCAGCTCGCCGATGCGCTCGCGCGGAATCTGTGTCTGGAACGCCTGGTCTACTGCGTCGCGGACAGCCTCGACGCGCGATGACGACTTCTTCTTGGCCATCTGTCGATCATATGCGGGACTCTGATGCCCGTCCACATCCACTCCACCGCGCCGCTGGCGCCGCGCGTGCTGCTGCCCGGCGATCCCGGCCGTGCGCTTGCCCTTGCCCAACTCGTGCTGTCAGAGCCGCGGATGTTCAACCACAACCGCGGGCTATGGGGCTATACGGGAATGGCAGCCGACGGCGAGCCGATGACGATCCAGAGCACGGGGATGGGCGGCCCGAGCGCAGCGATCGTGCTCGAGGAGCTGTGCGACCTGGGCCTTGAGCGCGCCATCCGCGTGGGCACTTGCGGTGCGCTGGACGAGGGCTTGGAGCTCGGCGACCTGATCATCGCCGACGCTGCGCTGGCGACCGACGGGACGAGTCGCGCTCTCGGCGCCGGAGAGCGAGTGCACGCCGATGCGGCGCTCGTCGAGCGGCTGCGCGCGGCTGCGGGCGCCGGCGCCCGCGTTGGCAGCGTCGCGACCGTCGACCTGTTCTACGACCGCGGGCCCTCGCGTACGCGCGAGTTGACGTCTGCGGGCGCGCTCGCAATCGAGATGGAGGCCGCGACGATCCTGCGCATCGGGCAGCTGCGCGGCCTGCCGACGGCGTGCCTGCTCGCCGTCACCGATGTCTTCGGCCCCGACGGCGAGCGCACGCGCATCGATGACGAAGGTCTGATCCGCGCCGGCGAGGACCTCGGCCGCGTCGCCGCGGGTGCGCTCGGGGCCTGACGCCCGCGGGCGCCCGCCTCAGCCGGGGACGGTCAGGCGCTCTTGGCCGGTCGGCACCGGCTCGATGCCGCCGGGCAGGGCCGCGCACAACGCGCTGAGCTCCCGCGCCAGTGCACCGAGCTGCGCCTCGATGGCCTCGAGCCGCTCGTCGATCGCGCTGCCGGCGGATAGCGCCGACAGGCGCTCGTCGAGGCGGTCGATGCCGTCCTCGATGCCTTCCAGGCGCTGGGATACCGAGCGCACCCGGCGCGTCAGCCGCTCGATGTCGGCGGCCGTCGGGATGTTCAGCGCGCTGAACGCCGCCTCCTGGGCGGCACCTGCCTTCTCGCGCGCCTCGAAGGCGCGTGAGATCGCCGTGGAGACCAGCGGGTTCTCGAGCAGGTCCTCGGCCAGCTTGCCGAGCGTGTCCTCGCCCTGTCGCGTCAGCCGCTCGCGCAGCCCTTCAGCCTCGGTGTCATCGCTCATACGGACCTCGGTTGTCGTGCCGGATCAGGCCCAGGCAGGCTAGCGCAGGAACCGCGCTCGCCGATCGCGGCCCCCTCCGGCGACCCGCCGCCGAGCCGGCGTGGCGATGCACGCGAGCGCCCCCGCGGTTCCGTCCACCCGAGGAAGTGGAATGCTCCGTCTGAGGCAACCATGCGATGGGGATTGGCGCGGATTGCGAATCCCTTGTAGGCTGCCAGCCACGCGCATCGGGGTCGCGTACATGATCACCTCCAGGGGGGAGTTGCCGGACACATGCACCACAAGCGAAAGCTGCTCGTCGCTCTGGTCGTAACCGGGGCATTGACTGCTGGTTTTGGGACAACAGCCTTTACCGCGAGCGCCCAGCCGCGGACTTTCAAGGTCACACTCCTTGGGAACATTACGACCACGGTCACATTGGATCTGCCGCCCGGCACGCCGCTGAGCGCCGTCAAGATCCCAGGTCTCGGAGACCTGCCAATCCTTGCGATCGTCGAAATTACGGCCGTGGCGCCGGGTGCTCCGACGACCGTTGCGCCAACGACTCCTGCCGGCCCGACCGCGGACGCCCCTGCCGCCGGTCAGACCGATGACCAGGATCCGGCCAACAAGAAGAAGGGCTCGAGCAGCAGCAGCAGCAGCAGTCGCGACAGCGACACGCGTGGTGGCCTGATCGCCAACCCGAAGCCCACGCGCGATCAGCCCACGCCCACGCGTATGCGCAACTCGCGCGGCATCCCGACGCTCGACAACCCCACGACGTCACTGGCCCTTCCCGGCCCGTCGCCGATCGGCGTTCCGAACTTCTTCATCAACAAGTTCACGATCCCGCCGTTCCTGCTCTCGATCTACCAAGCCGCCGGCATCCAGTACGGCGTGCGCTGGGAGGTCCTTGCCGCGATCAACGAGATCGAGACCGACTACGGCCGCAACCTCAACGTCAGCTCCGCGGGCGCCATGGGCTGGATGCAGTTCATCCCGTCCAGCTGGAAGGCCTACGGCGTCGACGCCAACCAGGACGGCAAGAAGGATCCGTACAACCCCGTTGACGCGATCTTCGCCGCTGCCCGCTACCTCAAGGCGGCGGGTGCCGACAAGGACCTGCGCAAGGCGATCTTCGCCTACAACCACGCCGACTGGTACGTCAACTCGGTGCTGCTGCGCGCCCGCCTGATCGGTGGCCTGCCCGCCGATCTCGTCGGCTCGCTCAGCGGGCTGACACAGGGTCAGTTCCCGGTTCACGCACCGGCCCGGTACGCCGACGACCTGTCCGAGCGCGACGCCAACCGGCGTGTCGCTCGCGGCAAGAACGCGGCAGTACCGATCGAGGCCAACAAGTCGCGCCGCGGGATCAACATCTTCGCGAAGCCCGGCTCGCCCGTGATCGCCGTCCAGGACGGCACGATCACGAAGGTCGGCGAGACCGCGCGTCTGGGCAAGTTCGTGCAGATGCGCGACGTCTACGGCAACACCTACACCTACGCGCATCTGAAGAAGATCGCGACGTCGGTGGCGGTGCCGAAGCAGTCGTCGCAGAGCAAGGACTCGATCGCCAAGGAGCTGGCGCTGCCCCAGAAGGATGTGGCGCCGAGCCAGGCCGCGAGCGCGGGCAGCAACAAGAAGGATTCCGTCTCCAAGACCGTCGACAAGGTCAAGACAGGTGCCGCGGACACGGTCGGCGCGATCCAGGAGCAGGTCTCCAAGGAGCGCCTGTTCGCCAACCCGACGCGTCCGAAGGCGCTCGACAACGGCGGCAAGAAGCAGATCATCGACTCCACGTCGACGCTGCCCGGCACGCAGAGCCTGAAGTCGTACTTCACGGGCGACTCAGGGCTGAAGCGCGAGGACGTCGTCCTCAAGCCGCTCGTCGCCGGGCGCAAGGTGGTCGGTGGCGCGATCTTCGGTACGGTCGGCACGACGTCGTCGAAGGTCGCTCCGCACATCCTGTTCGAGATCCGGCCGGCCGGCCGCGGTGCTCCGAGGATCGACCCCAAGCCGATCCTCGACGGCTGGAAGCTGCTCGAGTCGACGGCGATCTACCGCGCCCAGGGCAAGAGCGCGTTCTTCGGGCCGGACGCCCAGAACGCCTCGATCGGTCAGATCCTGCTGATGAGCAAGGCGACGCTGCAGCAGCGTGTGCTCGCCAACCCGCGCATCGAGATCTACTCCTGCGGTCGGGAGAACATCAAGAGCGGGATCGTCGATCGCCGTGTGCTCGCAGCACTCGAGTTCCTCGCGGCGTCCGGGATCAAGCCGACGGTCACGTCGCTGCAGTGCGGCCACGGCTTCTACACATCGAGCGGCAACGTCTCGGCGCACTCGTCGGGCAACGCTGTCGACATCGCCAAGGTCAACGGCGTCCCGATCATGGGCAACCAGGGTCCGGGCTCGATCACCGACATCGCCGTGCGCCGACTGCTGACGCTGCAGGGCACCATGAAGCCCGCGCAGATCATCACGCTGATGAAGTACGACGGCGCCGACAACACGCTCGCGATGGGCGACCATGCCGACCACATCCATCTCGGCTACCGCCCGCAGTTCGATCCGACGACCAAGGCCGGTAAGCAGGCCGAGGCGATCCTCAAGCCGTCGCAGTGGATCAAGCTGATCGACCGGCTCGGGGACATCGCGAACCCGACGGTCAAGGTCCAGCCATCGAAGTACGCGATTCAGGCGAAGACCAGCCGCTCGAGCCGTTCGCATCAGGGCGAGTAGTTCAGCGGCGCACAATCCAACGACGACGCAGTACCTCGAAACCGCCGTGACCATGTCACGGCGGTTTCGCTTTGTGCAGTTCGAATATCCCTGGGTTCTCGGCCCGCAGCCTGGGCGCTACACGATCCGCGAGCGTCTCGGAGAGGCACCTGCCTACGTCCTCGTGCTGCGCACGCTGGGAGCGCCGGAGCGGCGGATGCTCGTCTCGCGGCGCCGCCCGCGCGAAGCGGCACCGCAGCCGCCCCCCTGTCCGGTCATGACGTCCCGTGCGACGCTCGTCGACACGGACGCGCTGGCGAACGTGAGCGCCGCTGAGCAGTGGCTCACCGAGGCCGATGCCGATGCGCTCGCCGACGACGCCCTGGCTCGGCTGAACCGCGTCCTGCACGGACACCGAGCGGCGACCGCCGACCCCTTTGCGCGGGAGGTCGCGCGCGAGCAGGCGCTCGTGACGCGCATCGGCTACGGCGATGGCGAGAGCGTCGCCGATGGCCGCTGGCTGGACGCGCGCGAGTTGGCGCCGCCTTACCGCGAGCGCGGCATGCGACCCGAACGCTCCGCGCTGCGCCCGCAGGAGCGCCTCGCCGCGCTGCTCGCCGGTCGCGACGCGGTGCTGGCCTGCGAGGAGCTCACCCTGCGGGCGCGCAGCGACCTCGACGCCGGGCGTCTGCGCGAGGCCGCACTTCAGCTGCGCGTCGCGCTGCAGGCCGCCCTCGCCGAGCTCGAGGCGTGGTCCGGACAGCCCTCGCTGCCCGAGCGCATCGAGGAGCTACGCGGCCGCCAGGAGGTCGTCGGCGCGGCTGCGGACGCCGCGTTGCTCGGTGGCATCAGCGACGAGCACATCGACACCGTGCGCAGCGTCCTGGGACGGGTCGAGGCGGCCCTGCGGGCGCGTACCGCCAGCGGCTTTGAGTAGAAGGCCGCTCAGAGCGCCGCGGCCAGCGCCTGCAGCTCATCCTCGACATCGCCTGTGAGCTTGACCGCCGCCTGGTCGTCCCAGGCCGTCGGGCCCTGGGTGACGATCGCGACGGTGCCTCCGTTGGCGAGCGTGACGCCGGGTAGCTGTGCTACCGGGAAGACCTCGAGCGACGAGCCGATGCACAGCAGCAGCCCGGCCTCTGTTGCGTAGCGTATCGCGCTTCCCAGGGCGTCGGCCACGAGGTACTCGCCGAACAGGACGACGTCGGGCTTCAGGGGACTGGCGCAATCGCAGGCGGGCACGCCATCCTGCGCTGCTCGCATCCGCTCGATCACGTCGTCCAGGCTGAAGGTCGCCCCACAGCTCAGACACGAGCTCGTTGCGATCGAGCCGTGCACCTCGACGAGCGTCTGCGTTCCCGCCCTGCGGTGCAGCATGTCGATGTTCTGCGTGACGACCGCGCTCAGCAGGCCGCGGCGCTCGAGCTCGACAAGCGCCTGATGGGCGCCGTTGGGCTGCTTGTCGCCCAGCGTCTGGAAGCGATCGCCATAGAAGCTCCAGAAGCGCTGCGGATTGGCGCGCCAGGCGTCGATGTGGGCGACCTCCATCGGATCGACGTTCTCCCACAGGCCCGTTCCGGGTGAGCGGAAGTCAGGGATCCCGGACGGGACCGAGATTCCTGCCCCGGTCAGCGCGACGACCGGTCCCGGGGCGCAGCGGATGAGCTGCGCCAGGGCCTCAACGTCGCCGGCTACCTGCCCTTCCACCGGGCCTGGCCCTTGGTGAGGAAGGCCGAGATGCCTTCCTTGGCATCGGCGCTGCCGAACACGCCGGCGAACTCGTGCTGCTCCGCTGCGAAGCCGTCCGCAAGCCCTGCGGGCGTGCTCGCACGCTTGATGGCCCCGACCGCCAGTGGCGCCTGACCGCCGAGCTTGCGCGCCCACGCCAGCGCCGCGTCGAGCAGCTCATGGTCGGCCACGACGCGGTTGGCCAGGCCGATCTCGTAGGCCTCGTAGGCCGAGATCGGGTCGCCGGTGAGGTTCATCTCCAGCGCCTTGGCCGTCCCGACGAGCCGCGGCAGGCGCTGCGTGCCACCGAAGCCAGGGATGATGCCGAGGCTGATCTCCGGCTGGCCGAACGTCGCCGACTGCGCCGCGATGCGCACGTCGCAGCTCATCGCCAGCTCGCAGCCACCCCCGAAGGCGACCGCGTTGACCGCTGCGATCGTGACCGTCGAGGAGCTCTCCATCGCCTGCATCATCGCGTGGACCTGCTCCACCAGCGCGCCGCCCGAAGCGGCGTCCATCTTCGTGAACGCCTTGATGTCGGCGCCCGCGCAGAACAGCATCGGGTTGGAGGAGGCGATCACGAGGGCACGGATCGTCTCGTCGCCCTGAACGTGGTCGCAGATGCGGCCGAGCTCCTGGATGACCTGGGGGGAGAGCGAGTTGGCGGGCGGATTGTCGAGCCATGCGATCGCCGTGGCGCCGCGCGTCTCGAGCTTGACCTTCTCGCCCTGCTCGACGCCGGCCTCGTCGGGTCGCGCGTAGCCGAAGAAGCCCTGGCCGGTCTTTGCGCCGAGCCGGCCCTGCGCGACGAGCCGGCGCAGGATCAACGGAGGCTCGAAGCGATCGCCCCACTGCTCGTGGGCGGTTTCGAGCTGCTCGAGAACCGAGTCCAGGCCGGTCTGATCGGCGCGTGCCAGCGGCGGCGGGATCAGGCCGGCGCCGGCCATCATCCCGAGGTCGATGTCACGCGTCGTGGCCATGCCCTCCTCGAGCAGCAGGCAGGCCTCGACGAGTGCCTTGAGCACGAAGCGCTGCGTCAGCTGCTCCGTGTCGAACTCGGTCTCGCCCTCGCTGCGCGGCTCGCCATTCTCATAGAAGCCCTTGCTGGTCTTCGCCCCCAGCTCGCCCTTGTCGACGAGCTCGCGCATGCCCTGATGGACGTAGAACGAGTCGCCGTAGGCAGCGTGCAGATGCTCGGCGACGTGCACGACCGTGTCCAGGCCGAGCAGGTCGGTGAGGAAGAACGGCCCCATCGGCGCCACTCGCGATGCGGAGATCGCGTCGTCGATCGTCTTGATCGACAGGCCCTTCGCCTCCTGCTCGCGCCAGATCTCGGAGATCGCGGAGTTCAGGATGCGGTTGACGACGAAGCCGGGCTGCTCGCCGCAGGCGATCGGCATCTTGCGAATCGCCTGCGCGAACGTCGTCGCGACCTGCATCGTCTCGGGCGACGTGTCCGCGCCCTCGACGATCTCGACGAGGCGCATCATCGAGGCGGGATAGAAGAAGTGAAAGCCGACGACCTTGTCGGGCCGGCTCGTCGCATCGGCCATCTCGCTGATCGACAGCGCCGACGCGTTCGACGCGAGGATCGCGTGGCCGGGCGTGAGGCCGTCGAGCTCGGCCAGCACGGCCTGCTTGATCTCCATCCGCTCGGGAACGGCCTCGATGACGAAGTCGACGTCGCCGAAGCCGTCGTAGTCGATCGTTCCGGTGATCCGCCCGAGGATCTCCTCGGCCTGTGCCGAAGCCTGCTCCTCGGTGATCTTGCCCTTGCCGACAAGCCCGCTGAGCTGTGCCCGCGTGACCTCCTCGGCCTTGCTGAGACCGAGATCGACGAACTCCTGCTTGACGTCCTTGAGGACCACCGGGGTTCCGGCGGCGGCGATCACCTGGGCGATCTCGCCTCCCATCGTCCCTGCGCCGACGACGGCGGCCTTGAACACGAACACGCTTTTGAAGCTCCTTGTTGTTGAGGGCGCGGCCGTAGCCGCCTTGAGTCTATGAATGCAGTTCTTGCTCGGCGGCGAGCTCGATCGCAAAGCGCGCGAGCGTGCGGCGGAGCGACGCGCGCTGCCTGCGGCGGATGAGGATGACGTCGGCGAGGCCGCTTGCGATGTCCTGGCGCTTGAGCCGGTAGCGCAGCTCGAGCTCGATCTGGCAGTCCGTCCCGCGCGGGTCCAAGCGCACGATCTGCGTGCCGCTCAGCTCGGCGTCTTCGATCGCGACGGCTTGCGAGCGACGGGGCTCGTAGGCGATCACGTTCTCGGCGACACGGGCGCTAGCGGCCTTGCGTGAGATCCACACGATGCGGCTGCCGGCGCATGGCCAAGCGCCCTCGCTGCGATCGAGGTGACCGAAGCCGTCGATGAACGTCGGCCGGCGCTCGAGCGCGAACCACAGCGCCGCCGCCTCGTCGATGCCCGCGCCCACGAGCGTGGCGCGCGCCGAGACCGTGCCCATCAGCGCCCGACCGGACCTCAGCCGAGCAGCTCGCGGCGGATCAGGTCGACGGCGCCGGCAAGCTCGTCGAGCCGCGGTCCGATCTCGGTCGCGAGCCGGTCGCGCTCGGCCGTGCCCTCGTCCGTCAGGCGGTAGAAGCGGCGCGAGCGGCGCTCGGGGTGCTCCCACTCGCCCGCGACGAGCGCCTCCGCCTCCAGCGCGCGCAGCAGCGGATACATCGTGTTCGGATTGGCCGCCACGAGGCCGCCGGTCAGCTCGCCAACACGCTCCATCAGCTGGTTGCCGTAGGACGGGCCGTCGCGCAGCAGATGCAGCACGAGCAACCGCAGCAGGCCGGCCTTGCGCAGCCCAGCGACGAGCGGATCGGCCGAGCCGGGCCCAGCCGCGCTGCGCGCGCCGGCGGCCGCGCGGACGTCGCTGCCGGCGACCGTCTCCGCGACGGCCGCCTCGGTCGAGGCTCGGCGGGGCGCCATCGCGGGGAGTATGCCCGCCGGGGAAGTCCCCGGCGGCGCTCTCCACCCATCTCACTACGCCGTCGCCGTCGCGGGCTCCTCGATGCGCCGCGGCAGCAGCGTCTCGCGCGCGATCACGAGCCGCTGGATCTGCGACGTGCCCTCGTAGAGCTGCATGATCTTCGCGTCGCGCATGAGCTTCTCGACCGGGTAGTCCTTGATGAAGCCGTATCCGCCGTAGATCTGCACGGCGTCGGTCGCGACCTCCATCGCGGAGTCGGCCGCGAAGCGCTTGGCGTGCGAGGACTCGAGCGTGTTGCGGCGGCCCTGGTCGAGCAGCACCGCGCTGTTCCAGGTCGCCAGGCGCGAGAGGTGAACCTTCGTCGCCATGTCGGCGATCATGAACTGGATCGCCTGGTGCATCGCGATCGGCACGCCGAACTGGACGCGTTCCTTGGAGTACGCCGTCGCGAACTCAAAGGCGGCACGCGAGATCCCGGTCGCCATCGCGGCGACGCCGGGGCGCGTGCGGTCGAGGACCATCATCGCGAGCTTGAAGCCCTTGTTCTCCTCGCCGAGCAGGTAGCGCGCGTCGACCTCGGTGTCGTTGAATGTGATCGTCGCGGTGTTCGACGCCCGCTGGCCCATCTTGTCTTCCTTCTTGTCGACGATCACCGTGTCGTCCTTGCGCACGAGGAAGGCCGAGATGCCGCGGTGGCCGGCCTCAGGGTCGGTCTTGGCGTAGACGACGAACCAGTCGGCGTAGCTGCCGTTGGTGATGAAGCACTTCGACCCGTTGAGGACGTACTTGTCGCCCTTGCGGACCGCGCGCGTGCGCATCCCGGAGACGTCGGAGCCGGCATCGGGCTCGGTCAGGCAGAAGGAGGCGAGCTTCGGCTCGGAGATGAGCTCCTCGGCGAACTCGCGCTTGACCTCCTCGGAGCCGCCGAGCATGACCGGTGCGGAGGCGAGGCCGTTGGCGCCGAGCGAGGTCTGCACGCCCGAGCAGCCCCACGACAGCTCCTCCTCGATGATGCAGCCGTCGAAGTAGTTGAGGCCGGCCCCACCGTACTCCTCGGGGATGTGGGTGTTCATCAGACCGACCTCGTGGGCCTTGTCGATGATCGCCTGTGGCCAATCGCCGTCGCGGTCGAGCTCCCACGCGACCGGACGGATCTCCTTCTCGGCGAAGTCGTGGGCGAGCTCGCGAAGGCTCTTCTGTTCGTCGGTGAGCGTGAAGTCGACCATTTGTGGCTCCTGGGAAGAAGAATGCTGAAGTCGTTAGATTGACTGGTCAGTCAACGGCTACCCCAGAGAGTACAGAACGTCACGCAAGGGTCGGGCGCCTCGGCCGGCAATTGGGTCCGCGCCCGTGCGATCATCCGGGCGATGGAGCAAGCGCTCGTGCTCGTCGTGGTGGTGGTGACCGTCGTCTGCGCCGTGATCGCGGTGGTCACGCTGGCCGGCAGCGGGAAGACCTACCGGCAGCCGCGAGCGTAACGGCGGGCCCCCGCTCGACGTCGACCTGGAGCTCGAGCGGCGACTGCGCGAACTTTGATAGAGATGCGCAATGGCCAACCTTCGACAGTTCGATCTCGATGACATCGTCAATCGCCCCGGGACGTACTTCAACCCGCAGACCGAGGTGGTCGTCGTCGTCGACGAATCACATGACGTCGATACGGAGATCTTCAACCTCGAAGAGTTCGAAGGCGCCGACTGGGTGCTGATCTCCGACGAGGTCCCGATCGACGCCGACAGCCGCGATGAGTTGATGCAGGCCTTCCAGGTCCGTCACGGATCGCTCCTGGGCGGCGGCATGGACGCCGGCGACGACATCGTCGACGACGATGAGAACGCGCCGCCCGAGGCGGACGAACGCGAGGACGAGTAGGGCGGCTCGCGGGTAAGTTTCGCTGGAGCTGAGCGGACCGCGCCTGACCCTCAGGGCTTCGCCGCCTCCGACTCCGCGTCGGGCTTCGCCGCCTCCGACTCCCCGTCAGCCTCATCGCGCCGCCGCTGCGCCCCCTCGGGATCGCGGCGGTCGCCGATCAGCGAGGCGGCGATGCCTGCGGCGAACGCGGCGGCGACGATCGCGAGGTTGAGGACCGGGCCGATCTTCACCCACTCCTCGATCAGCAGCTTGACGGCGATCAGAGCAAGCACGATCGCGATCGTCTCGTCGAGGTAGCGAAAGCGCTTGATCAGGCCCTCGACGAGGACGAACAGGGCACGCAGCCCGACGAGCGCGAAGACGTTGCCGGCCCAGATGATCAGCGGATCGCGGGTGATCGCGAAGGCCGCCGGGATCGAGTCCACCGCGAAGGCGATGTCGGCGGCGACGATCGCCGCCAAGCAGAGAAACAGCGGTGTCACGAAGCGCTGGCCGTCCTGGTGGACGAACCAGTGTCCTTCGCGAAAGTCGTCGGTGACGGGGAAGACCTTGCGCACCCCGCGCACGACGAGGTTCTTGCTCGGATCGACGTTCTCGCTGACGCCCTTGAAGATCCGGTAGGCGAGCACGAGCAGCAGGACGCCGAGCACGTACAGGACGAAGTGAAACTGCTCGATCAGGGCCGTGCCGCCGAGGATCGCCCCGCCGCGCAGCACGAGCGCGGCGATGATCCCCCAGAACAGCAGCCGCGCGCGGCGCTCGTGGGGAACGCCGAAGTACGTGAACAGCAGGATGAAGACGAACAGGTTGTCGAGCGACAGCGAGCGCTCGATCAGATAGACGGTCATGTAGTTGATGCCGTCTTCGGACCCGTTGAGCACGAGCACCACGACCGTGACTGCGAGCCCGAGCGCGAGCCAGCCGATCGACCAGATCGCACTCTCGCGGAACGTCGCCTCGCGACGCGGCGCGAAGAACTTCAGGTCGACGATCAGCAGGACGATGAGGACGCCGACCAGGCCGCCGAATTCGACGATCTGCATGACCTAGCTCCGCACTACGCGTAGAAGAAGACAACGCCGAGCACGGCGTAGACCGCGAGCAGCTGGACACCCTCGTACCAGTTCGACTCGCCGTCGTGGGTGACGTGGTTGGCGATCAGGATCGCGAGGAACACCGCCCCCAGCTCGTAGCCGTTGAAGACGAGCGCCATCGGGTTGGGCCCGACGAAAAACGACAGCAGCACGAGCACAGGCGCCACGAACAGCGCGATCTGCGCGCTCGAGCCGACCGAGATGTTCACGGCCAGATCCATCTTGTCCTTGGCCGCGAAGTAGATCGCCACCCAGTGCTCGGCGGCGTTGCCGACGATCGCGACGATGATCAAGCCGACGAAGAACTGGCTCAGGCCGATCGCCTCGGAGGCCTCCGAGATCGAGCTGACGAGGATCTCCGACATCAGGCCGACCGCGAGGCCGGCGACGGCCAGCGTGATGACGGCCTTCTTCACCGTCCAGGGCTCCTCCTCGACGTGCTCGTCGGAGTCGTGCGAGGGGTTGAACAGCGAGCGGTGCGATTTAAGCGAGAACATGAGGCCGGCGACGTAGGAGGCGAGCAGCACGAACGAGACGATCAGCGACATCTGCTCGAGGTCCGAGCCAAAGTTGACGCGCTCCTCTCCCACCTGCGGCAGCCCGCCGCCGTGAACGAGCTGGAAGATCGTCGGCATGACGAGCGCGACCGCCGCCAGCAGCAGCATCGAGGACTGCATCGAGACGGCGGTCGGGTTGAAGATCTGGCGATCGCGCTTGAGGCCGCCGACGAGCATCGCGGCGCCCATGACGAGCAGGATGTTGCCGAGGATCGAGCCGATCAGCGATGCCTTGACGACCTCCTGCAGGCCCTCATTGAGGGCGAAGAACGCGATGATCAGCTCGGGCGCGTTGCCGAACGTGACGTTCAGCAGGCCACCGATGCCGGGGCCCGAGCGGTGCGCGAGCTCCTCCGTCGCACGGCCCATCAGCGCGGCGGTCGGAATCACGCCCGCGGCGGCTGCGCCGAAGATCAGCGTCGCCTCGGCATGCACGACGAACTCGAGGATGACCGCGATCGGGATGAACGGGACGAGCAGGTAGGGCCAGCCCGAGCCAGACAGGAGGAAGCGGCGAGCAGAGGTCATCCGAAAAAAGACCAAGCCCGCTTTTCGGGTGACCTCTTACCCACGGGCGGCGGCCGTCAGCTGACGAAGGTCGTGTTCGGGCTCAATGCCCCAGCGCCGCGCAACGGCGTCAAGCTCGGGGTTCAGGCTCCAGCGGTCCGGGCGCGGCTCGCCCACGTGGTCGGGTCCTGCGCCCTTGAGCATCATCGAGCCGGTGTTGTCGCCGAGCGCGCGGATCTCGGCGACGTCGTCGGGCGTGAGCAGCAGCTCGTGCGGCGTCGCGAGCAGCTCGGCGCGCTTGTCCTCGATCGGCCGGCCGTCGACCTCCTGGATCAGCGTTGGCACGGTGCAGGCAACGGCGTCGTGCGCGAGACACCACGCAACGGCGAGCTGCAGCGTGGTCAGGCCGTGGCGCTGCGCGATCGGTCGCAGCTGCTCGAGCTTCTGGGCGCCGGACTCGACCCAGCCGTCGGGGCGAAACGTGCGGTGATCGCGGGGAGCGAACGCATGACCGGGCGCGACGTCGTCCCAGAACATGCCGCCGTAGTCCACGACGCGGGTGATGACCTGCACGTCGTGCTTGCTGGCAGCGGCCAGGCACAACTCGCCGGGCCAGGGCTCGAACGGGTTGAGGATCACCATCGCCCAGTCGATCAGCTCGCCGAAGCGCTCAAAGCAGTCGATCACGTCCAGCGTGAAGCCGTTCGCCGGTCCGGGAGCGACCCCGAGGCGGCGCGTCAGGCCGGCGTCGCGGACCGCGCGCATGGCGTCCCAGACCGCATCGCTCGTGAACCCGGTGCGATCGGGGTTGTGCAGCAACAGGACGTCGAAGGAGTCGACGCCAAGCCGCTGCAGGCTGCGCTCGGTCGCCATGCGGACGTAGTCGGCGTACTCGTCCTCCCCCCGCAGAGCGGGATCGGTGAAGCGGGGAAAGCCGCGCGCGCCGTCGCGCTCGCCCTCGTAGAAGTCGTGGCCGATCGCGCCGATCAGGCAGTACTCGTCGCGCTCGACGCCGTTCAGCGCGCGGCCGAGCAGCCGGTCGGCCTCGCCGGCGCCGTAGGCGTCGGCCGTCAGCAGCGTGTCGAGGCCGGGCCCCGGCCGCAGCAGCGCCTCCAGGCGCTCGGCCTCGATCGTCTCACCGAAGTGCAGGTAGCGCCCACCACTCCAGGTGCCGATTGCGGTGTGGGACGGCTCGCGCATGCGGACAGAGTACGTGGCTGTACCCGCGCGCGGCCTTCTCAGGGCTTCAGCGCAGACACGCACTGAGCGACGCCTGTACCGCTGCCGCCCGCGTTGCTCACGCACTCCACCAGACCGCCAAGGCCCCGGTCGGTGGGCACCTTCGACAGTGGCAGGGCGTTTTTGGGCGCCTTGATGTCGGCCGGCTTGCCGTTGACGTCGTCAAGGCGGACACGCAGCTCGATCTTGCCGGCCTCCAGGCCGGAGATCGGCGGCTTTGAGCCGGCCGCGAACTCAAACCCCAGGCGCAGCACGAACTGGCGGACGATCTTGTCCTCGGCGCCGCTCCACAGCTCGAAGTCGGCCGATTTGACCGAGTCGGCGATCTGCTTGCCCATCTTCGCGTCAACAAGCCCGTCGAGACCGGCCAGCAGCCGTTGCGGATCGACCTTGCCGGTCACGCGAATCGTGTCGAGACCCCCGATCCGCGCGTTGCCCTTCGTCTGCTCGCCCTCGATCGCTCCCAGCGGCTCGAATGCGAACGACTTCAGTTGTGTGCCCGAGCCCGAGCGCTGCTGTGCGTCGAGGCGGTAGGCCTTGCCGTCGAGCTTCAAAAAGGCGCGACTGCCGTCGGAGATGAGGCCGCCGTCGTAACGCTGGCCCGCCAGTGTGACGACCGCGGAAAGGTCCGCGAGCGGCTGGCCCTCGTTGTCCGGCACCACGAACGGGCCCTTCACATCCAGCGAGATGGGACCGCCGAGCGCGAGCAGCCCCTCCGGCTCGAGCTGCAGGCGGGCATCGAGGCGGCCGCTGCGCAGCGACGTCGATGTGGCCTTGAAGGTCTCCTCGAGCACCTGCTTGGCGCTCGAGGCCTGCTTCTCGGAGTCATCGCCGCAGGCGCCGATCGCGAGCGCGCACAGTACGGCGGCGGCAAGCACGAGCAGGACGCGACTGAGAGTGCTGATCACGGGACCGAGAAGACTTTCGTGCAACGGCAACTGCAGCGGATCGGGCGTGTTGAACCTAGCATCACCCCTGTGCGCTGGACCCCAGTTGCGGGGCTCGCGTCAGCGCTCCTGATCGCGCTGATGCCGGCCTCGACCGCCTCGGCTTCGCCCGTGTTGACGCTCCGCCCCGACGGCAGCGCCGTCATGCGCGATGACCCCTACCTGCCCGCGCCGCAGATCGAGAAGCAGGCGCCGGCAGCGCGGACCCGCGCCGCGTCACCGGTTCACTCGCACACCACACGCGCCGGCAAGAAGCGAAAGACCGTCAAAGGCGAGCTCAAGCGCATCCTCGGCGCCGGCGCGATCAGCAAGACCGCGCACGACGACTACCGCAGCATCCTCTTCGCAGCCCAGACGACTCGCGGCAAGCTCGGCGGCGCACGCCGCGTCGCGCTCGCCGCGACGATCCGCAACCTCGAGCAGATCGCAGCCTCCGGCCAGCTGACGGCCTCACGACTGCCCGCGTTGTTTGAGACGGTCAAGCGAAATCGCGCCTGGTGGTCGAACGGGCCACTGCTCTCAAACGGCGCGCGCGTCGCGATCCAGGGCAGCCCGCTGGTCTGGCAGCACTACGCGGGCCAGGGCCTGCAGATCCAGTGGCTGGGCACGTTCGGCAAGGCAAACGCGCTGTGGAGCGTGACAACGCAGGACGCTACGCTGCGCAAGCTGCTCGACGAGGCGCTGCGGCTCGCCTCCGACCGGGCCGGCGGCATCGCCTGGGAATATCTCTTTCACTTCGGTGGCGGCCGGCCGCCGTGGGCCAGCGGGCTTGCGCAGGGAACGGCCCTCCAGGCCCTGGCGCGCGCTGGAGTCAAGCTCAACGAGCCGCGCTACATCCAGTTCGCGCGGCGCGGTCTGGGCATCTTCCGCGAGTCGCCGCCGAGCGGCGTCGCCGCGAAGAACGGCAACGGATCGCACTACCTCATCTACTCCTATGCGCCTGGCCTGCGCGTGCTCAACGGCTTCACGCAGGCGCTCAACGGCCTCTATGACTTCGCCGCGCTCGCCAACGACGCCGAGGGGCGCGTGCTGTTCGCGCGCGGCGACGCGCAACTTCGCAACGAGCTGGGCCGCTATGACACCGGCGCCTGGTCGCGCTACTCGCTGGGCAACGATGCGGACCTCAGCTACCACACGCTCGCGCGCGACTTCCTGCGCGGGCTGTGCTCCCGGCTGACCGCGCAGAACGCGGCCGCCGCCGTGCCGCAGGCAGGCCCGACGCCCACCGGCGGAGCCACGCCGTCCGCGCCGCTGGCCCCGGTGCTGCCCGGCGTCGATCCCGCGCCGTACTGCTCGGCCGGCAAGCGCTTCACGTCCTACCTGACGCGCGATCCGAAGATCACGCTCGTCTCGCGCAGCGTGCGCGCCGGCCGCGCCGCATCCGTGAAGTTCACGCTCGACAAGCCGTCGTTCGTCAAGATCGCGTTGCTGCGCGGCGGGCGGACCGTGCGCGTGCTCAGCGCGCGCGTATCCGGCGGTCAGCGCTCGCTGTTGTGGGCCTCGCCGAGCAAGACCGGCAGCTACGAGGTCCAGCTGCGCGCCACCGACCTGGCCGGCAACGTCGGCTCGTCGAAGGGCGAGCTGCGCGTCCTCAAGCGGCGCTGACGGACGCGTCACGTCGCGTCGAACCCGGCGCGTACAATCGATCGATGGCCGCCGACGGCGTGAGCGCAGCGCCGCAGCGCGTGCGCGGGGCATGGAAAAGCGTCGACCGCGACCAGCGTCTGGCGGGTCTGGCAGCGGGAGCACTGCTGTTCACGATGTTCCTGCCCTGGTATGAGAAGAACGCGTTCGACAAGGACTCGGGGAAGTTCGCGACCGACACCGTCAGCGCCTTTGGGGTGATCTCGTTCGTCGAGGCAGCGATATTCCTCGTCGCGGCAGGCGTGCTCGTGCTCGTCTTCGCGCGTGGAGAGCGCCGAACGTTTCATCTCCCGGGCGGCGACGGAACGGTGATCTTTGCGGCCGGGCTGTGGGCGGCGCTGCTGATCTTCTACCGCGTCTTCGACCGGCCCGACGTGAAGGGCGCCGCGGGAACGGTCGGCATTCAGTGGGGGTTCTTCGCAGCCTTCGTCGCCGCCGGCGCGCTCGCATATGCGGGGCAGCGCATCCGTATGGCGGGGCGCCCTGAGCCCCCCGCGCGCGAGGAGAAGCCACCGCCAGGCTCCGACGACACGGCATCGACCGACGCGCGGACACAGGTCGTGCCGGCATCCGAAGCGGCGACCGACGTCGCGACGAGCTCGCGGCGCCGGACCGCCGGCCGCCCTCCCATCTCGCGCGAGGACGCCGAGCAGCTCACCTTCGACGAGCCGCCCGAGCCGCCCGAGGCACCCGAGCCGCCCCTGAAGCCGGGCGAGATCCCCCGCGCTCGGGATCGCGGCTAACTCGAGCTCGATGGCCCTGATCAACCACCCACCGGTGCCCGTCGCCGACGGCGTCTGGCGCATCACGCGCGGCTTTCCGCTGAGGATCAACGTCTTCCTGGTGCGTGAGGAAGACGGCGTGGCGGTCTTCGATTCCGGCCACAAGCCGATGGGTCCGATCATCCAGGCGGCGGCCAACGCGCTCGGCGGCGCCACGCGCCTCGTGCTGGGCAACGCGCATGCAGACCACCGCGGCGGCGCACGCGCGATCGGCGCGCCGCTGCACTGCCACGCCGACGAGCGCGCCGATGTCGAGGGCGACGGCGGCCTGCACTACTTCGACTACGACCGCCTGCCGATCTTCGCCCGCCCGCTGACGCCGCGACTGATGGAGTCCTGGGACGACGGGCCGCTCGACGTGGCGGCGACGGTCGCCGAGGGCGACCGCGTCGGCGACTTCGAGGTCATCCACCTGCCCGGCCACGGCCCCGGCTGCATCGGCCTGTGGCGCGCCGACGATCGCCTCGCGCTGAGCAACGACTGCTTCGCACTGTTCGATCCCGCGCTGCCGCACGCCGGTCGCCCGCGTGTGCCGCACCCGGCGTTCAACTGGTCGACCGAGCGTTGCGCGGAGTCGATCGCCAAGCTTGCGGCGCTCGAGCCGCTGACCTGCTGGCCCGGTCATTTCGGGCCGCTAACTGGTGACGTCGGCGAGCAGTTGCGCAAGATCTGACCGGCTCGCTGTATTTGCGCCGGCCGATCGTGCTCCTCCATGGCAGGAGACGCGATGTACAGGCCAGACGAGATACGCACCGAGCAGCCCGAGGAGATCAATGACCGAGGGCTCGTCGAGCACGCCAGCGCCAAGGAGCGCTGGTTCGCGTCAGTCTGCGGCCAGTCGCCTCTGGCCCGACGCAAGGCGCGGCGCCGGCGGCTGCTCTGCGGTGAGCGCCCCGAGCCGATCCCGTCACACCGCGGCCCCGTCCAGACGCCGGGCTCGACCGGCATCTGCTGCTCGGGCGGGGGCATCCGCTCTGCCGCCTTCAACCTCGGCGCGCTGCAAGCGCTGCAGAGCAAGCGCCGACTGAGCTCCGCAGATTACCTCGCCGGCGTCTCGGGTGGGTCCTACATCGCAGCGGCGTTCTGCATGGTCGGCAAGTCCTCGCAGGAGCGTGGTGCCGACGACTCCGATCCGGACCTGCTGAACCAACGCCCGCCATTCGCGCCCGGATCGCCGGAGGAACAGTACCTGCGCAATCGCAGCTCGTACTTGGCGCCCGACGCGGCCGCCAAGGCGTACCTCGGCGTGCGCCTTGTGCTCGGCATGGCCTTCAACCTCGTCTTTCTCGCGCTGCCGATCGTGGCGCTGGCGATCCTTGCGGGCGTCTTCGTCTACGTGCCGTACTTCGATGGCCTTAGCAACGGCCTGCACCCCACGGACCTCGCAATCGCGATCCCGTCAGCCGTTGCGCTTGCCGGCGTCGCGATCGGCTGGCTGCGCGTCCTGCGACGCTGCCCGACGGACTCGTGCCGGCGCTTCTCGGAGACGTGGGCGGTCAGGCTCCTCTTCTTCGCTGCGCTGATCGCGATTGCGATTCTTGTGCTGCCCGCGCTCGTCGATGCGGTGCAGACGGACGGCGGCGAGAAGGCCCCTGAGACAGCCGACGGGAGCGTCGCCAAGACGACGGGTGGCGCGGGCGTCGCCGGGCTGATCGCGGGGCTCCTCGCTGCACTGCGCCAGACCTTCTCCAGCCCGAAGAACCTCGTCGCCGGCGTGCGCGGTGCGCGCGGCTGGGCCTCGAAACTCAACGCCCGTGTGCGCAAGCTCCTCGTCTACGCCGCCGCGCTCATCGCCGGACCACTGCTGCTTCTGACGATCGCCGTCGGCGCACTGACGGTCACGGCCCAGTCGATGCCCGGCCATGAGCTGTCGCTGTGCCTGGTGGCCGGCGGGGCGCTCGCGCTGTTCGTGGTCCTCTACCGCTGGGCGGACCTGACGAGTTGGTCGCTGCACCCGTTCTACAAGCGTCGCCTGAACACGGTGTTCGCGCTGAAGCGCGTCCTGCCGCAGAACGAGCCGACGCTGCGCCGGCGCTCGGCGATCGATCAGGAGCACACCGAGGGCATCGCCGTCGAGCGCGACTTCGACCGCCATGTGCCGCTGTCGCAGACCGCCTGCGCGAGCGGCCCGACGCTCATCGTCTGCGCCGCGGCGAATATCTCCGACCCGGGTGCGACTCCGGCCGGACGGCGAGTCACGAGCTTCACGTTCAGCGCCGAGTCGATCGGCGGACCGCTCGTCGGAGGCCTCGAGACGCGCACGTTCGAGGAGGCGTTCGGCCCGCGCCGCCAGCGCGACTTCACGTTGCCGGCCGCCGTCGCGATGTCCGGCGCGGCGCTCGCACCCTCGATGGGCAAGTCGAGCAACCGCTCGTGGCGATTTCTCATGACGCTGGCGAACATCCGCCTCGGCGTGTGGGTGCCCAACCCGCGCTGGGTCGCCGGAACGGAGCTTCAGCGCCACCAGCGCCAGCGCCGTCGCTACAAGCGCCCACGCCCCTGGTACCTGCTCGCCGAGCTGCTCGGCCTGAACCGCGTCGACGCCAAGTACCTCTACGTCACCGACGGAGGCCACTACGAGAACCTCGGGCTCGTCGAGCTTCTGCGCCGCGGCTGCACGGATGTCTACTGCTTCGACGCCAGCGGCGGCCAGACGTTCGCCGAGCTCGGCGACGCGGTCGCCCTGGCTCGCAGCGAGCTCGGCGTCGAGGTCGACATCGACCCGCTGGCGCTGGTGCCGACCGGCGATCCGCCGACCGCGAGCGCAGCCGTGGTGCACGGGACGATCACCTACCCCAGCGGCGAGACCGGACGCCTGGTCTACGCGCGCAACGTCGTCGCGCCCGGCACCCCGTGGGACGTGCGCGCCCACCAGCGCAAGGATCCGCAGTTCCCGCACGACCCGACCTCGGACCAGCTCTACACCGACCAGAAGTTCGAGGCCTACCGCGCCCTCGGCGAGCGCGCGGGGATGAAGGCGGTCGAGATCATGGCCGAGGTCGCGGCGAGCGAGCCTGCCGCCACGAGCCCGGGGTCAAACGGTCACGGTCAGAGCCCCAACGGCTCCGGACTGCAGCCGGTAGGCACCGTCCAGGCCGATGTCGAATAGTGCGCACATAGCGCCCGAGAGACGACATCCTCGCCCGCGGAGGCCGGTCGACACGGCAAGGATCGCGACGCGCACGGGTGACTTCCTATCATCCAGCGACCATGGCCGCCGCCCCCGACTCCGTTGCCGCCATCGCCGACGGGCTGCGCTCGGTCGGCTACCTGCCGGGCAAGTCGACCGCGCTCGTGTCGTTTCTCGCGACGCAGCTCGGCAAGCCGATCCTCGTCGAGGGACCGGCCGGCGTCGGCAAGACCGAGCTTGCCAAGGCCCTGGCGAAGGTGCTCGACCGGCGGCTCGTGCGGCTGCAGTGCTACGAGGGCCTCGACGAGGCCAAGGCGCTGTACGAGTGGAACTACCGCAAGCAGCTACTGCGCATCCAGGCCGACACCGGCGCCGGTGCCGGAACCGGCGGCGAAGGCGGCCGTGGCTGGAGCGAGGTCCAGGACGACATCTTCGGCGAGGAGTTCCTGCTCTCGCGCCCGCTGATGGACGCGATCACGTCCGAGCAGCCGATCGTGCTGCTGATCGACGAGATCGACAAGACCGACCAAGAGTTCGAGGCGATGCTGCTCGAGCTGCTGTCGGACTTTCAGATCTCGATCCCGGAGCTCGGCCGCATCGAGGCGCGCACGCACCCTGTCGTGCTGCTGACGTCGAACAACTCGCGCGAGCTGACCGAGGCGCTCAAGCGCCGCTGCCTCTATCTGTGGCTCGACTATCCCGAGCTCGAGCACGAACTCCAGATCGTGCGCCTGCACGCGCCCGAACTGCAGGAGACGATCGCGCGCCGGCTCGTCGAGGTCGTCGGCATGGTGCGCGAACTGGACCTCAAGAAGCCGCCGTCGATCGCAGAGTCGATCGACTGGGCGCGCGCGCTGCTGCTGCTCGGAGCGCAGGACATCGACGGCGAGATCTTCCGCGAGACGCTGTCGGTGATCGTCAAGCACCGCACCGACCTCGACGTCGTGGCCGAGCGCGTCGGGGTCAAGCTCGATTCGGCCGCCGGCATTGTCGCCCGCGCCCGAATCTAAGGCGCCGCCGCCGGGCATCGCCGCTAGGCTCGTCGAGTTCGGCGCGGAGCTGCGCCGCGAAGGCGTCGCGAGCGGCACGGCGGAGCTGCTCGACGCGTTCGCCGTGCTCGAGCAGATCTCCTGGACCGAGCCCGAGGACTTCCGCGCCGCGCTCGCCGCGACGCTCGCCAAGTCCCAGGAGGACCGGCGCATCTTCGAGCTCGTGTTCGATCGCTTCTTCTTTCGCGCGACCGAGGCCGCCGCGATCCGCGAGAACGCGCGCGAGGGCGGCCTCGGCGAGGGCGCCGACAGCGAGCTCGGCGAGATCGATCTCGACGTGCTGCGCCAGCAGATCGCCGACGCGCTGCGCGGCGGGTCGGAGGGCGCGATGCGCGACCTCGCGCGGCTGGCGATCGCGGCCTTCGGGCGTCAGGGCGAGGGCTCGGGCGTGATCGGCGTCGACGTGCAGCGCATCCGCCGCGCGCTGGGCCTCCGCGCCGAGCCCCAGCCCGAGCTGCCGGCTGCCGACCCGCGCCACGACGGCGTCCCGCGCGACGCGCTGCGGCGCTTCGAGGCGCTACTGCGGCGCGAGCTCGAGCACGGCCAGATCCAGCGCACGGGGCAGCTACCTCCGTCGCGGCCGCTCAACGACATCGATCGCGCGCTGCCGTCCGGTCCGCTGCAGGATCTCGAGGCCGTGCACCGCATCGTCGCGCAGCTCAAGCGGCGGCTGAAGACCCAGGGCCACGAAAGCCGCGGACACCGCCACCACGCCCAGGTCGACGTGCGCCGCACGATGCGCGCGTCGCTTCAGACCGGCGGCGTCCCGGTGCAGCTGCGCTACAAGCCGCTGCGCCCGCGGCGCCCGGAGATCTACGTGCTGTGCGATGTCTCGACGAGCGTGACGAGCGCGTCGGTCTTCTTTCTCTCCGTGCTGCACGCGCTGCATGACTCGTTTCGCAAGATGCGCTCGTTCGTCTTCATCGAGCGCATCAGCGAGGTCACCGACGTGTTCGACCGCGAGCGCGACTTTCGCGCCGTCTCGGAGGCGATCGGCCGCGACGCCGGCGTCGCCGACATCAGCGGCTACACCGACTACGGGCGCGTGTGGTCGGAGTTCCGCGCGCTCGTCGAGGACGAGCTGCACCCGCGCGCGACGGTCATCGTGCTCGGCGACGCGCGCACGAACGGGCGCGACCCGCGCGCCGACATCTTCGCTCAGATCGCGCAGCGCGCCGGCCGCACGTTCTGGCTGAACCCCGAGCCCCGGCTGTACTGGAACTACGGCGACTCGGTGATCGATGCCTACGCGCAGCACTGCCAGGCGTTCGAGTGCTGGACGACGCGCCAGCTCGAGGAGTTCGTCAAGGCGCTGGCACGGCCCGCGCACGAGAGCTGAACGAGCGCGTCGACCGGCGCCGGTGCGCCGCTTGATCTCCTAGAGTCCCGTGCCGATGCCACGGACTGCAACCACGCTGCTGCTCGCCGCCGTCGTCGCGCTGCTGGCGCTCGGGGCGGGCGCCGCAAGCGCTGGAACGAAGACGGTCAAGATCGGCGACAACTGGTTCGTGCGCAGCGACGCGAGCAGCACGCCGACGGTCACCGTGACGAAGAACTCCACGGTGAAGTGGACGTGGGTCGGCGACAGCGAGCACGACATCAGGGCCAGCAGCGTGCCCTCCGGCGAGAAGAAGTCGCGCTTCAGAGCAAGTGCGCGGAGCACGGGCAGCTTTCAGCGCAAGATGACCGTCGTCGGCACCTACAGGCTCTACTGCTCGATCCATGACTACGAGCCGCAGAAGATGGTGCTGAAGGTGCGCGCGAAGTAGGCTGTCTGCAGTTGTGAACCAGGGGGGCTGGCGGCAGGCCGGCTGAGATCGCGTCCATCGTGCGACGCAGACCCTTCGAACCTGTGGGGTAATGCCCGCGGAGGGAGCGATGCAGACGCCGGTGACAGCGCCTCGGCAGGCGGTAGCGATGGAGCCCCGGACGCCGGCGGTCTCACTTCAGGATGTCGTCAAGCGCTTTGCGCCCGTGCGCCGCGGCGCCGACGCCGTGGTCGCGCTCGACGGCGTGAGCCTCGAGGTGGCGCCCGGAGAGATCGTGGCCGTCGTCGGGCCCAGCGGCTGTGGCAAGACGACGCTGCTGGAGCTCGTCTGCGGGCTGACCGACGCGGACGCGGGATCGGTGCAGGCCGCGCCCGCCGCGCTGATGGCGCAGAGCGACCTGCTGCTGCCGTGGGCGAGCGCGCTCGACAATGCGGCGCTCGCGCTGCGCGTCGCCGGTGAGTCGCGCGAAGCGGGACGCGAGCGCGCCGGAGCGCTGCTGCAGGACTTCGGCATCGCAGGCTTCGAGCATGCGCGCCCGCGCGAGCTGTCCGGCGGCATGCGCCAGCGCGTCGCCTTCGCGCGCACGCTGCTCGCGGGGCGCCCGCTGCTGTGCCTCGACGAGCCGTTCGCCTCGCTCGACGCGCTGACACGCCAGGAGATGCAGTCGTGGCTGGCGGGCGCGCTGTCGCGCGATCCGCGCAGCGTGCTGCTCGTCACCCATGACGTCGAGGAGGCGCTCGTGCTCGGCGACCGAGTCGTCGTGCTCTCCCCCCGGCCCGGTCGCGTCGTCGCGACGCTCGGAGTCGACGCGCCACGCCCGCGACGGCGCACCGACCCCGAGCTCGTCGCGCTGCGCGAGCGCGTGTTCGAGGAGCTGCGGACATGAGCGCCGTGCTCGTGCTGCTGGCGATCGTCGCCGGCTGGGAGGCCTACGTGCGCCTCAGCGGCATCGACAACTTCATCCTGCCCGCGCCGAGCGCGATCGCCCAGGCGATCGACGACGACGCCGCGCTGCTGTGGAGCAACTTCACCGTCACCGCCGGCGAGATCGCGCTCGGGATCGGGGCGGCGCTCGCGCTCGGGCTGGCGGGCGCGATCGCGATCCATCTGTCCGACACGCTGCGGCGCGCGCTGTATCCGCTGTTCGTCGGCTCGCAGACGGTGCCGATCCCGCTGATCGCCCCGCTGCTCGTCGTCTGGTTCGGCTTCGGCCTGACGCCGAAGATCCTGATCGTGGCGCTCGTCTGCTTCTTTCCGATCGTCGTGCCGACCGCCGACGCGCTGCGCCGCGTCGATCCCGCCCTGCGCAAGCTGATGCGCACCTTCGGCGCGTCGCGCTGGCAGACCTTCCGGATGGTCGAGGCGCCGGCGGCGCTGCCCGGCCTGTTCACCGGCGCGAAGCTCAGCGTCGCCGTCGGGACGATCGCGGCGATCCTCGCCGAGCAGGCCGGCTCGGAGGAGGGCATCGGCCACCTCGTGCGCCAGGCGCTGCCGCAGTTCGAGACGGCGCGCGCCTATGCGGCCGTCCTGATGCTGTCGGTCTTCTCGATCGCGCTCTTCAGCCTGCTCGCACTCGCCGAGCGCCGCCTGCTGCCGTGGGCACACCCATCAACGAAAGGAACCGCACCGTGATTCGCCGCGCCCCAGCCGCTGCGCTGCTAGCGCTCATGCTCGTCTTCGTCCTCTCCGCCTGCGGCGAGCGCGAGGAGCCGACCGGCGCCGGCGGCTCCCCCGAGCCCATCGACCTCGTGCTGGACTACCTGCCCAACGCCGACCACGCCGGCATCTACACGGCGATCGAGACCGGCGAGTTCAAGGCTGCCGATCTCGACGTGAAACCGCGAACCCCGTCGGATCCCGCCGACCCGCTGAAGCTGCTGGCGGGCGACCGCGTCGACCTCGCGATCTCCTACGAGCCGGAGCTGCTGCTGGCGCGAGCCAAGGGCGCGAAGATCGTCTCGATCGGGGCGCTCGTGCAGAAGCCGCTGACGTCGATCGTCTCGCTGGGATCCAAGAAGGTCCGCGATCCGCGCGACCTGCAGGACGGCAAGATCGGCACGGCCGGGATCCCCTACCAGGACGCGTACCTGAGGACGATCCTCGCTCGCGCGAACGTCGCGCCCGCGCGCGTGAAGTCGATCAACGTCGGCTTCAACCTCGTCCCGGCGCTCGTCTCCAAGCGCGTCGACGCGGTGCTTGGGATGTTCTGGAACGTCGAGGGCGTCGAGCTGCAGCGCAGCAAGCGCGACCCGCACATCCTGCGCGTGGATGAGATCGGCGTGCCGACGTACAACGAGCTGATCATCGTCGCCCGCGAGGAGGACGTGCGCTCGCGCGGCCCGCTGCTGCGGCGGTTCATGCGCGCGCTCGGGCGCGGCCACACGAGCCTGCGCGAGCACACCGGTCTCGGCGTCGACGCGCTCGTGAAGGCCGAGCCCGATCTCAAGCGCGACCTGCTGCGCGATCAGATCAGGGTGACCCTGCCCGTCTTTTTCCCGGCTTCCAAGAAGCGCCCGTTCGGATTTCAGGATCCGGCGCAATGGCGCGCCTACGCGAAGTGGATGTTCGACAACGACCTGCTGTCGCGCCCGCCCGACGCCAAGCGCGCGTTCACGAACGAGTTCCTGCCGGGCGAGGGCATCTGAAGCCTCGCACGGTCGCTGTCTGAGCGCGATGCGCGTCGGCTGGCCCTGCACGCCCAGGGCCTGGCCACCGCGCCCGCGCGCCGTAGCCGCAGAGCGAGCGAGCACGAGGTCATCGCCGTCGCGCAGCGGATCGGCTGCCTGCAGCTCGACCCCGTCAGCGCCGTCGCACGCAGCCCGTTGCTCGTGCTGTTCTCGCGGCTGGGCGCGATCGAGGACAGCGCGCTCGATCGCGCCGCCTACGAGCTGCGCGGACTCTTCGAGGCGTGGGCGCACGAGGCGTCGCTCGTCGCGACGGCGGAACTGCCGCTGCACCGCTGGGCGATGCGCTCGTTTCTCACGGGCCCCGGCGCTCGCGCGGTACGAGCCCGCGCGTTCCTTGAGGCCAACGCGGGCTTCTGCGATGAGCTCGTCGCCGAACTGCGCGAGCGCGGCCCGCTGCGCGCCCGCGAACTCGAGGACCGCACCGCGCAGCCATGGATGCACGGGTGGTGGACCGACGAGGTCTCGCCGCGCCAGACGATGGCGCGGCTGCTGCAGATGCTGTGGATCTCGGGGCGCGTGGGAGTCGCGCGCCGCGCGGGCACCGAGCGCATGTGGGACGTCATGGAACGCTGCCTGCCCGCTGATGCGCCGCGCGCGCAGCTCAGCGACGCCGACGCCGAGCGCGAGGCCGTGCTGCGCGCCGTGCGGATGCTCGGGGTCGCGCGACCGGCTCACGTGCGCGCGCACTTCCTGCGCCGCCGCTACGCGCGGCTGTCCCAGACGCTCCAGGAGCTGGTCGCTGCCGGCGCGCTCGAGCAGGTCGCCGTGCGCGCGCTCGCCGCCGGCGCCTGGTACGCGGCGACCGAGGATCTCGAGCGCCTCGGCGAGCTTGCCCCGGGTACGCGCACGACGATCCTGTCGCCCTTCGACAACCTCATCTGCGACCGCGCACGCACGGCGGAGCTGTTCGGCTTCGACCATCGCCTGGAGATCTACGTGCCCGCGGCGAAGCGCCGCTGGGGCTACTACGTGCTGCCGATCCTGCATCGCGAGCGGATCGTCGCCCGCGCCGACGCTCAGATCGACCGCAGGGCAGGGCTGTTGCGCGTGCACGCCCTCTATCGCGAGCCCGCGGTGAAGCGCACTCCGGCGCTCGATCGCGCGGTCACGGTGGCGCTCGAACGGCTGGCAGCCTGGCGCGGAGTGAAAGCTCCGTGACGCTTGGGGGCTTGGCGACCAGCGTTGTTATCGTGCTTGGGACTCGCCTACGACGAGAGGATCACTTATGAGCGACGCTGGAAATCAGCCGCCCGCCGAGGGCGATGATCGCAGCAACCTGACCAATCGTCAGGGCCACTCGGTCTCCGACAATCAGAACCAGCGCACGGTCGGCTCACGCGGCCCCGCGACGCTGGAGAACTACCAGTTTCTCGAGAAGATCAGCCACTTCGATCGTGAGCGGATCCCGGAGCGCGTCGTTCATGCGCGCGGCACGACGGCCTTTGGCTACTTCGAGGCCGACGGCACCTGCGGCGACGAACCGATCTCG
>Ga0136637_1000002_pt1 | contig 42505 bp, 44 predicted proteins | sample AntDrymUQ8572106_2_FD_105497 | JGI IMG/M metagenome (GOLD analysis project Ga0136637, IMG submission 105497) | Polar desert sand microbial communities from Dry Valleys, Antarctica - metaG UQ857 (21.06) | ecosystem: Environmental > Terrestrial > Soil > Desert | place: Antarctica: Dry Valley... | reverse complement strand
TGCCGACTGACGTCGATCGCCCCAGGGGGCTCAGAGCTGGCGCGTGCGTTGTCTTCGCACCGAGGCTCGCCACCGGCTTTAGCCGGCTGCGTCAAATCCACCACCCTCAAACCAAGGAGGACGCAGTGCTCACGCTCACAGGCAACGGCCGACTGACCAGGAAGCCCCAGCTTCGCGAGACGACGTCGGGCGCCACGGTGACGACGGTGTCGATCGCCAGCAGCCGCCGCGGCAGCGACGACGATCCGATCTACGTCGACCTGGTGCTCTGGGACGCACAGGCGGCGTTCGCGGCCGAGCATCTCATCAAGGGCCAAGCGGTGACGTTCAGCGGACGCCTGGAGCCGCGGCAGTGGACCGACCGTGACGGCAACACCCGGACCTCGATCGAGGTCCACGCAGTGGAGCTCGAGTACGGCGCCAAGCCTCGCGGCGCAGCAGCTGCGCCGGATGCGTCCGAGGAGGTCCCGGCGTGAAGCACGCCGTAAGGGCGGCCCGCCCCGTGTGGCGGGCCGCTACCGGCTGGCCCCCTAACGCATCGCGTTGACCATTCTGAATTGGTCTCCGCGGGGATAGCCAGTGCGGCGACGGGACCCAGCGTCCGCCCGCTGGACGGACGCGGTCCCCGCAGCCTGAGCGACGCAGCGCGCACTGTAGCCGCACGACCGAACGTACCACCTGCAACGACACAGCGCCTGACCGAGCGCCGCTTCCCAGATACGCTCGAACGATGCCCCAGCGCACCCCCAGACCATCAGAGATCTCGGCGGCACTCGCCGCGCTCGGCGTCTACACGCAAGCGCCCTCCGACCACGAACTCGAGGAGCAAGCAATCGCCGCGGGCGGAGAAAACGTCCTCGCCGCCGTCCTGGCGAACGCGCTGTACGGCGCCGCGATCGGCTGCGGGATGCTCGCCGAGGGCCAGATGCTCGAGCAGCCCACCAACCAGGCGCAGCGACTGTCGCTGGCACGCGCCCAAGCACTCAAGGCCTCAGGCGCCGAAGGGCCCGGGTTCGTCGGCGCGATGCACTGGCAAGCAGCCCACATCGCGGGCCCTTTGCGCCCGCTCAAAGACCACGAGCACATGCCACTCGGACAAGCGCTCGCCGCGGTCTCCTGGGCACTCGTGCTGCTCCTGCAAGCAATGTGCCTCGCCGAGCCCGCCGGCAGCACAGCCACCGAGGTAACCAAGGCACTCGCCGACGCCCGCGCCGAACTGAGCACCGCCGAAGAGCACCTACGCCGACTGGACGAGCAGACCGCCGACCTCGCAGGCGAGCTGCACGGCCTGATCGCCGCCGCACACGACGCGATGCGCCCGCACGGCAACGGACACGCCAGCTGAAACGAGGGCTCAGCGCTCTACTTGTCCCCTGGTGCCACGTTCCTTAACGGCACCCCAAGTGGCCTGACCGATCCGGTCGCGGAGGTTCTGCGCAGCCGCTTAGAATGCGCTACAGAGCCTCGGAATTGGCGTCAGCGGTGTCTCTCGGCCCACCCGGGCCGTCCAGGGGCGTCGGGAGCGGCCTGAGCGCCGTCTCGCGCGACGTCGCCGCGGCGCTCTACGGTAGAGGTCGTCGAGTGTGTCGCCCGCGCGGGCGCCCAGCTCAGCGAACATCCAGACGGAGAACTCGGGCGGCTTTCGGGGCGGTCTGCACACGGCTCAATCGGCTCACCAGGCTAGGCACGCCGAGCTCCGTCTTACTTACCGGGCCTCTACGGTGGCTCCGGCGATGCACGAGAAAGGGTGACTCGATGGCGAAGGCAACAACTGGCGGCGGCGGCGCGGATAGCTCGGTCGCGGACCAGCTCCGCGCGCTCGGTGTGAAGGGTGTCCTCGTGCAGATGGCCGAGCGCGGCCAGCTCCTCGCCCTGAAGTGCGAGATGCCGCAGTGCTACCACCACAAGGGGCGCGGCGCGTTCGATCCGGTCACGACGCCGCGCACCAAGTGGGCGCCCTCGCCCGACCACTACCCGATCCTTAAGTCGGCCGGCGGGCATCTCGTCCCCGAGAACGTTCGACTGTCCCACGTCTGGTGCAACAACCGGGACTATGGATGGCGGACGCAGATCCGGACGCTGCTCGCGAAAGGCAAGTCCCTCGCCGAGATCGCCGAGGCCCTGAACAGCAAGGGTGTTCCCCCGGCCCACGGTACGAACCGATGGACGGCCGCCATGGTGCGCAAGGCCTACGTGTCCTAGTGACTGACTCGGGGTCTGTCGAGGAGACGATGAACTCCTCGCCGGTGTGCGGGTCCAGGCACTCGCTCTCGCAGGGGCCGATGCCGCGCCCGCAGCCGCCGAGGTAGGCGACGACGCGCGGCTGTCCGAGCCCGCGGCGCACGCGCACCAGCTGGTAGATGCCCAGGCCCGCGGCCTCGATCGCGGTGCGCTCGATCGTGCGTCGGCCGCGGTCCCGGTCGGGCCTTCCCTGTGGAGCACGCGGCGGTGCCGGCCGTGGGTGCTCATGCGGACGCGAAGAGGTCGAGTTGCCCGCCGCGGGCCTGCATCGGTTGTGGCCGCGCCCGGGCGCCGGCTCGTTAGCGCGACAGGTCCGTGTCGCGGCCCGGCGGCTGCTGCGGCCGCCGCGCCGGCGCGCTGCCCGGTGCCGTCTTGGCGCCCTGCGCCGGCGTGGGGAAGTTCGCGCGGGTCAGGCGCCGAAGCTCTGCGGTGTCGACCTCGGCGTCGCCCTGGGGGCTCTCCGTGGCCTCCGGGGCGGGCTGCTGGCGCTCCTGCATCTCGGTCGTGATCTGCGTCGATCGCGCGGTCGCGCGGGCGAGCGCGTCGGCGTGCTTGAACGGCTGGTCGTGGGACTGCTGTGCGCGCGTCGCTTCGTCGGCCGCGGCGACGCCGGCGGCTTCGACGCGCTCAGCGAGCCGCGGAAGGTCGCCGATGCGGTGCTCGAGCTGGCGCACGAGCGACTGTGCGTCGTGGCGGACGAGGTCGAGCTCCAGCGACGCCGGCTGCCCGACGGGCACGCCGCGCAGCGACAGTTCAAGCGTTGGCGCCTGGCCGCGCAGCGACGCGCACAGCGTCGCGTCGATCGTCTGGCCTCCGAGCGTGCCGACCTCGCCGAGCGGGTGCTGCGAGCGACCGTAAGGGATGCCGGCGCCGGCGTTGGCGGCTACCCACTCCTGGATCAGTCGCGCTGCCTCGGGGCGCGTCGTGACGCGCCGGTCGCCGACGGTCATCCGAAACGCGTCGCCGCGCGTGTCCGCGCTCGCCGCGATCGCCGTCTGGAGCGCGGGGAGCGCCGCGGCCGCTTGCTCGAAGCGCGCCTCGGCGCCGGTGATCGTGCGCGAGAGCGCGTGCTGGTTTCGCTGATAGGCGCGCTGCAGGCGCTCAAGGCGGGTGCGTTCGGCGTCCGCGGCGGCCTTCTCGAGGATCAGCGGGTCGCCGGACGCGAGCGCCTTGACCTCGGCGAAGGACAGCGCGGTGTCGCCGATGTCGTCAATCTCGCGGACGTCCAGGCGCCCGCGCATGATCTGTGAGATGAACCGCGCCTTGCGTTCGACGGTCTGCCAGCTGTAGGCGTCGAAGCTGCCCTCGACGACGTAGCGGTAGTTGCCGATCTCCGGGTTCTGGTTGCCCTGGCGCATCGCCCGGCCGTCGCGTTGCTCGATGTCGGCGGGCCGCCACGGGCAGTCGATGTGATGCAGCGCGATCGCGCGTGCCTGCACGTTGACGCCGACGCCCATCTTCTGCGTCGAGCCGATCAGCACGCCGATCTCGCCGGCGCGCGCGGCGGCGAACAGGCGGCCCTTCTCGGCGTCGTTTGAGGCTTCGTGGATGAAGCGCACGCGGTCGCGCGGGACGCCGCGCGCGGCGAGCTGGTCGCGCAGCTCGTCGTAGGCGTTCCACGTCTCTCGCGGCGTTCCGAGGTCGCAGAAGACGATCTGCAGCGCGCCCTGTGTCGCCGACGGTGCTCCTGTCGCCGGATCGCGATATGTGCGATCGCGATGCTCGTGCCAGATGCCGGCGATCTTCGCCGACGCGACGTCGAGCTTGCTCGGCGTCGACGAGGGCACGCCGGCGACCATGCGCATGTCCAGCGCGGCCTTGCGGCCGTCGGTGCTGATCTTGAGCATGTTGTCTTCCTCGGGCGTGACCCGCTTGGCGCGAACCGCCTCCGCGCGTTCGCCGAGCTGCGCGACGTAGTCCGCGATCTCGGGGGACGCCTCGACGAGGACCGTCTCGGGCGCGCGGACGCCGTCTTCGCGGCGCCAGAGTTCGGGCGTCGGCAGGTTGAGATCCTCGGCCGTCTTAACGTCGGCGAAGACGTGCCACATGCGCAGCATCTCCGGCACGTTCTGAAAGCGCGCGAAGCGCGTCTGCATGCGGTAGTTGCCGCCGCCGCTGGGCGCCATCTCGATCTCGGTCACGGTCTGGCCGAAGGTCGCGGCCCACGAGTCGAAGTCCAGCACGCCGGCCTCGGCGAGCAGATCGGGGCGCAGGTAGCGCTGCATGACGTGCGCCTCGGTGACCGAGTTGGCGATCGGCGTCGCGGTCGCGCCGACGATCACGTGCTGGCCGTGACGCTGGCGCAGGTACTCGGTCTTCAGGTGCAGGTCCGTCGCGCGATTGGAGCCGTCGATCGCCGCGTCACGGATGTTCGATTGGGTCCGCAGGTTCTTGTAGTCATGCAGCTCGTCGACTGTGATCTGGTCAATCCCGGATTGCTCAAACGTGATGCCGGGGTCGACCTGGCCGTCCAGGCGCTTCTCCAGCGCGGCCTCGTTGCGCAGCAGCTGCTTCTCCAGGCGCTTGACGGTCAGGCCCTGACCGCTGCGGGCGTTGGCGAGCATCTCGCGCAGCTGCTCGGACTCGCGCTCGATGTACGCGGCCTCGACGTCGGGTGACACGGGCAGGCGCTCAAACGCCGACCGGGTCATCAGGACCGCGTCCCAGTCGTTCGTCGCGACGCGCGCGACGAACGCGCGGCGCCGCTCGCCGGCGAGGTCGTCTGAGGACGCGGCCAGCAGCCGCGCCTGCGGGTAGAGCTGCAGCCACTCGCGCCCGAACTGCTCGAGCATGTGGTTTGGCACCACGACGGCCGGCTTGTTGACCATCCCCAGCCGGCGCATCTCCATGACGCCGATCACCATCTCCGCGGTCTTGCCGGCGCCGACCTGGTGAAAGAGCCCGACGGCCGGCTCGTTGAGGATCCGCGCGACGGCGGCGCGCTGGTGCGCGCGCGGCGTGAACGTCTGCGCGAGCCCGGGCAGGGTCAGGCGCTCACCCTCGGCGGTGTAGTCGCGCAGCACGAGCGCGTTGAAGCGCCGGTTGTACTCGGTGAGCAGCCGGGTGCCACGATCGGGGTCCTCCCACACCCATTCGCCGAAGCGTTCCTGCAGCGCCTCGGCCTTCTCGACGGCTGCCGCGGTCTCGACGGGGTTGACGACGCGCTTGCCATCGAACGTCTCGTCGGTGACCTGCACGGGCCGCTGCTCGAGCACAGCCTTGGCGATCGCCGGCGCGGGCATCCGCTCGGTGCCCCACTCGTTGCTGGCGTCCAGCGAGCGGTTGTTGCCGCGCACGCCCCACACCGCGCCGCCGGGGTGCTCGACGTGCAGCGTCGGGTCGGCGAGGATCTCGCGCAGGAACTCCTGGTGGGTCTCGGTGTCGATCCACGCGGCACCGAGGCGTGCCTGGACGTCGTCCATGCCGAGGTCCTCGGGGATCACGGCCTGCAGCGCGGTGACGTTGACGGCGAGCTCGGGACGCGCGGCCGCCGCGGCGGTCGCCGCGTCGAGCTTGTCGCGGACGTTGCCCGACAGGTACTCGGGCGCTGGCACGAGCTCGCCGCGGTCGGGATCCTCGTAGACGAGCTCGCCGAGCGCGGCGCGCGCCCGGTCGGTGTCGTCGCCGAGCAGCGCGGCGATCTGCTCGAGGTCGACGCGGCCGTGCGCCTCCAGGCAGACCGCGAGCGCTTCGTCGGCGCTGTCGACGCCGAGCACCGGCGTGCGGGCGACGAGCGTGCGCTGGGAGAGCATCGTTGCTGGAAGCGCGGTCTGCGTCGCGTCGTCAAAGCTCTCAAGCGCCATGACGAGCGGCGCGAACGGGTCGCTGCGCAGCGTGTGCATCACGCGCGGCGTCAGGCGAGCCATGCGCGGCTGACCCGTCTCGCGATCGACGCGCCCCGTTGGGCGCAAGGTGAATCGGTTGATCGGCCCGTAGCGACCTGCGTAGGCGTCGTAGCGGGCCGCCAGGCCCTCGCGCAGCGCGCGGGTCGCGTCGGTGTCGTCGATGCTGTCGGCCTCCGCGCCGAGCAGCTGCTTGGCGGCGTCGCGCAAGCCCAGCAGCGCGTGCAGCTCGACGCGCTGGCTCGCGGGCACTTGCAGTGCCACGTGTTCGCCGGCAAGCACGCGCGTGAATGTCCCGTCGGGCTGGGCGGTCAGGTGGCCGTCCCACAGCCCGAGCGCGGGCGGGTTGGCGGCACGCTCGGCGACGAGCTCGCCCGCGGCCGCGGTCATCGTCTGCCCGGCTGCCTGCGCGCGGCCGGTGATGTCGGCAAGCGCGACGCTGAGGTCCGTGCCGGTCGACGCGTCGGGCGCGGCGACGACGCGTAGCGCGGGCGCTCCGAACTGGCCGGTGCTGGCGGCGTAGGTGCCGAGCACGTGGCCGGGGTGCTCGTCGAAGTACGCGTTGACGCGCAGGTCGGCGGCATCGGGAAGATCGAGCGGGTGGCTGTGCTCCCACGTCGTCGACGCCGGCGCAACGCCGGGCTCGCGGCGGCGCAGGATCAGCAGGTCGGTGACGACCTGCGTGCCGGCGGCGCGCCGGTGCGCGCCGCTCGGCAGCCTGACCGCGCCGACGAGGTCGCCCATCGCGTTCATCTCGCGGCGCGCGGCCGGGTTGCGCGCGTCCAGCGTGTAGCGGCTGGTGAGCACCGCGACGATGCCGCCCGGGCGCGTCAGCGCCAGCGACTTGATGATGCAGTGGTTGTGCAGAGAATGGTTCGCGCGGTTGTGGCGCGGGTCGTGCAGGCGGACGTCGGCGAACGGGACGTTTCCGACCGTCGCGTCGAAGTGCCCCGCGGCGTAGGGCGTGTGTGCGAAGGACTCGGTCCGGATCGTCGCGGCGGGGTACAGCGCGGCGGCGATCGCCGCCGTCGTGGGGTCAAGCTCGACGCCGACCATCTGGGCGCTGGCGGGTGCCATGCCGATGAACGTGCCGGCGCCGGCGCCGGGCTCCAGGACACGGCCGCCGTCGAAGCCAAGGTCTTCAAGCGCTGTCCAGATCGCGCCGACGTACGCCGGGTCGGTGTAGTGCGCGTTGATCGTGGTGCGACGCGCCTCGGCGTACGCCTTGTCGTCGTCAAGCAGCGTGCGCAGCTGCGCACGCTCGGGCTCCCACTCGGCGCGGTCGTCGTCGAAGATCTCCGGGACGGCGCCCCAGCTTGACCAGCGCGCCAGCCGCTGCTGCTCGTCGGCGGTGGCGGCGCGCTTCTCGGCCTGCAGCGTGCGCAGCACGCCGAGCGCGATCAGGTTGGCCTCGACGCGGGCGCGGGCACCGGACGGCGCGAGGTCGTCTTGGGTGCGCGGCCGGAAGCTCAGTCCAGCGGCGGCTCGTTGTCGGGGTCCGCTTCGTACATCTCGCGCATCGTCTGCGTCACCCAATCTGTCGCCGGCTCCTCGTCCTCCTCCGGCCCAGAGATCCAGACGAGGTCGGTCAGGACCGCTTCCTCGGCCTGCAGCCGCGCCATGTTCAGGCGCCCCACCTTCTGCAGGTACTCCTCCCCCGGCTGGTCGGCTCCCGCCAGGCGCTGCGCCAGTTCCTGCACCTGTGTCTCGACCTGCTCGCCGAGGTCCCGGAAGAACATCTCCGGGTTCGGGATCGCTTGGACGCGGGCCGGGTCGGTCCGCGTCCAGTGATCCCTCGCGAGCTTGGCGTATTTGTTCATCGCGAGCGGATTCAGGGCCAGAGAAGAGGCTGTCGAGCGAGAGCTGTTGATCGTCCGGCGGACGCCTGGGTGCCTTAGCCATGCGCAGCGCCGAACCCTACGCGCCCGCGCGCCGGCGCGCACGGCGTGGGGATCGCAGAGCACCCGGCGCCGCATGGCTAGCGTCCACGCTCAGACCGGCGGACGGGGCTGCGGACCTGGCTGCCCTTGCCGCGCGCGCGGCGTGCGCTTGGCGTGCGCGCCGGGCCGCTGCTGACCGCCTCTTCGGCGGGCCGGGCCTGGTTGGTGTCGGCGACGACGCGCGCCTCGATCGTCTCGTCGTCGGCGACGCCCTCGAGGTCGCTGGCGAGCTCGCGGCGCCGCTCGGCGCTGTCGTAGAGCTCGGCGCCGCGCTCGGGATCCTCTGGGTCACGGTTGCGCTCATCCTGGTCGCGGTCAGCGACGCCGGCGGCGACCATCAGCGGCAGCGCCTGCGCCTCGTCGACGCGCGCTCGCTCTCGTGCCTGGGCGGCGAGCCGGGCGGCGCGCTCGCGTCGCTCGAGCGCCTCCGCGACAGCGGCCGGGTCAGCGCCGAGGCTGTCAGTGTCGATCGCGTAGCGACCGCGCAGTTCCTCGCGCATGTGATCGACCGTGCGTTCCGCATCGGGGTCGACCTCACGCCAAGCGTTCGCGGTCTCCCACGCGACGCCGATCTCTTCGGCGCCGGCGCGGTCCCACCACTCGTCGCGGGCTACGGGCGCCAGTGACGCGCGGGCCGCGCCGCGTTCGCTGTCCATCCGTGCCTGCAGCTCGCGTGCCTCCTGCTGGCTGGCTGCCTCGGCGTCGCGGTGCGCCTGCTCGCGCTGGCGCATGATCCGCTCGGCCATCAGGCCGCCGGCAGTGATCGCGACGCGCGCGCTGCCCTGGAACGCCTCGTTGATCCCGTCTGGTTCGTCAGCCATCTGCGGTCACTGTCCTCTCATCGGTCGACTTCGGTTCGGTCCGGTCGCTGAACGCCGGGGCGCTCCACAGGTCGGGTTGGTGGCGGTCGCAGGGTGCCCGGCACGGGCGACCCGGGTGCGCGCGCCGGCATCTGGCCCTGACGCGCCACGCGCGCCGCCTCGACCGCTTGCGCGTCCCCGACGCCGACGACGACCGGCTCGGCGTCGGGCGCTGGCGGCAGCGCTGCGTGGACGGCCGTCAGACGCTGCATCACGACGTCGCGGATCTCCGCCGCGCGGCGCGCGTCACCGGCCGCAACGTGCGCGTCGTGCAGCGCCTTGACCGTGTTCGCGAGCTGACGCAGCAGCACGGTCTGCGCGATCGTGCCGCTTCCGCCCGCCGCGACCGACGCGCACAGTAGCGCGGCACCGCGCGCTGACGGCAGACCGGCGCGGCGCGGGCGCACCTGGTGGGCGCGCAGCTGCGCCGACCGCGCGAGCGTCCGGGCCGTGTCGGCGAGCGGGCCGGGCGTCGACCCCTCGACGCTGTGGGACCACGCGGCGAACGCGCCGGCCGTCTCGCGCGCGACATGCGCCCACAGTTCCCTGTCATCCGAGGGAACGCTGCGCAGCTGCTCGCGCAGCGCTGTGACCTCGGTGGTGTAGCGCGCCCACATCTCAGGATCGGGCGTCAGCGTCTCGCGGCCGGCCGCCACGCTCGGCTCCTCACGACGCGCCGCCGTCCACTCGCTGACGGCGTGCGCCGTGCTGTCGGGTGACGGCGGCCAGTCCGCACGCAGCCGCGTCAGCGTCAGGTCGCGCGACAGGTGCCCGCCGCCGTACCACACGTCCGCGGCGGGACCCTCGCGCAGCGCCACCGAGTAGCCCGTCACCTCGGTTGTGCTGCCCTTCGCAAAGCGCGGCCGGATCCGCACGCGGGCGCCGCGCACACGGCGTACGAACTCCCCTTCGTCGCCGGCCGCCGCGGCGCACGCGCGGACGGTCAGCGCGAGCTGGTCGCGCGCGGTCGTCGGTGTCGCTATCGCGGGCTGGGCGGTGCTCGGCGCCGGACGCTGGTTGCGCTTAGCGCCGCTCCACTCGGGGATCGCGGCGGCTGCTTGCTGCGGCGTGTCGGGCCATGCTGCGCGCAGCTTGGGCAGCGACAGCTCAGGGCTGAGGCTGCCGCCGCCGTGCCAGTTCAGCGCGCCGCTGCCCGGCGCCGCCCACGCGACGGAGTACCCCGTCACTACGTCTTCGCGGCCGGCGGCGAACCGCGGGCGGATGCGCACGTCGGGCGTCTGGCGCATCCGGCTGACGAACTCGGCCTCGCTGCCGCACGCTGCCGCGGTCGCCCGGACGGTCTTCGCGAGCTCGTCGCGGACGACGACCTCGATCTCGGCGGGCTTCTGGCCGCGCACGCCGGTGCCCGCCTCGCGCGACTCGAGGACTTGCAGGCCGTACTTGCGCTCAAGCTCGCCCGCCAGGCGCTGTGCGTTGGGACGGTCATTCCAGACCTTCGCCTTGCTGCCGTCCTCGCGCACGAGGTCGACGACGACGTGGACGTGATCGTTGCCCGCCTTCGAGCGACCGTGGCGCACGGCGACCCAGCGACACGGCGCCTCGTCCGTCGCGGGATCGGCGAAGCCCATGCCCGCGACGAACTCCTCACTGATGTGCGCCCACTGCTCGTCGGTCAGTTCGCGCTCGTCGGCGCGCAGGCTTAGCGAGCAGTGCCACACGTGGGCGTCCTTGACGCCGACGTTGTGGCCGTCGCGGTCCTTGACGGCCGTCGTCACGCGTGTGCCGAACGCGCGGCGTGGCTGGTCAAGCTGCCAGCCGATCTGCAGCGCGCTCTGGTGGTCGAGCTCGGCGTCGTCGTGCCACGCCATGATCGCCGTGTCGCCCGCGACCAGGTGCGGCTCGGTGTGCTCGTTGGAGCGCCCCGGGCCGGCGAGGTACGCCATCAGCCCCGACACGCGTGCGCCGCGCGTGATGTTGGGCATCATGAGACGGCGAGCGCCTCGATCGCGGCGTCGATCTTGCCGACGACGTCCTCGATCTGTGCGAGTTCCGCGGCGCTGCCGATCGGCATTCGCCCGTCGGTGTTCACCGCGTGCGCGATCTGGTTGACGTTCGTAGCCAGGCCGGCGAGCTGGCGACGCACGCGAAACAGCTCGACCAGCGCTTCGCGGCGCTCGCTCGGGGTCTCTCCCCCGTCCGCCAGCGCTCGCTCGATCAGCAGCCGCGGGATTGTCACGTTCTCACCGTCAGCGCGCAGGCGCAGCTGCGCCTCCTCCATGTCCGTCACGCGGACCATGTGCTGGTGCGGCCTGCCGCCTGGCGCGTTCGCACGGCGCCTGCGCGCCAGGCGCTTCTTAGGGCCTTTCGGCTCGCTCATGGCTGTTTCCGTGTCGCGTGTTGGTCGAGGGCCTAGCGCAGCGATCGCCGCCCTTTGGGCGGGGAACTCAGGGCAGTGTAACCGGAACAGGAGGCGAAGCCGCCGCTCCGGTCGCATTTAGCGTAGCTAAATGCATAGCTTGCTCTGCACAGCCCTGCGCGGCGGTTTACCGCCGCGCGTGCGCAGACATGGTCGGCGCCCCGCATCACTCGACCCGTCACTCCTCCCGTTCTCCGGTCGTGCGGACGGCTGTGGCCGGCCTGGTGGCAGGCCACTCCACGCCTGTCAACCAATCCCCAGGCCGCCTTCGGCGACAACAAGCCGAGTCCGGTGGGATTGGCCCGCGCTTCGCGCGTTTGACAGGCGCTCCGTGGCCTGCAACTGCATCTCTCAGGTCCGCTGGCGCGGACTGCGCCTGGGCGCGTCTCCAGACGACGGCCAAGGGTGCTCGCGTGCGCAGCACGGCGGTGGGCGACACCCGGTCGGGCGGCTACGATCGGCGCATGCCAACAGAGGTCAACACAGACGCCGTCAAGGCCGCCGCGAAGGCGATCTTCGACAAGCGCGTCGAGGCGGTCGTGCAGATCGCCCAGGCGCACCAGAACAAGCTCGACGCTGACGCGGCGGCGACCGCGGCCGAGCGCGAGCATGCCGCAGCGTGGGCCGCCGGCCTGCGCGAGGGATGGACCGAAGCCGAGCTCAAGGGCATGAACCTCGTGCCGCCCGGACGCAAGGCACCGGGGCGCCCGGCGCGCAAGCGCGCAGCACGCTCGAGCGCCGCGAACGGTGCAGCACCGTCCGGTAACGCGGCGGTCGGCGCCGGCGCCGACCAGCAGCCCGCGGGCGCGGCGCACGAGCCGGGCGGTGACGGCGGGCAGTAGTCGCCGTCGCGGGCGCGAGAGCCCAGCTTGGTGGTTCCGACCACAAGTCTGCGTCAGCGCGAGGCGTGTCCGGGCGGCCGCACGGGACGGCTGACGTGTCCCGCGTCGACGTCGCCGATCGACGGGACGACTCGCTGCCTCGAGGCGGCACATCATGCGTCGGTGAGGCGGGGTCCGAACTCGCGGAGCTCGCGAGCGCTGCGCTCGATGTCGGCGTGCTCGGCCGCGTCGGCGCGCGCACGTGCCCGCAGCTCGTCGAGCAGCTGATCGCGAACGTCGACGTCGAGGCGCTGCACGCGGCGCAGGCCCATCGCCGGCGCCAGGCGCGCGAGCTCGAGGTCCGCGGCGTCGGGCTTGGTACGCCAGTGCTCGGGGAGCGCGTACGGGCCGGGGACCGCGCGACGCGCGCCGAGGCCGTCGTCGCCGCGGTCGTCGAACTGTGCCATGAGCGAGCGCCCGTCGGCCTCGACGGGTGGCCACAGTCCGCACAGCAAGAACGCGTCGCGCAGCGTCTCGCGGTAGGCCTCTGACGAGCTCGGCGGCGCGACCCACGGCTGACGCTCGTAGCCGGGGCGCGACTTGAACGCGTCGCGCACGACGAGTTCGCCGTCGACGAGCAGTGGGTTGCCCGCACCGTCCAGGGCGACCCACGGCGGCCACGCGTTGCTGCTCGGGCGCGGCACGCGGAAGTGCAGCTGCAGGCCGGGTGCCGGCGCCGGGACGCGGCGGCGTTGGGCGCGCTTCGCGCGGCCCGCGTGACGATCGGCTCCGTCCGTCGTCGCGCTGGCGCGCATCCGGCGTGTGAGCTGGTCCAGCGCCCGGATCGCGTAGTGCAGCCGGTGCGGGTTGGCGCCCCGCTCGGCGGCGGTCGCGGCGATCTCGGCGAGCGCGCCCAGGCCGCTCTCGGGGTAGCCGGTGGGGCGCGCCGTGGCGTAGCGCGCGTAGCGGGTGACGGCGCGCCGCAGCCGCGCCAGGTCGTCGTCGGTCAGCGCGCCGGCGGCGTCCCAGCTGTGCTCGGCGACGTGCATCGCGCCGTAGCGCCAGACTGCGAACGCCTCACGCACACGGTTCTTCGGCCAGCCACGATCAAGCCCCCACGCCGCGACCTCTGACGCCCGCCGATCGCTGTGCGCAGCGATCACGTCAAAGACGGGCTGGCGTGCCGCCCTGGCGTCCTCGAAGCGCGCGAAGCGCGCTGCTCGTGTCGCCTCGAACGATGCCAGCACCGCGTCCGGACCTTCCTCTGTCAGTGATGCAGTTTTTGGCGCTTCAAGTCGCGGAGCGGGCGCGATCGCTGGTGGGGCGTCGGCTCGCGACACCATTGGCGGGCGCGCGCCTGTTCTAGAACTGCAAAGGCAGTCATCAGTAGCTGGTTGATTGTCGCTAGGGGAGTTCTCCGGCGTAGCCGGAGCCTCGAAGTGGGGGTGCGAATTCGTCGTAGACGCGCGCGCACGGCTCTGCGCCCCGGCGCGCGTGTGAGCGATACCGCGGCGCTGGCGCTCGCTGGCGGTCAGCGGCCGGCCGCGGCGGCGCGCGTCACGGACGCCGGTGCTCGAGCCGGTGTTCAGCGCGCTGCCGTAGCGGCGCTTCCAGCGCTGCAGCTGCGCGGCCGCGGCGGCGAGCTCGTCGACGCTGACCGCGGGTGCCGGCAGCAGGCGAAGCTCCGTGCGCGCCTCCTCCCCGTTGACGTCCAGGCCCGGCGTCCAGTGCAGCAGGCCCATCGCCTGCAGGTCGCGCAGACGGCGGCGCACGGAGCGGTGGTGGCGATCGCGGTCGGCGAACTTGTCGCCGTCGATCTTCCACGCCGGATGCAGCCGCGCGAGGCCCGTGACGAGTTGCGTCATGGCCGTGACGATCGTGCCGCCCGTCGCGCGCTTGCGCAGCCGCCGCAGGTACGCGAGCTCGGCGAGCACGCACTTGTAGGCGCGCACGTCGTGCAGCCGTGCGGGCTTGATGAGGCCGGCGTCGACGCGCTCCTGGCGCACGCGCGTGAGCAGCGCGAGGAGATGGACCTCGTCGACTGGCGCCGGCATCGGCGTCCAGGCCGCGGGCTCGCATGGTGCGCGGTCACGCGGCGCGCGCCGCAGGCCGCGCTCGCGCGCAGGGTTTGGTGCTGCCGTCGGCGCTGTCGCCGCGGCCGTGATGGGTGCCATGCGCGCGACACAAGCGCCGCGCCGTGGGTCGATCCAGACTGGGACTTCGCTGCGTAGCGGGTGGCCGCTGGCTCACCGGAGGGTGGGACCTTGCTCCCGATCGGGGCCCTGGCGGCGGGCGCTGGAGGGTGGGACTTCGCTCACGATCACCCCGCGAACGGGCCTGCCGGCCCAGGGTGGGACTTCGCTCACGATCAGCGCGTGGCGCGCCCCTCGCGGCCGCGCCCGCGGCGTGTTAGGGCGCCCATGCGACACCTCGCCCCTCCGGGCGACGGCCAGGTGGTCGCGTCGCGGCCGTGGGGGCTTGCGGTGAGGGTGGGACTTTGCTCACGAGGGCCGGCCGCGGAGCAGCTGCGCCGGGCGCCCGGGAGGGTGGGAATACGCTCACGATCGCTGCGCGCGGCGCAGGGTGGGACTTTGCTCACGACCGCAGCGCCAGAAGTTGGCGCGTTGGTGCAGTGGGACTTCGCTCACCAGAGGGTGGGACTTCGCTCACGATGCCCACCAGAGCGCGTGGGCGCCATCCGACAGGCGCTCTAGCGTCCTCGCCCATGTCCGCTCCCGTGGTCCGTCAGCGGTCGCTTCTCCCGCTGGGAGTCGGCGGCGCGCTCGAAGGCTGGATGGACGATGACGCCGCGAGCGCCGCCGGGCAGTTATTCGGTTCGGGGCCGCGCGGCGTCCTGGTCATCGACGCCCGCGAGCTGCTCTCGTCAACGGCGCGTGTCGTTGGCGCGGCGCTCGGCGAGCTGCACTTCAAGGCGTGGATGGCGCTCATCACGCTGCACGTCGTCCACGGGATGCCAGATGACGGGCGCGCCTCGACGACGCTCGGCGAGCTCGCGCGGCTGGTGTGGGGCGGGCGCCGTGAGCGCTCAGGCAAGGACACCTTCGCGCTCCTCGAGGTCATGCACGACCTGCGCGACGCGAAGTTCACGGTGCCCGGCTACGACCTCGTCAACCAGCGTCCGGCCGCCGGCGTGTCGGACACGAGCCTGCTCATCAACCTCTACGTCGACGAGACGATTCTGAAGGGCTACGCGGCGGAGAAGGCGCGGCGCGCACTGCTGCAGCGCCGCCGCGACGCGGCCGCCGCGCATCGCAAGGGAGCACTCAGCGCCACACTGCTGGAGCGCGAGGTCGCCAAGATCGACCGCGAGGCCGCGGCGATCGAGCGCGTCGGCCGCGCCGCGTTTGGCAAGCAGCTGGGCGGCAAGGGCCGCGGCACGCTGTCGTGGCGCATGCACCCGGACTACACCCAGCGCCTCGGCGAGGCCGAACTGCGCCGTTTCGACTGGACCAAGGCGCAGGCCATGCGCGGCGTCGCGCTGACGCTGTGGATGGGCTTCACGTCGCCGCGGATGCCCTACCGCCCGATGTTCGACGCACCACGCGACCTCGAGCTCGTCGAGATCCCGTTGACCGTCGAGCACTGTCACGCCCTCGGCGTGCGCTCGGCGACCGACGCCGCGCGGCGGCGCACGTTCAACGAGGCCGGCGCACGCGTCTGCGCCGCGGACAAGACCTTCACGGCATTCGAGGCGCACGGCGGCCGCGGGATGGACAGCTTCCTGCGTGTCGTGCGCACGCCGCCCGCGCAGTCGCCGTTGGATCGGCCCGGCCCGACGCCGGCGGCCGGCCAGCTGACGCTCGGCGCCGACGATTAGGCCCGCGGCGACGTAGGCGCCCGCTGCGGCGCTCTGAACGGCATCTCTGACGGAAAGGGTGCGCGTTCGTGGCCCTGCTCACGTCGAGAGCCTGGTGGGCGTCGGGCGCGCGGTCTTGAAGGGCGGGTTACGTGCTGACATCGATGCGTCCCAGCCGGTGTCGGCGATCGACGGGACGGATCGCGTTCGTCGCGGCCGCTCGAGGCGGGACGGCCGGCGCGCAGCGAGGCGGGACGTGTCCCGCCTCGACGCGCCTGATCCGTCCCGCAGGTGCTTGCTCGAGGAGCGCGAGAACGGGTCGCGTCCCGTGGGCCCGCGGCGGCCGCGCGCGAACGCGTTGGCGGCGGATGTCGGTCACGCAGGCGCGCTGCTCGCTCACCACCGCTCCGCGTGGGGGTACTGGTCGGGCGCCTTGCCCCAGGCGGCGTACTGGGCGGCAGGCGTGTCGGTGAGCCGGGCGTGCGCCCACAGGGCGGGGCCGACGCGCGCGGGGATCTGGTGCAGCCGCCCATGCAACTGCCAGTTGTCGCCGAAGTCGTACTGGCAGTAGAACCGCTGGGCTGGCTTCAGCGCGAGCGTCTGGAGCGTGGTCGGCTGGGCCCACTGGCCGCCGTCCACTGTCCGGTCCGGGAGCTGAAGGCGCCACAGGTGCTCGTCGTCGCTGAAGGCGACGGCGGCGCACAGGACGCTGATCAGCTCGTCGAGGGTGACGTGCAGGTTGATCGCGATCTCCCGGGAGCAGCAGCGGCGGCCGGCGAAGTCGTGCAGGATCACCCGGGCGGCGATCCACTGTGCACGCAGCTCGCGCTGCTGCGCCGTGGTGAGCGGCCGGTAGCCGAGCTTGACCTCAAGCTGCGGCAGGCGGTAGTTCGGCTTGCGGCGACGATCGCGGGTGTGAAAGCGCTGCTGCAGCCAGCCATCGGCCCACGGGCGCTCAGCGCGGTCCGGCAGCCCGTTCTTTGCGGCCCGGTGGCCGGGCTCCCGCGCGGGCAGGCCGGCGGCCTTCAGCCCCTGGTTGAAGCTGCCGAACTCTCGCCGGATCGCCCGGTAGGGAACCCGCGTGCCGGGTAGCGCGGTCTCGTCGGCGGTCGGTGGTCGGCCGAGATCGTCGGCCCAACGACCGAGCGCGGCCTTGACCTTGCGCTTGGTCCACTTGCGGTGCTCGTGCCGGTGCGTGCGCTCGCAGGTCTCGCAGCGCCACGCCTCGTATGGTCCCTGCCGGTAGCAGGGCCCGCCGCAGGCTACGCAGATCGCGCGGTAGCGCTGCTTGCGCTCGCGGGCCTTCGAGCCGTCAGGGTCTGACAGCCACGCGTGTACGGTCTTCGCCGAGACGCCCAGCCGGGCGGCGATCTCCCTCAGCAGCAGCCCCTCGTGGCGCAGCCGCGATGCTTCGGCGACGCTCTGCGCCCGCTCGCGCCGTGGGCGCGCCGGCACTGCAAGATTCGCGGACGGGTCCCACCCAACCATCGGTGGCAGCCTAGCCATGCGGCCGGATAGAACGCGGGTCCGGGCGACCATCCGGTCGCGTCGACCGCTCGCAGGGCCGCAGAACGCCTTGCAGGGCGGGGTTCGGACCTTCCCAGCCCCCAGCGGCGACTAACGCTTAGCTTCGCCAAGGCTCTGTCAGACCGCTTGACGAGCCAACGACACTGAACACCGTGTCCACGCCGATGAACGACTACGACAACCGCGCGCTCAAGGACATCCGTGCCTGGCAGGGACGCAAGTCGTCTCGGCGCTTGCGCAACGCGATCCCGGAGTCGGTCCGCGAGCGGGCGGGTGAGCTCGTCGTTCGGGGCAAGCAGAGGGCCGGTGAGATCGTCGATGACATCCCGGGCTCCGAGCAGGTCAAGCAAGCGCTGATGGAGGCGCTCGAGGGCGCCACGCGCACGATCGGCACGGGCGCCGCTGCATCCGTGAGGACGTCGCTTGTCATCCAGAGGTACCGCAAGGCAGGGCACTCGATCGAGCGCATCGAGGACATCCAGGACCTTGAGCTCGCCGCGTCGGACCGGGTCTTCCCGCGCCGCAAGCGGCTCGCGTACGTCGTCACTTCAGGGGCCGAGGGTGCTGTCGCCGGGGCGGCGACGACCGTGACCGGTGTAGCCACGGTGGTGACCGGCGTCTTCGGCGCGGGCGCTGGGGGCGTCCCGACAGCGATCGTGACGGCCGGGGTCATGGCCGCCGACACCGCGGCCACGCTGATGTGGGCCAGCCGCATCGTCGCGGAGACCAGCGCGCTCTACGGCTACGACCCGAACGACCCAGCCGAGCAGGTCTTCATGACCGGGGTGCTGGGAGCGGCGACCGCGACGTCCGACGGCACGAAGCTCGCCGCTCAACGGCAGCTACGCGAGCTCGCGAAGCTGCTCGCTCGGAGGCAGCCGTACAGATTGCTCGACAAGCACGCGTTCACGCACGTCGTCCGGCAGGCGTACGCCAGGCTCGGGGACAAGATGACCCAGAAGCAGCTTGGCAAGGTCGTTCCGGTCACGAGCATCGTCGTCGGGGCCAGCATGAACGCGGCGCTCATGCACCGCACGGCCGAAGAGGCGTACTACGCCTATCGGGAGCGCCGGCTGCTGGACCGGTACGACCTCGATCCGTCTGACGGGGACCACGACGCTTCGCGGATCATCGTTGACGCCGAGGTGGTCGACGACTCCGAGGAGCCCTTGGACATCATCGGCCTTCTCGACGAGGCCCAGCGGGAGTCCGCCGTCGTTGACGAGGAGGCCTCCGACGAGGACCCCGGACGCGGCGCGAAGGACGGGCGAAGCACATAGCCGCCGTCCGGGCCGGTCGAGGTCATCCGCCGCCGCCGCAGCGCGCTCCTGCGGGCCGAGCGCGGGCGCGACAACCGATCGGCGCTCGCGGGCGGCGGCTAGGTACTGCGCGCGATGCGCTCGCTGACGGCGCAGCCTCAAGCGGCCGGGCCCGAGGTCCTCGAGCCGCTGCCTGCGAGCGACGTCGGCGGCCAGCTCGAGCTGGCGCCGACGTGTCGTGCTGAGGTCGACGAGGCCCGCGGCGCCGTAGGCGCCGTGGGCGCGCTCCGCGGCCCGCTCTGAACGGCATCTTTGAGGGAGGCGTGCGCGTTCGTGGCTGTGCGCAGGGCGCTGTGTCGTCGAGCGGCTGCTGGGCGTGGGCGGCGTGGCCTGGTACGGCGGGTTACGTTCTGACATCGATGTGTCCCGGCGGGTGTCGGCGATCGACGGGACGGCTCGCGTCCGCGGCGGAGCTCGAGGCGGGCGCCGCGGCGCCGGCGAGACGGGACGTGTCCCGCGTCGACGGGGGTCCGACGACGTCGGGGCGGGACACGGAAGGCGTTCCCTCGGGCCCGCGGCGGCCGCGCGGGACGGCTGGGCTAGTGGCGGGTGAGGTCGACGCTGTCGGGGGTCGCCCTCGAGGGCGACGATGTGCGCGTGGATCGCCGCGATGAGCTCGGGTGGCGCGTCGGCCGGCGAGCCGTAGGCGAAGGAGTAGGCGTGGAGGTAGTGGTAGGCCTCGGCGAGGTCGCGGGCCTGGGCGATGCGCGGCTCGGCTTCGCGCTGGGCGCGCAGCGCGCGCATCAGGTGCGGCCAGGTCGCGTGCTCCTTGGTGTGCCAGTCCTCGACGCCTTTGCTGTCGGCGTGCAGGTTGCCGCGGCCGATCGGCCCGTTGGTGCCGGCGCCGTGCGTGTTCGTGAGGTCCAGCGCCCGGCCTGGTCCCTGGTTGTAGCGCAGCGCGTCTTCGGCGAACGCGAGCATCCGCTTCAGTGTGCTGGCGCTCACGTCGCGCACGTGGACGACCGCCTTGTGCTTGGGGACGCCGCGGGCGCGGGCGCCGTGGACGAGGACGTCGCGCGTGGGCTCGACGGCGATCGTCGCCGCGGCCTCGAGCATGAGCGAGAGCTGCTCGGGCATCGTGCTCAGGTGGCTGGCGGCTCGGCGTCGCGGGCTAGGTGGCGCAGGCGCAAGATCGCCTTGCAGATCGCGAGTTCGTCGTCCGTCGGGCCGCCCCAGGACTCCTCGACGATCAGGGAGGCGGGCGCGCCGTCGACGAGCTGGCGCAGGCGCTCGGGTAGGAACGCGAGCGCGTCGGTGACGGGGTCGGAGATCCGGGCCAGGCCGGCGGCCTGCGCGCAGGGCAGGCAGTAGCGGCTGCCGCTGGAGTAGGCGTGCGCTTCGCCGAGGTACTCGAGGTAGCGATCGCGCGGCGCGATCGCGCAGCCGCCGGCGACGCACGTCCAGGGCTTGCGCGCGGTGCGCAGCACGCAGCCGTCGCCGGCGACGATCGCGCTCATGGCCGTGCCGTTGCGCGGCGGTGGCCGCCGCGGCGAGGTCGCGGGACCGGGCGCGCGGCGGCACGCAGCGCGAGCTCGCGTCGGGCGTAGCGCTCGGCGTCGGCGTCGGTGTACGGCCCGGGCCGCGCCCCGGCCTGGACCTCGAGCGCGTAGAGCGCCATGCCGGCGACGATCGGCTGCTCGTCGTCGGTGATGTGGTCGGCGAGGATGGCCTCGTCGGCGAGCGCGAGCGCGACGGGGCGCCCGCGCAGTTCGATGACCTGGATCGTTCTCATCGCGTCCACGTCACCACGGCCTGGGCGCCCGCAGGGCGACTGCGCGTGTGTTGGTCCTGCTCTTGCGCAGAGTTGTCACGATTGCGCCCCGGTCAGGACAGCAGCGTCAGCTGCTCGTGCGTGTCGTCGACGTCGGCGAGGCTGCGGAACGTCTCGCAGCGATCGGTGCGGTGACGCAGGCGCACGACGGTGCGCCCGTCGTCGTCGGCGACGTGGCGGTCAACCTCGACCCAGCCGCGGGCGAGCATCCCCGCGAGGGCAGCGCTGGTGATCCAGTTCTCGACGGCGTGACCGCGGCGGCGGGCGCTCATGGCAGCGTGAGGGCGAGCTGCTCGGGCTCGTCGCCGCGGCCGGCGGTGAGAGCGATGCAGCGCTCCAGGAGCGCGGGGTCGATGCGGCCGTGCCAGATGTGCGTGTTGCGCGCCAGGCCGCGCAGCGCTCGCGCCCAGGCCTTCATGGCGTCGGGGTCCTGGCGCTGGGCGAGGAGTCGTGCCTCGACCTCGGCGGGGTCGCGCGCGATCGCGTCGGCGTCGCTGCGCAGCATCCGGTCCTCGTGGGTCATCACGAACGCGCCGCGGTGCCCGCTCGGGCGCCGGCAGCGCTGCGCGACGGTGGAGCCGCAGCTGCAGGCGTGCGCGAGCGGGCACGCGACGCATGGATCGTCGGGCGCGCACAGGCATGTCGTGTAGGGCCGCGTCGCCATGTCAGACGTTCGTCAGCAGGAGCATGCGGATCTGCTCGCGGCGCGACCGCGGGTGGCCATGACGAGCTCGTAGCCGGCGTCGGTCGCGCGCCAGCGATCGTCGAGGTTGGCGCCGTCTCCGTCGGCGAGGCCGAGCTCGGCGAGGCGTTGCACGCCGTCGACGGCGGCGGCGGTCGCGTTGCGCGCGCCGACGGGCACCGTGGCGCGGGCGGGCAGCCACGCGCTGCTGTCGACGAGCTGCTCGAGCTGGCGCCACTCGCGCGGGTTCAGGCCGGCGGCGGCGGCGGCCGCGCGGCGGATGCCGCGCGGCGTGTAGTGCGTGGGCGTGGGCGCGCGCCTGCGGTCGGCGCGGCTCATTCGTACACCGTGAGCGCGTCGATCGGGGCGGCGTCTGAGTCGATGTTGACCCAGGTGCAGTCCAGGCAGCGGGCGTGGTCGATGATCTGCGCGAGCGCGGGCGCCTGGTCTGCGAAGTCGTAGACCTCGGCGTCACTTGGGACGTTGACCCACCATCCGTAGGCGTGGTTGATGACGCGCGGCCAGTCGTTGTCGAGCAGGTCGCCGGCGAGCAGCGCGCTGCGCTCGTTCTCGGGCAGGTGCGCGCTGCTGAGGTCGAGGTACTTCAGGACCGTCATGACCGCTCCTCGGCGCGCAGCAGCGAGTAGCCACGGCCCCAGGTCGAGGGCAGCCATGCGCCGCCGTTGGTGTTGGCGAGGCGGGTCCTGAGTCGGCACACGTGGCTGTCGACGGTGCGGTCGCTGTAGCTGCTGTCGCGTCCAATCGCGCGCTTGAGCTCGTTCTTGGTGAAGACCTTCGTGGGGTCTGATGCGAGCTTGGCGAGCAGGTCGAACTCGATGCGGCTGGTGCGCACCGGGGTGCCGGCGACCTCGACGCTGCACGCGCCGGTGTCGATGTGCAGTTCGCCGATGTGCAGGTGGCGGCTGGTGACGTCGTGCAGGGTGCGCCGCACGACGCTGGCCAGGACGGCGCGCAGGATGACGTAGGCGCTGTCGGTGGGCAGGTGGTGGTCGCTGCCTGTTTCGTAGGCTCGCAGCGTCGTGAGGTCGTCGCTGGCGCCGAGCGTGATGGTGGGCTGGCCGGGATGCACGCGGGTGTGCTGGCCGGCGCGGATCTCGCGCAGCAGCGCCGGGCTGTCTGCGGGCTTCGCGAGGTCGCCCAGGAGCAGGACGTCGATCGCCTGGGTGGCGAGTTTGGCGACCGCGCTGGATGCGCTGTCGGCCTCGTAGACGGTGAATCCGTCTGCGTCGAGCTGCTGAGTGATGAAGTCGCGCTGGCTGTCGTCGGCGCTTGCGATGAGGATGCTGATGGGCTGCATGTCCGGCCTCCGCTCTGTTGGGATGGGCCGGGGACTTGGCGGTCACCCCGCCCCCGACTTCTGAGAGCGAGACCGACGCCGGGCGCCGATCCGTCACCCCGAAGGGGCTTGAGGGCAGCCCGTCAGGGCCGAGCGAAGCGAGCCGCGCAGCGGTGCCCTTGACGGGTCAAGAACGGCGTCCAGGATTCCGCGCGATGTCGGGAAGGCGATCTGCGACGGCGAAGCCGGCGCCGTACCTTGGCTGTTCGCGTTGCCGGCGGAGCCGGCCCTAAGCCGTATCCACGTCGGCCTCTCCCCCACGCTTGTCGGTTCTCAACAAGGCGTCGGGGGTCTCGGTCGTCGTCGACGAGCTCGTTGAGGCGTCAGCGTTGTGCGTGAGCGCTGAGAACTGCGCTGCGTGCGGTCAGGTCGCCGGCGGCTGGTCTTGGCCGCTCCACGCACGGTCGGCGTGCTCGAGCGTGTCGTCGGCGATCGTGACCGTAACGGTCGCGACCGAGCCGCAGAACGCGTCGAGGACGTTGCGGACCTCGGCGACGTGATCGAGCACGCAGGCTTGCGCGTGCGTGCGTCCCGGCTGCTGGCCGGGCAGGACGTGCTGGTCGATGATCGGCGGCCCGCCAGGCACGCTGCACAGGTGCGAGGCTGCGATGTCGCCGACCATCGCGGCGAGGTAGCTGGACGTGAGGGTGACGCCGATCGTGGGCAGCGTGGTCGTCAGGATGACGGCGTGCCCGCCGACGGCGCCGATCGTCGTCTCGCTGGCCTGCGGAACAGCGTCGATCGCGATGTCGATCGCGGTGAGGAAGGTGCGGGCCACGGCCCGCGGACGCTACTGCGCGCGGGTGACGACGGCCGACGATCCTGCGGTCCCGTTGGTGTGCGTCAGGCGGGCTGCGTGTGGCGCCGCGGCATCGCGGCCGCTGGGTGTGCGGCACGTGTCGCCCGGCGGCGCCTTGCAGGTCGGGCAGCGCCGGTCAAGCCAGCCGCGCGCGATGTGCGTGATGGCCGCGATCTTGGGCCGTCTGCGCATGTAGGTGACCTCGACGCAGCGGCGGCCGGCCAGGGCGCCGCAGCGCGGGCACGGCCGGTCGATCGCGATCACCGTGCCATCGACCGCCGGTGGAGCGTCGCTAGCAAGGGCCGCCATCAGAGGTCGAAGTCGGCGCCGGCGGCGAGTCGGCGGACGTGCTCGGCCTCCCAGGAGACGGGGCGGCCCGCGACGAGCGCTTCTGATCCACCGCGTTCGCGAGCGACGTCCTCGAGGACACCGGCAAGCCAGCCGCCGAAGTCCTGCTCGCTGTCGACCGCGGCACGCACGGCGTTCTTGGCGTCGTCGGTGTAGGCGTTGACGCTCATGCCGGTGGCTCCTGCGTCCTATCGCGGTCCTGCGGCGCGGGCGCGAGCCGTTCTTCGCACTGCTCGCACCTGGCGTCCAAGCGCGTGGCGGTGAACGCGGTCACCTCTTGGAACTTCTCGCCGAGGGTTCGCTGAGACTTCGGCACGTGCGGCGGGCAGTAGAACTGCTGGCCGGGATATGCCGACCGTGACCAGCCAACCACTGCGCCGGCTTCGATCAGGCGGTTCCCCGGCCACTTGCTTTGACCCGCAGGGCTCATCGCGCCGGCACCGGAGTCCGGGGCTTCGCTGAGCGAGCCTTGGCACGGATTCGGTCGCCGCGCTGGCGGGCCGCTGCGGTCAGCGGCGCGGTCGCAGGCGCATCGTCCGCTTCCGCGATCTCCGGGATGAACGCGGCGATCCACTCGAACTCGCCGCCGCCGAGGCCCGAGCCGGTGGACAGGCGCGGCACTTCGTCGGGCCGCTGGGAGGACCAGTGGCACAGCTCGCGGTAGGAGAGCTCGCCAGCGCGCATCGCGGCGATGCGCTGGTTCGCCGTCAGCGCCATCAGGCGCTCCTTGCGGGCTTCCCATTCGCGGTCGATGCGCGGGAGGCCCGGGAACAGCTCCTCGAAGGGTGTGGTCGTCATGGTGCTGTGCTCCTTGGTCGGTGTGGGGATCGGCGCGGCGGCCCGCCCTTTCGGGCGGGCCGCGCTGCGGCCTAGAACGGGATGTCGTCGTCCGCGCCGCGGGCCGCGGACTGCATCTCGGCGGGCGGCGTGCTCGCGTTGTCGGTGCGGGGCACCGGGATCACGCTGTCGGCGGTGATGTCGACCGCCTGGCGCTTGTTGCCGTCGACCTCGAACTCGCGCCACTTCAGGCGACCGGCGACGACGACCTTCTGGCCCTTGACCACGTTCTTGGCGATCCACTCGCCCAGGCCACTCCAGATCGTCACGTCGAAGTACGCGGCGCGGTCGGTCCACTCGCCGTCGGCGCCCTTGTAGCGCTCGTTGTGAGCGATGCGGATGTTGCAGACGGCCTGGCCGCTGGGGAGATTCCGCAGCTCCGGCTCACGGGTGAGGTTCCCGGAGATGGTCACGGTGTTGATGTCGAATCCGCTCATGGCTGGTCTTCCTCCTGGTGGGGGTTGATCGTGTTCGTCCGTGTGGACTTGTCCTGCGTAGTGACCGCCGACGAGGGGCCTGTCAAAGGGCGCCTGAGCGCCTGTCCAATTCCACCGGAAGCAGTCGTGCCGCCCTCGGGCGGATTGGGAATTGGTTGACAGGTCCGGAGCGGTGGGCTCTGCTGGCTGGACGGGTTCCTCATGGACGCACGCGCTCGATCCCGACGGGGAAGACGCTTGGCATGCGCGGTCGACTCGGTGACGGTGGCCATCTCCTGGTGCCTTGCTCTCTGAGTTGGGCTGGTGGCCTCTCCCCCAGGCCCTCGCCGTTCTGCAACGACGCTCGCTCGCCGAGCGCTGCCCGCGCCGCCGGCTGTGGCTGACCCTCTCGCCGTGTGCTTCGTGACGATCGGGCCCGCCTGGGAGTGGATCGGACGCATCGCGGACAAGGGGGCTCAGGAGTCGTCGCCGGTGCTTGCCAGGCGCGTGACGGTCGCCGTCAACTCGTCGAGGTCTTCACAGCGCACACGGATCTCGTAGCTGCCGCGCCGGCGCGGCACGATGCTCACCGGGCTTGTCCCGCAGACGGGCTCCAGACGCTCGCTCAAGGTGCGCAGCCGGTCGGTCTGATCGGCGGGCGCCTGCGTCGATGTGGCCGGGCCGGCGTTGCGTGCGTCGACCTGGCGCTCGAGCTCGCGCACGGACCATCCCTCGTCAGCGCAGCGCTGACCTAGCTCGGCGCGATCGTCGTGCTGCGGTAGGCGCAGCAGCACCCGCCCGTGCCCGACCGACAGCGTTGCGTCGGCGACGCGGTCCTGCACCGCGTCGGGAAGCTCGAGCAGGCGAATCAGGTGGCTGATCGCCGTGCGGTCACGCCCGACCCTGCGCGCGATCGCCGCGACGGTCATGCCGGAGCGATCGCGAAGGCGTGCGCAGCCACGTGCCTCTTCCATCGGGTTGAGGTCGTCGCGCGCCATGTTCTCGATCAGCGCCATCTCGGCGCTCTCGTCGTCGTCGACGCCGTCGATGATCGCGTGAATGTGATCGAGCCCCGCGAGCTTGGTGGCGCGCCAACGCCGCTCGCCCGCGACGATCTCAAACTGCGCATCCCCGCCGGCCGCGGCGGGACGGACGAGGATTGGCTGCATCACGCCGCCGCGCTCGGCGATCGACGTCGCGAGGTCACGCATCGCCGCCTCGTCGAAGTCGCGGCGCGGCTGCTCGGGGTTGGGCGTGATCGCGTCGACCGGCAGGTTGACGACGAGCTGCGTGCCGTCAGGCGGAAGCGGCGCCACTACCGCCGTGGCGGGGCCGTCAGCGGCCTGCGCGACCGCGCCGGGGATGAAGTCCTCGAGGCCGACGAGGCCGGCGGCTGAGAGCTTGCGCGAGCTCATGCGGCCACCGCGGTGGCGACGAGCTCGTCGGCGAGGCCATGCAGCGCGGCTACCGCGGCCGCGAGCCGGTCGTTGGACGGTGAGCAGGGCAGCGCCACGAGCGGCCGGCGGTCGCTGGCAGCGTTCTTGAAGACCGCGGTCTGCGGAACCTCGGTTCTCATCAGCCGGACGCCTAGCTGCTCGCAGACGCCGGCGAGGTCCAGGTCATCCATGATCTGGCGGTAGACCTTCGCGCGCGGGTCGACGTGGTTGCGCAGGACGCGCAGCGCGGGCACCCGCGCGTTGGGGACGGCCGCCATCTCCTTGACGTGGCGCAGCGTGTTGACGACGCCCTGCACGGAGCCGTCGTCGGTCATGTCGACGACGCACAGGACTTCGTCGACGACCTGCAGGGCGTTGGTGAGCAGCAGGCCCTTGGACGGCGGCGTGTCGATCAGGACGCAGTCGTAGGGGCAGCTGTCGAGGTACTCGCCGAGCGCCAAGCGCAAGCGAAACTCGCGGTAGTTCAGGCCGCTCAGCGTGTTGGCGATCTCGCTGAGCTCCGGGCCGGACGCGAGCACGTCGACGCCGGTGGCGACGTCGGCGACGATCGCGTCCTGCGGCGCGCGGCGCTGCAGGTAGATGTCGGCGAGCGTGCCGGGTGCCTCACGCGGGTCGACGCCGAGCACCTGTGTGGCGCGAAATGTCGGGTCTGAGTCGATGAGCAGCACGCGCTGCCCGCGGGCACCGAGCGTGGCGGCGAGGTTGACGGCGATCGTCGTTTTCCCCACCCCACCCTTCTCGTTGCCGACTGCGAATACTGCGGTCATCGCGTCTCCTTAGCCGTGGAACGTGTCACGGTCGGACTGTGGCACGTTGCGCGGACGGAACACCGTGGCACGTGTCACGCTCGGGGTCAGCGCCGCGGGCTGACGTAGCGCACGCGGCTCGCGCCGGCGTACAGCGCCCAGCTGGTCTGCGAAGGGACGCGGACGCGGACGCGCAGCGGAGCGAACGTCGGGAACGTGTAGCGGATGCGGAAGCGCCCGCTGGCCGTGGTGCGCGCGAGCCGTGCCGTGATCCAGTTGCCGCGGCGGTTGCGGACCTGGAAGGCGAGCAGCAGCCCGGAGGCGGGGACGGGCACGGCGCCGGCGCTGACCTGGCCGTCAAAGCGGTACTTGCGGCTGCGGCGCTGGTGGTAGGGCCGTGCGAGGTCGACGCGGCTCTTGGCGCGGATCAGCAGGCGGCGGCTGAACAGCGGCGAGGCGGTGTTGATCGCGGCGTAGTACAGGACGCCGACCCGGCGGTGGTAGCCGGCGGGGAGGACGGCGCGGAAGTCGCCGCGGCGGTTGGTGCGCACGGTGCCGCTGGCGACCCACTCGGGCGTAAAGACGTTCTGCACGGCCAGCGTGAGCGTCGCGCCGACGATCGCGCGGCGGTTGTCGAGGTTTCGCAGCTGCCCGCGCACGACGGTCGTCTGCCCGACTGTGCGCGTGACGGCGGTGCGCCGCCGGCCGCGGGAGGGCAGCCAGACGCGCAGCTGTGCATTCGTGCTGGCCTGGCCGCCGTTGTACTGAAACGGCGTCCCGATCAGGGGGTTCGTCGCGCCGGTGACGTTCGTGGGCCACGGGCCGGGCGGCGGGATGATCGCCGCGTCGGCCGCGGGCGCGAGCACGCCGGCGAGGACGATCGGGACGATGGCGCTCGCGCAGCGGCGCGAGCGGCGAGATGGCGTGGGGAGGGGCTGTGAGGTCACGGACGGGTCTCCAAGCGATCGGGGTCAGCAGATGTCGAACTCGCCGCAGCGGGGCGGCGGGGGCGGCGGCGCGGGTGGCGGGTTCACGGCGGGGGGCGGCGGTGGCGGCGCAACAGGCCCGGGCGGCCGCGCCGGCGCCGCGGGTGGACGCGATGACCGTGCGGCACGCCGGCGTGCCGCGGCGCGGCGTGCGCCAGCACGGCGGTTGCGCTCCCGGATGCGCCGCCGCTCGGCACGCTTGGCCCGAGCGCGCTTGCGATCGGCCGCCCGCTTCTTCGTTGCGGCGCCATCGCGGCGCTCTCGGGCGGTCCGTTCCTTGCCCTTGCGCTGGGCCTCGGCGATCGCCGCCGCGACCGCGCCCTCTTGCAGGGCCGGTGCGGTCGTGGTCTTTTGCGCGGGGGGGTCTGGCACGACGGTGGCGGGACCACCCTGGGTGAGGACGAGCGCCGTGGCGCTGCCGAGGAAGACGAGCAGGGCGATGGCGGCGGCGAGGCGGATGAGTATCCGCCGCCGGTTGCCAGGCGTCGCACGTCGACGGCGACGCGAGAGGGCAGCCGCGGCCTCGGCGGGCGTGGCGGACTCGTCAGCGTCGGGGGGCGTGGCACGTGCCACGGTCGGCTCGGCGTGCAGCTCGTCGACGTTTCCGTCGGGATGCACCGCGAGCTCCCATTCGCCGTCGGGGTCGGTGCTCAGCAGGCGCACGGGCCGCCCGACGGTTCCGGCGGTCGCGATGACGCGCTCGAGCACGTGCGCTCGGGCGGCGGTGATGTCGTCGGCGTCGAGATCCTCGACGCGGCCGTCGATCGTCAGCCGGCCGGTGCCGTCGTCGTTGAGGGTCGCGGTGATCTTTGGCCACCGGGGGATCTGAGCGGCCGCGGGGGCTGTCGTGGACATGGCCTGCTTTCTCGGTCGTCGCGGGGGGCGGGGTGGGGGTGAGGGAGTCATAACGTCGTCAGCCGCCGATGCCTACGTGGACGTGGTTGTGGTGGTTTCCGCCAACGTCGCTCTTCCAGATGATCTGGATGCTGCGGCCGTTGACGACGACTGTCTGCGAGCCGCCGGCCCGGGCGCGCTGGATCGCCTCGTCGCGCGGGACGCCGGCGGCCATGAACGCGGAGGCCGCGATCGCGTCGCCGACAGGGCCGTCGTCGGTGCCGCCGTTGGCGGCCATCCCGAAGTCCGCGCCGTTGCCGCTGTAGTGGTCAGAGACATTGCCGCTGCTCGTGAACTGGTCGTGGTTGGTGCCGGTCGTGAGGACGAGGCGACCGTCGTAGAACGTCGCCATGCGCCCGACGAACGCGGCCATCGCGGAGGTGAGCGGCTTGCTGGGCAGGTTGGCGCCGGGCGCGATCGTGAAGCTGCCGTCGCCGCTGCCCGTGAGGCCACCGAGGTCTTCGCAGCTGCCGGTGACGCCGGCGGCGGCTGCGCCGGCGACGGCGTCGGAGATCAGTTGCGCGCGGACCGCGTAGCCGGCAGCGGTCGGATGCACGTCGTCGGCAAGGTTCACGCGCCCGCCGGCGACTGCTGCCTTCCAGTCGACGATCCGCAGGTTGGGGTGCGTCGCCGCGGCATCGGTTAGCACGGCGTTGAGCTGCGTGTCGGTCGTCCCGCTGAGCGGCGGGCGTGCGATGTTGACCCACAGCACCGTCGCCGATTCGCGGCGCGCGATCGCGAGCATGGACAGCACGCTAGCCCTGAACGTCGCGACGCTCGTGTCGTTCGTGCCCAACTGCACGACGATCGTGCTCGGCACCGTCGACACGCCACGCAGGACCGACAGGCCCTGCGCGCTCGTGCGGTCGCGCGCCGCGAGCGTCGTGACGATCCGTCCGGTCAGAAGGCCCTCCAGCGGCGTGCCGCTGCCGACAGCCAGCGAATCGCCGAGGTTCAGGACCGGCCCGCTCGTCGCCGGCGCCGTGGCGGCGGGAGGGGAGATCGGCGTGCTCGTTGTGCCGACGGATGCCGCGGCAGCGGCCGGTGCGCTGCCCGCGTAGGCGCGCATCTTCGCGAGCACCGACTGGACGTACGCTTCGCTGTGGTTGTAGGCGAAGATCGCCCGGTGCAGGTCGCCTGGCGCGCCGGACGCCTTGAGGTAGTTCGCGGCGCCGGGGATTGCGTCGACGGGGTCATAGACGGTCTTGTCGCCGTCGCGATCACCGTCGACGCCGTAGGCGCCCCAGGTGCCGCCGCCTGCGCCGATGATCGAGAACTGCATCGGGCCGGCGCAGCAGCCCGCGAAGTTGACGCCGGACTGCACGCCGGCGGCCATGGACCGGCCGTGGTCGGTTTCGATCGAGCCGATCGCGGCGAGCAGGTTCCACGGAATGCCGTAGCGCTGGCCAGCCGCCTGGTAGAGCTCGAGGTAGTTGGCGGGGATGCCGTTGGCGGCTTCTGCGCTGGGCGCGGGGCCCCCGCCGCTGGCGCCGCAGTTGGCGTCGTCGCTGAGCAGCAGCAGGAAGCCGATCGGCAAGCCGATGACGACAGCGACGACGAGAGCGGCGATCGTGCCTGGCTTCATACGGGGCAGGGCGCGATCGCAGCCGTCATCGGTTCACGAACCGCCGATGCGGGTGACGACCCAGCCCGTCGACGTATCTTCGAGATGGAAGGTGAGGGGGTAGGAGAAGGTTCGGCTCTCGGTGATCTGCGCGGTCACGAGCGCGCGCATCGGCCCGTCGCCGATGGCCGTGACCCGCGTCAGACGCGGCGTGGTCTGCGACTGCGCCGGGGTCACGCGGGCGCCTTCGCTCTTCAACCTGGCGATCAGCCTCGGCGCCGCGTTGCGCAGTGCGTCGGCGCTGGCGCCCTCCTTGCCGTAGACGAGCGGCAGGTAGCTGGCGAGGAACCCGCGCGCAGCGCGCTCGACCTTGCGCAGCTCGACGGCGCCGCTGTGGTCCTCGGCTTCGGGCGCGCGCTCGTCGCTCGGTGAGCGCCCGGCTTGCGGCTTCTGCGTGGAGTTGTCCTCGCTTGAGCCGGTGAGCACGAAGCCGCTGGCGATCGCGGTGCCGACGATCGCGGCGGCGATGAGCATCAGGATCGTGGTCCTGGTCATTGCTCATCGTCCTCGCTCGACAACGGCGGGGGCGCGGGTTCACCTGGCGGTGGAAGATTGCGACCTGACGCGATCGCGTCCTTCAGTTCGTCGCGCAGGATCACCCAGGCGCTGCCGACCCGATAGGCCGGAATCGTGCCGGCGTTGAGCCACGTGTACGTGGTCGCACGCCCGATGCCCAAGACTTCCGACACCTGCGTCACTGTTAGGTGCGGCGGATAGTCGGCGAACAAGTCGTCGAGACGGCTCATCTCTTCAGAGATTTCCACGCTGAGCGAGACAATACCGGCTGAGCGGTACGATATGTTGTTGGCTGGAGCAATTGGACATCCCCCCGTGTCTGTGCTAGTTCTGACGGCAGGGGGAGATCATGGACTGACGAGAGGGCGTGGGGGAGGCTGATGGCGAAGAACCCTTGGGTGCAGAGCGCGGCATGTGAGGCGGAAGTCGGCGACGACGAGCTCGCGGACGCCGTGGCACGTGCCACGCCTGCTCGACCGGATCTCGCACCGCAGTCCGCGTCCGTGACGCCGCCGCGGTCTGGCGATTGCTTCCCTCGCCGTGTGGCCGACACGCCGGCCGGACCCGCCACCATGTGGTGGATGGGCGTGCATGGTGGAGCTGGCGAGTCCACGCTCGAGCAGCTGCTTGAAGGGTCGCGTGCCGCCGGCCACGCGTGGCCGATCGCCGAGGATGATGCGCTGCCGCCCCCTCGCGTGATGCTCGTCGCGCGCACGACCGCGCGGGGCCTTCAGGCCGCGCAGCTTGCCGCGCGGGAATGGGCGTCTGGCACCGTGCCGGTGGATCTCGTCGGCCTGGTCCTCATCGCCGACGCGCCCGGCCGCCTGCCCAAGCCGCTCAGGGATCTCGCCCAGGTCGTCGTCGGTGGTGTGCCGCGCTCCTGGCGGCTGCCGTGGGTCGAGCCGTGGCGCCTGGGCGAGTCGGTGTCTGAAACGACCGCGCCCAAGACCGTGACGCAGCTACTTGACGAACTCCGTGCCTCATACGTCGACGAGGCGCCCGCCTCACCCCCCAACTCCTGAAGGAGAACCGCCAGTGCTCTACGCCTCTCTGAACTTCGCAATGGACATCATCGCCCAGGTGCCCAACCCTGGCGGCGGCACAAAGCCGCCGGGCGCTGGAGGGATCGAGAAGATCCTCGGGTGGGCCGCTTGGGTCGCCGTCGCCGTCTGCGTCCTCGGCGTGCTGATCGCCGGCGGAACGATGGCGATCCAACATCGTCGCGGCGAAGGCGGCGAGAGCATGTCGCGCCTCGGCTGGGTACTCGGTGGCTGCATCGTGATCGGCTCGGCGTCCGCGCTCGTCGGCGCCCTGGTCTAGGGCGCTGAACGCGCGACCCCGTCGCCATGACGAACCTCGAGCTGTTTCTCGGTTGGCTGGCCTCGATCGCGTTGGCCGCGGTCTTCATGGCCGTGGTCCTGTTCGTGACGCGGCTCGTCCTCGCTCGCGACCGCAAGGAGGTCGACCTGATGGCGTGGATCCTCGCGGCCAGCCTCGCAGGTGGGTCTGCGTCGCTGATCGCCCTGGTCATCCTCTAAGCAACCGTTAACGGGAGCCCTGACTGATGTTCAACAACTCCAGCGCCGGCGTTGAAGACGAGAAGAGTCCGTGGACGCAGCGCGGGTTTCTCGCATCCGCAGCCGTCGTAGGCATGATCGCCGTACTTGGCGTCGTCCTGGCCTTCACGGGCGGCTCAGAAGGCGACGTGCAGGCGCCTGCAGCGCCGCCTCCGGCGGCCGCGCCTGCTGCACCGCCAAGCTCCGATACAAACGCGAGCGTCTGCGGTCTTGAGCCGAGTAGCCAGGCCATCCCGACGAAGGCGCCCAATGCAGCGTGGAAGCTCCGCGGCAAGGTCGCGGTCCCTAGTGCCCCGAAGACCTTCGGTCCAGGGGCCACGGCGGATGGCGTGCCTTCCTGCTTCGCGCACTCGCCAACGGGCGCCCTCTTCGCAATGGTGAATATCCAGGCTGCGATGACCGCCCTCGCGCAGGAGCCGGGGCGGTATCCGATCGACAAGGTGCTCCGGATGATTGCGCCCGGCCCCGGCCGCGACGTTCTCAAGAACGCTGCCAAGCGCGCCCCGGTGGCAACCAAGGGCGCCAAGGCGTCGGGTGCCCAGGTCGCTGGCTTCAAGATCATCCGTTACGAGCCCGAGAGCGCTCTCATCGATCTCGCTTTCGCTGGCGGCCGGCCCGACGTTGCGGGATACGTTCACGGCCAGTCGACGATGCGTTGGGAAGACGGGGACTGGAAGCTTGTGCTCGCGCAGAACGGCGGGCCGTTCGACGCCGTTCAGCCGATCGCCGACCTGACGGGCTATATCCCCTGGCGGGGTGTCTGATGGCCGAGTGCACCGAGGTTCTCGGTGTTCCCGTAGACCCAACGTGTCTTGTCACACCGGGCGGTGTCGCGGGCATCCCCGGCGAGATAGCGGGTAGCGCGATCGACAAGTTGGCCGAAGCGGTCACAGAAGCGGTCGGGCACGCTGTCGCGTCACTCGGAACGCTATGGGTCAAGGTCGGCACGCCGAACCTCACGACCACGGACGGCGGCACGACCCCGTCGGCGACCGTTGGCTTCTTGCAGGACTCGCTCTGGTGGTACATGGCCGCAGCGGCCGTACTGGCGGTCATCATCGCCGGCGGCAAGATGGCGTGGGAGGGACGTGCTGAACCGGGCCGCGAACTTCTCAAGGGGATGCTGACCCTCGTGGTCGTCTCGGGCGCTGGCCTGACGGCGATTGCGCTGGCCGTCGCTGCCGCTGATGGCTTCTCGAAGTGGATCATCGATCAGAGCCTCGAAGGCGGCAACTTCGGAGAGAACATCACCGGCTTACTAGCCCTCGGGGCGCTTACCGGGGCCGGGGCAATCCTGATCATCGTTCTCGGTCTAATCGCACTCGTTGCATCGCTCGTGCAGATCGCGCTGATGGTCGTGCGTGGCGGAATGCTCGTGATCCTGGCGGGCATCTTCCCGTTGGCGGCATCGGCGACAAGCACGGAGATGGGCCGAGCATGGTTCAAGAAATGCCTCGGCTGGCTGATCGCGTTCATCCTCTACAAGCCGGCCGCCGCGATCGTGTACGCGACCGCGTTCAAGCTCTCCGGCGCGAACGTCTTCGACGGCGACGAAGTGATGACAGCAGTCACCGGCTTGGTGCTAATGATCCTCGCGCTGGTTGCGTTGCCCGCACTGATGCGGTTCGTCGCCCCGATGGTGTCCGCGATGGCCAGCGGCGGGGGAGGGGGCGGCGGCGCGATGGCCGCCGGCGCGATCGCCGCGATGCCGACAGGCGCTCGGAGCCTGCCCAAAGGGGGAGGCTCCTCCAACGGCGCCGGCGCGGGCTCCGGGGGCGGGTCCAGCCCCGGTGCCAGTGGCGCAATGGGCGTAGCAGGCGGTCGCGGCCCGAGCGGGTCCAACGGGTCCAACGGCTCGTCGGCGAACGGCGGCGGCTCGAAGGGCGGCGGCAGCCCATCTCCCGCCCCCGCCACGGCGGCGTCCGCAGCCGGCGGCGGCGGTCCCGCCGCGGCTAGCGGTGGTGCCGCGCCTGGCGGCGCCGCAGCGGGTGGTGGCGGCGCCGCGGCGGGCGGTGGAGCTGCAGCGGGCGGCAGCGCCGCGGCTGGCGCGAGCGCAGGCGCTGCAGGCGGCCCGGCGGGCGCGGCGGCTGGCGCTGCCGCCGGAGCGGCCACCCAAGCCGCACAAGGCGCCAAGAAGGCTGCCGAGGGCGCGGCCGAGTCACAGTCCGGAGACGGGGGTCCAGATGGAAGCCGCTGAGCCGAAGGTTCGCACCTACGGGAACTGGCGCAAGCCGACGTCACCGGGGATCGGTCAGCTTGGCCTGATCGGCACCGGACTACTGCTCGGCAGCCTGATCGTGGTGATCGTCACCGTCGGCTTATTCGGCCTCGTCGTCGCCATCGTCGTCGGGGCGATCCTGATGCTGATGCTCGCGACGCTCGTCTTCCGCGACAAGCACGGACGCACCGTCCTGCAGCGATTGTCGACGTGGATCGTCTGGCGACGAGCTCGGGCCGGCGGCGCACATCTGTACCGCTCCGGGCCGCTCGGCCGCAGCCCGTGGGGCACCTTCCAACTGCCGGGCCTCGCGGCACGGTCGACGCTCAGCGAGGCGCGCGACTCCTACCAGCGGCCCTTCGCGCTGCTGCACATGCCTACGACCGGGCACTACACCGTCGTCTTCGGCACCGAGCCCGACGGCGCATCGCTCGTCGACCAGGAGCAGATCGACGTGTGGGTCGCGCATTGGGGGAGTTGGCTGGCATCGCTCGCCGACGAGCCCGGTGTCGTCGCTGCCTCCGTCACGGTGGAGACGGCACCGGATACCGGCTCGCGGCTGCAACGCCAGGTGCTCACGAACATCGACCCGGCAGCACCGCCGCTCGCACAGGAGATGCTGCGCGAGGTCGTCGCGACGTACCCGGCGGGGTCGGCGACGGTCAAGGCGTGGGTCGCGTTGACCTTCAACGCGACACCGCGCACGGGCGGCAAGCGGCGCGACAACGAGGAGATGGCGCGCGACCTCGCGGCTCGGCTGCCAGGCATCACCCAGCGCCTCAATGCCACCGGCGCCGGCGCTGCGCGCCCGCTGACCGCGCAGCAGCTGTGCGAGGTTGTCCGGATCGCGTACGAGCCGCGTTCCGCAAAGCTCATCGACGAGGCGTACAGCGCCGGCTCAGTGCCCGAACTCGACTGGAGCGACGTCGGGCCGGCCGCTGCTGAGGCGAGCTGGGACAGCTACCGCCACGATGGCGCGTTCTCGGTCACCTGGTCGATGAGCGCGGCGCCACGCGGCGAAGTGCAGTCCTCTGTCCTGGGGCAGCTGCTGGCGCCGCACCGAGACATCGCGCGCAAGCGGGTGACGATGCTCTACAGCCCGATGAACTCGGCGGTCGCGGCACGCACAGTGGAAGCTGACAAGCGCAACGCGGACTTCCGCGTCAAGTCGGCGGACCGCCCGTCGGCCCGCGCGCTGCGCGAGAAAGCCGCAGCTGATCACACCGCGAGCGACGAGGCGAAGGGCAACGGCCTCGTGAGCTTCGGGATGCTCGTGACAGCAACCACGCTCGAGGCAGCGCAGATGCCCGACGTCGAGGCCGCGATCGACAACCTCTCGGCGACCGCCCGGATCACGCTGCGACCCGTGTACGGGTCACAGGATTCGGCGTTCGTGGCGGCGCTCCCGCTCGGCATCGTGCTCTCGAAGCACCTGAAGGTCCCGGCCGAGATCCGGTCGTCACTCTGATGGCTCGCAAGCACAAGGCGCCTGCGGCGCGCCGGCCGGGCCCGCGCGGGTGGCCGGGTCGCGGCGGCGGCTCGTCGATGTACGTCCACGCCCCCGACGAGTGGCGCGCGACGACAAACCAGGCGTGCGGCTTGTGGCCGTTCGCGGCCGGTACCGGCTCGCCGATGGTCGGCGTGCCGCTGGGCCGCAACCTACTGTCAGGCGCAACGCTGTGCGCCGACCCGATCTCGTGGTTTCGCGACGCGAAGCTGATCAGCAACCCGAGCTGCTTCGTGCTCGGCCTGCCCGGCCTCGGCAAGTCGAGCCTCGTCAAGCGCATGGCGCTCGGCCTCACGGGCTACGGCGTCATGCCGCTCGTCCTCGGCGACTTGAAACCGGACTACGTCGACCTCATCGGTGCCCTGGGCGGCCAGGTCATCAAACTCGGCCGCGGCCGCGGGCACCTGAACATCCTCGACCCCGGCGAAGCCAGTGCAGCCGCGACACGGCTGACCGGCCAGGCACGCGACGAGGTCCTCGCCGACGCGCGCGGGCGGCGCCACACGATGGTCTGCACGCTCATCACCATCCTGCGCAGCGCGCCGCCAACGGACCACGAGGAGATGCTGCTCGATCGCGCGATCCAGGTGCTCGATGAGCGCAGCGACGAAGTCCCCGTCCTACGCGACCTCATCGAAGTGCTCGAGGCCGCTCCGGACGAGGTTCGCCACGTCGCGATGGACGGCGGGGACATCGCCGAGTACCGCAAGATCACGCGGTCGCTCGTGATCTCGCTGAAGGGCCTGCTGGGCCGCGGCCGCGTGGGGGAGATGTTCTCCGAGAAGACGACGACGCCGATGCGCCGCGACGTTCCCGTCGTCTTCGACGTCTCGTCGATCGACGACACGCAGACCGCGCTGCAGGGCGCCGCGCTCATGGCCTGCTGGTCCTACGGCTTCGGCGCCGTCAACGTCGCGCACGCGCTCGCTGACGCAGGACTGGAGCCCCGTCGGAATTTTCTCGCCATCGTCGATGAAGCTTGGCGCGCGTTGAGGGCGGGGCAAGGCATGGTCGATCGCATGGATGCGCTGACCCGTCTGAACCGCCAGCGCGGCGTCGGGACGGCGATGATCTCGCACACGATGAGCGACCTCAAGGCGCTCTCGGACCCCGCTGACCGAATGAAGGCCAGAGGGTTCGTCGAGCGCTCCGGAATGGTCATCTGCGGCGGCCTGCCGCGCGCCGAGATGGAGGATCTCCGCGGCGTTGTCGCGCTCAGCCGCGCCGAGCAGGAGCTGCTCGTCGGCTGGCAGGCGCCACCCGCCTGGGACTCCGTCACCGGCGCCGAAGCCGACCCGCCCGGCCGCGGCAACTTCCTCGTCAAGGTCGGCGGCCGGCCGGGGATCCCCGTCCACGTCGCGCTGACCGCGACCGAGCTCGCGCTGCACGACACCAACAAGCTCTGGCATGAGCGCAGCCGCATCCACGCCGCTGCCGAGTTCGAAGACGTCGCCCACGTCCCCGAGGTGCCGGCGTGAGCGCCACGTCGAAGAAGTCCGGCGGCGGCTCGCTGCTCGATCCGGAAGCGGTCCTGTTCTTCATCGTCGCCGGCGTCGTCGCGGTGATCGTCGGCGCTCTGACCGCCGCGATCCATCTCGGTGCGGCGCTGGACGGCGGCGGCCAGGCGATACCGGCCAACCCATTCGCGCTCGTCGCGGACCTCGCGAAGGGCGATCTCACGTGGCCGAAGTCGGCCACGATCGCGATGGTCGCGATCCTCGTCCTGCTCGCCGTGATCGGCGCCTCGGGCGCCGTCGTGTTCTCGCGCCGGCGCAAGCGTCGCTCGCGAGTCGATCGCGCGGCTAGCCGGATGGGCCGTGGTCGCGACCTGGCGCCGATCAGCCGCAAGCAGGCCAAGGCGACAGCCGAACGGCTGGGCGTCGACAGCCCCGGCCTGGTGATCGCCAAGACGGTCGCCGGCGGCCGTCCGCTGTACCAGGGCTGGGAGGACGTCTCGGTGGACATATGGGGACCCCGGGTCGGCAAAACCACGTCGCGGGCGATCCCCGCGATCCTCGAGGCACCCGGAGCCGTGCTCGTGACCTCGAACAAGCGCGACGTCGTCGACGCGACGTGGGGTCCACGCAGCACGCACGGCGACGTCTGGCCGTTTGATCCGCAGGGCATCGTCGGTGCGTCGCCGGACTGGTGGTGGAACCCGCTCACGTACGTCACCGACGAGGTCAAGGCCGACATCCTCGCCGATGTGTTCGCGTCGGCCGGCCGCGATCCGGCCGCGCGCACGGACGCGTACTTCGAGCCCGCCGGCCAGCGGCTGCTCGCGAACCTGCTGCTCGCCGCGGCGCTCGCGAAGCGCCCGCTGACGCAGGTCTACCTGTGGCTGTCAGACCCCAGCGAGGACGAGCCGGTCGGCGTGCTCGAGGAGCACGGCTACCCGCTGCTGGCGGCCGCGCTTCAGTCGGTCGTCAACGCACCTGAGAAGCAGCGCGGCGGCGTCTACGGGACGGCGCAGCAGATCGCGTCGTTCATGACCAATCGCGAGGCGATGCGCTGGGTGACGGTCGACGGCGCGCCGGCGCCGCGCTCGGCGAGCTCGTCGAACCCGTGGACGACGTCTCGCCGACGGGAGTTCGATCCGCACGAGTTCGTCAAGACGAGCGGCACCGTCTACAGCCTCTCCAAGGAGGGCCGCGGCTCCGCGGGGCCGATCGTCACCGCGCTGACGGTGGCGATCTGCGAGGCCGCCGAGGAGCACGCCAAGCGCTCGCCCGGCGGACGGCTTCCCGTGCCAATGGTCGCCGTCCTCGACGAGGCCGCGAACGTCTGTCGCTGGCGCGAGCTCCCGAATCTTCAGAGCCACTACGGATCGCGCGGGATCTGCCTGATGACGATCCTGCAGTCGTGGTCGCAAGGCGTCGAGGTTTGGGGCCGCGACGGCATGCGCAAGCTGTGGAGCGCGGCGAACATCAAGGTCTACGGCGGCGGAGTGTCCGAGGTCGAGTTCCTCTCCGAGCTCTCCCAGCTCGTCGGCGACTTTGACCTGAACACGACGTCGGTGTCGCACGGCAGAGGCGGCCGCTCGACCAACCGAGCGGTCCGGCGCGAGCGCGTGCTCGACGTTGCCGACCTGACCGCGCTGCCCAAGGGCCGGGCGGTCGTGTTCGCGTCCGGGGCGCCCGCGACGCTCGTTCGCACGCTGCCGTGGATGGCCGGACCCCGCGCCGGCGAGGTCCGCGCGTCGATCGCCGAGCACGACCCCGCCGCTGAGGTCACGCTCGCCGAAGCGATGGACTCGCTGTCAGACGTGCAGGCGCGCGAGGAGACCGCGCTCCCGGCATGACCGACGCCGGCCTGGGGGAGTGGGGCGACGCGAACGGCCCGGCGCCGCGGTCGGCGATCGCCGCGGTGATCGCGTCCGTCGACCTGGATGCGTCTGTCCAGGACGCCGTGCAGAGCGCGATGCGCCGGCGCCTGGACGCTGTCGCTGCCACGGCGGTCGACGAGGTCCTCGACGAGCCGACGCTCGCGCAGCTGCGCGAGGCCGCCGACGACGCGGCCCGCGCGGCGCTGCTCGCGCCGGCGGTGCCCGGCGCCGGTGTGGACGATCCGCCCGAGCTCTACTACCCCGACGTCGTCGCGTTCGTCCGTGAGCAGCTGGTGCCGATGTACCGCCGCCCGCTCGGCGGCCAGGGCGTCACGTGGTGTCCGCAGTGGTGGCGTCACGCGGAGGCGATCGCTCGCCTCGAGGCGCTGTGGCGGGCCTGGGAGCACCTACGCCTGGACCCGGCGACTGGCATGTCGGTGTGGTTTCGTGACCACGCCGATCACCACATGCCGGTCCTGCTCAGCGCCGACGGCCCGTTTAAGGGCTGCAAGCCCGACAAGCACGGCGAGCGCCTCGATCCCCTGCCGCTGGACCCGCCGCCCGACGGCCTGTTCTAAGCCCGATCGCCGGTTCCGGCATGACCTGAGTGGCAGGCCACTCTCAGGTCCGCTGGCGCGGACGAGCCTCGTCGGAGGCCAACGGCGGTGCTCAGGACGGCTTGAGAGCTCCTGGAGGGGGCTATCGCGCGGGTGTCGCGGGCAAACCGATGACGTTCGGTACATCGTGGGCTGCCGTTAAGGAACGTGGCAGCAACCGACAAGTAGACGACGTCGGCCGGGAACATCGAGCGTTCACGCGCGAGGAGCTCCACTGACGACGCCGGGGTCGCCCGCACCGCGATCCTTATCGTGACTTTTCGTTCCGATGCTCCTCAAGGGCCGAGACGCGTCCCGCCTTTGCTCGAGGGACCTGCTCTTCGTCGTCGTTCATGCTCGGGCTCTCAGTCCTCGAAGGTGGCGACAATCGGGCTATCGATCGAGCCCGACGCCGCCCTGGGTAGCGCCGCAGGCGACTCGCTCTGCGCGCCGAGCGCAACCGTCATCCAGGTGGTCGAGCGACATGTCCGGATAAACAGCGGGCGGGGCCGCGTAGGCTACTGCGATGCCGCGGTCTCAGCCGCAATCCGCTTCCGCGTTTCTAGCAATCGCAGGAGGTCTTGAGGACCGTCTCGCGGACCTGCTGTCGTCGGAGGTGTATGGCCGCGGACCCGGTCGCACGCCCCCGCCGCGGACACACGGCGTCTACCTATTTTCGCGCGGTGCGGACGACGGGTCGGAGCACCTGTACGTCGGACGAGTCGGCCTGACGGAGCGGGCACGCGCGGTGGGCGGCGGGCATTCCAACTTCCGGACGCGGCTGGCCGGCCACACGCGACCATCGTCGGGCCACAATCAGGCGACGTTCGCTTTCCGCCTGGCTATCGAGGAGGTCGGTACGGCCATCACGGATCTGCCGCCGACGCGCGCTCAGCGGGCAATTCATCCGGAGTTCGAAGCCGTGTTTGCCCAAAAAAAGGACCTTGTCACGTCTCTTGAGCTCCGGGTGGTACAGATCGAGGACGACTTCGAGAGCTACATCTTCGAGCCGTATGCGGCGTTCCGGTTGGGGACGCCATACAACAGCTGGGCGACCAGCTAGACGTAACGCACGATGAGCGACAGCGAACAATCGAGCCCTGAGCTAGTGCCGGTTTTGCGGGCGTTGCGCCGGCCTGGACACGAGGCACAGTTCACTCAGGTCATCGCGGCAGTGGCCGGACAGGATTCCGCGTTCGCCTCGGCCTTAGCGACTGTGCTCGTTGCCGACGCGCCTAGCGAGCGCGCCCGCGCGGCGCTGGGTGCGATCCCTCCGGCGCTTAGCTGCGCGGCCGAGGTGCGTCTGCGCGATAGCAACGAGAGCGATGTCGGCCAGGTCGACCTGCGGTTCCGTGATGACGCCGGGTCGTTCTGCCTCTTAGCCGAACTCAAGCTCCACAGCACCTACGGTGTCGAGCAGCTCCCCCGGTATCTCGCCGGCCTCGTTGCCGACAGGGCGACACAGAAGGCGCTGGTCGCCGTCACGACGGCGACGCCTCAGTTCGGAGAAGACGCCATCACCCGTCCCGATCTGTTTCTCGGCTCGGTGCGTTGGTCGAAGATCTTTGACCGCTTACATGGGCTCCCGCACCGCCATGTGAGAACCCGGCAGGTCTGGCAGACACTCTTGTCTTTGATGCGACAGCAAGGAGATTTCGGACCGATGGATGTCGACGACGAGGCAGTCCGCGCATGGGCGTTGCGAGATCAAGCCGAGCAGCAACTGCGCTACTGGCTAACCGAGTTGCTGCAGCCGATCGCCGCCGCACTTGAGACCACGTCATCCGCAGTTCCCGGGTCCGCCTCACGGGTTCTCAGACCCGTTGTTCCGTGGAGAGGTCAGCTTCACGCGAAGATCGCCGTGCCCGCGGAAGCTGCGGAGGAGCGACTGCGCGTGGGGTTCTGGGCAGACCAACGGGTCACCTACTTCGACGTTGAAGCAAGGTATGAGCACCCAACTGAGCGCTTGGACGAGGACCCCCGCATCGACGAAGTCGGGGTGCTGGTAAGAACGCTGTCACCAGCCGCCAACCGCGGTGATCGGGCGACGACTCAGCCCGTCGGCGTGGCGACCGGCACGGTCGGTGACCGTTGCGCGCCTGGGC
>Ga0136637_1000001_pt1 | contig 42918 bp, 41 predicted proteins | sample AntDrymUQ8572106_2_FD_105497 | JGI IMG/M metagenome (GOLD analysis project Ga0136637, IMG submission 105497) | Polar desert sand microbial communities from Dry Valleys, Antarctica - metaG UQ857 (21.06) | ecosystem: Environmental > Terrestrial > Soil > Desert | place: Antarctica: Dry Valley... | reverse complement strand
GCGCCTTTGCCGCCGCCGCGCTGCTCGAGGTCAGCGACCACGCGGGGGCTTGCCTCGTCCTTGCGCAGCCCGTCGTACGGACCGCTGTTGACGAGCACGCCGTCACCTGACGTCGCGACGCCGGTCTGCGCCGGGTCGTCGTCACCGGTGTCGACGACGACGCGCACCGGCAGGCCGAAGGCGCGGGCGAAGTCGAGGTCGCGCTGGTCGTGGGCCGGCACGGCCATGATCGCGCCGGTGCCGTAGTCGGCCAGCACGTAGTCGGCGGCGTAGACCGGGATGTGCTCGCCGTTGACGGGGTTCGTCGCGTGCACACCCAAGAAGACCCCCGTCTTGTCGCGCCCCTCGGACAGCCGCTCGATCTCGGTCGCCCTGCCCACCTGCTCCCGGTACGCCGTGAACGCCTCCCGCCGAGCCCGCGTCACCACCTCGTCGGCCAGCGGCGCGTCCGCGGCGATCACGAAGAACGTCGCCCCGAACAACGTGTCGGGCCGGGTCGTGAACACGGTGACGGGCTGGTCGCGTCCCTCGATCACGAAGTCGACGTGCGCCCCCTCGGAGCGTCCGATCCAGTTGCGCTGCATCGTCAGCACCCGGTCGGGCCAGTGCCCCTCCAGCGCCGCCATGTCGTCCAGCAGCCGCTGGTTGAAGGCGGTGGTGCGGAAGTACCACTGGGTCAGGCTGCGTTTGGTGACCTCGGCGCCGCAGCGCTCACACTTCCCGCCGACGACCTGCTCGTTCGCCAGCACGGTCTGGTCGTTCGGGCACCAGTTGACCGGGGAGCCCTTCCGGTAGGCCAGCCCGTGCTCGTACAGCTTCAGGAACAGCCACTGTGTCCAGCGGTAGTACGACGGGTCACTCGTCTGCAAGCGCGTCGACCAATCGAACGAGATGGCGTACCGGCGGAAGGAGTCCGCCTGGGTCTCGATGTTGACCTCGGTCCAGGTGGCTGGGTGCTCGTTGCGTTTGATGGCGGCGTTCTCAGCCGGCAGCCCGAAGGAGTCCCACCCGATGGGGTGGAGGACGTCGTACCCCAGCTGGAACCAGTAGCGCGCGATCACGTCGGCGAGTGCCCACGCCTCGGCGTTGCCCATGTGCAGATCGCCGGACGGGTACGGGAACATGTCGACCAGATAGCGACGCTCAGCACTGTCGTCGTCCTTGGCCTTGAACGGGTCAAGGTCGGCCCAGACCTGCTGCCACTTGGTCTGGATGGCCTCGACGTCGTACGCCGGACGCCCGTCCTCGGGGTGCTGCTCACTCATGACTGCTCCTGTGCGGGACTGGCCTGCTGGCCTGCTCGTGAAGGGACTGGTCGTCGCGTGCTGGGCACTGGACCAGGTTCTGGGTCGGGATGCTCGTCGCACGCGTGCGCCACGCGGGCACAAAAAAGCCCCTCATGCATGAGGGGCAGCCGCGCTGTCGTTGACCTGTGATCAGCGCGGCCATCTAAGGAGCAGGAACTTCCGCATGAGGAAAGGCTACCGCAGCCGAGTGTGTCGCCGCGATGCCCTTCCGCTTGCAGCCGGACGACCCCCCTTCGAGTTGTCCGAATGCTGTCGACCCAGCGGCTCGACCAGGTTCGGACAACTCCGCTGGGATATGCCGTCAGGAGGGGTCGGCGACGACGCCCTCGAACAGTGGAACACCAGAGCGGTCGTGGATGATCGCGAACGCGAACGGGTGGTCGGCCCTGAAGGTGACCAGGTTGTCCGGCGGGGCGGGTGCGCTCGTCTCGCCGATGATGGCGGTGGCGGCTGCTGCCTCGGTGCCCTTCTCCCCGACGGTGATGTTCGCTTGTTGGACGACCTGGGTCACCTGAAACGGCTCCTTCGTCAGCAGCCGAAAGTCGCCGTCATCGAACGTGTGCGTCATCCCGAGCTGACGTAGGACGTCCGTCAGCTCCGCGGTGGTCTCGGTGTCCCAACGAGGCAAGGAGAGATCGACATTCCTCGAGGCGAAAGCAGACTCCGCCGCGGCAAGGAGATCCGCGTCGAGTAGGTCACGCGGATCGACGTCGGGGCCTTGAGGCAGCAAGACCCACATCGACAGCTCGCCGCCGGCGTAGTCGAGCCTGACAGCCTGCCAACCGGCCCCCTTCGCGTAGTCGAGTGCATGCGTCTGCCGCATCATCGTGGCGGTCGTCGTGCTGCCGTCAGCGCGCGTGAACAGCTCGTCGGCGGTCTCGGTCGGGTCGAACTCAAGGTCCCACGTGGCCTTCAGGTAGATCGTGTTGACGAGAGCGAACACCGACTCCGGGTCGAGCTGGTCGATCAGCTTCGGAATCCGTCCGCGTGTCTTGTCGTCGACCCAGCTGTTGATGTCGCCAAGGGCCGGGCCTGGGAAGTCTGTCTGCTCGACCCCGGCGCCGTACCACTTCTTGATCTGCTCGAGATAGCCCGGCTCGACCGCCAGGGACGGGTCGACGAAGAGGGCGTCGTTCACCTCAACGGTGTCGCCTTCCCCGACCTCGACGAGCTCGCGCAGGAGCGTGTTGCAGTCCAACTGGCGCGACGGGGGCAGGTGCAGCACCGCGTCGATCTCGTCAGCAGTGTCTCCCCCAGCTCCCTCGCGCAGCATGGCGAACGCCAAGGCGAGGCTGGCCGGTGAGTAGACGAGGTTGCCGTCCTCGCTCGGCAGGGAGATCGCCAAGTCATGTCCGAGCTGACGCGACCCTCGGGCAAGGTCTGCCAGGTCCTGGTTTCCGGTCGGGCTGACCATCTCCACGTCGGCGGCTTCAAGGTGGCCAGCGCTCAAGCGCTTAGGCGCAGAGGGGGAGCCGGCACACGCGGAGGCAACAAGCAGGCTCGCGCAAGCGAGGGTGGAGATGACAATTGGACGCATGGTGGTGATCCCATCTGGAGCGGATAGCTGGGGATGGGACGCGCCCCGCCGGGAGCCGGTTCCCGGCGTACGCGGACCGAGTTGTCAGGCTGTGGTGAGCGCACCTGCGTCCACCACACCCTGACGAGTCGGTTGGGAGACCCAACTACGCTGATGAGGGGTCGGTCGACGAGAGGTTGCACCACACATGAGCGACACGAAGAACGACACCAGAGGCACGTACGTCGAGTCGGGCAAGGACTTCGAGCGCGACTCGAACTACATCACCACCCGGATCACCGAGGATGCCCGCGACGGCTACCCGGTCGAGCCAGGTCGCTACCGGCTGGTCGTCGCCCGAGCGTGCCCATGGGCCAACCGGGCGATCATCGTACGCCGACTGCTCGGCCTCGAGGACGCCATCTCGATGGCCATCTGCGGCCCGACCCACGACAAGCGCAGCTGGACCTTCGACCTCGACCCCGACGGCGTCGACCCGGTGCTGGGCATCGAGCGACTGCAGGACGCCTACTTCAAGCGGTACCCCGGCTACGAGCGAGGCATCACCGTGCCCGCGATCGTCGAGGTGGGCACCGGGGAGGTGGTCACCAACGACTATGCGCAGATCACGCTCGACCTGTCGACCCAGTGGACGTCGTACCACAGGCCGGGCGCCCCGGACCTCTACCCCGAGAAGTGGCGCGACGAGATCGACGAGGTGGCCGAGCTCGTCTTCGAGGATGTCAACAACGGGGTCTACCGCTGCGGCTTCGCCGGCTCACAGGAGTCGTACGAGCGTGCCTATGCCCAACTCTTCAACCGGCTCGACTGGCTGAGCGAACGTCTTCGCGCCCAGCGATACCTGGTCGGTGACACGATCACCGAGGCGGACGTCCGGCTCTTCACGACGCTGGCTCGGTTCGACCCCGTCTACCACGGCCACTTCAAGTGCAACCGGCAGAAGCTGAGCGAGCTGACCGTGCTCTGGGCTTATGCCCGTGACCTGTTCCAGACGCCTGGCTTCGGCGACACGACTGACTTCGCGCAGATCAAGCGGCACTACTACGTCGTCCACACCGATATCAACCCGACGCAGATCGTCCCCGCGGGTCCTGATCTGTCGGGCTGGCTGACTCCGCACGGTCGCGAGGAGCTCGGAGGCCGTCCGTTCGGCGACGGTACGCCGCCCGGGCCGCCGTCCGAAGCGGAGTCAGTGCCGCCCGCGCACCGCGCCTCCGCCTGACGGCACGACGCCCGCGCACGCGCCTCCTCCTGACGGTACGACGCCCGCGCACGCGCCTCCTCCTGACGCACGATCGTCAGGGCGGAGCTCTCGATGTCATCGCTGCTCTGATCACCTCCAGGTCGCGATCGCTCAGCGGCACCAGCCCGCGACGGAGCTGGTAGCCCCACGAGGGTGTCGACGTGAGCTCGAGGCGGTCTTTCAAGTCATCTACAGCGACGTCGACCGTGTCTTCGTCGTACGCCACCGCCCGCCGCCAGGGCTTGAACTCTCCCTCGTCGGCCTGCCAGATCTCGTCGTCGACGATCTCGCCGATGGCGGTAAACGCCTTGACCTGCTCGTTGCCGGACAGGCTCGCCCTCGGTGAGTAGTACACGAGACAGTCGCCGCGCTGCATCTTGGCCAGCCCCGACCGTTTGCCGTGACCGATCTGGGCGATGCCGAGCCGCACCCCCCGGCGTACGTGGTCGCGCGAGACCACACCCAACCATGCGGACATCACTGTCACCCCTTTTCGTGTGCCACTCCCTTCCTATCGTGGGGCACCGACAGAACCGCGTCACGAGGTTGCCGTCACCGCGGTACGGGCCGAGCTGCGATGGATACCTGTCAGCTGCGTCAGTGCGGACGCCGCAGGTGCGCGAACACGGGGAAGGAAGTGCCGAACGTTCGGCGTGAGCAGCTCTGGGCGGTCGCTTCACGGTGAACGGCCCCGGGTCCGGCTCGACGTCCGCGGCTCACGACGATGGGGTGCCTGGTATGCCGGCCCGCTCGGCGAGTCCGCGCACGTAGTCGGCTTGGCCGAGGTGTGCCAGGCAGTCGCCGACGACGCTCACGAGACGCATGCTCGCGGTCACCGGCGGGTCCCAGTCGGTGTCCACGACCGTGGCGAGCTCGTCGGCGGTGACCGCATCGACGTACCGGACGATCATCGCGTGCACAGCCGCCTGGTAGCCGTCGAGCAGGTCGGGACCCACCTCCACCTTGGCGACGTCGCCGCTGCTGTGTCCGTAGCCGTGGGCTTCGGGAGCGAAGGGTAGCGCGAACCTGTCGTACCAGCCGTCACGCGTCCACACCTGCTCCTGACCGGTGAGGCCGCAGACATGGTCATCCTGGATGCGAGTCAGATGCCAGATCAGCCAGGCGATGGGGTTCGCGTCTGGGTCGGGGCGGTACGCCGCCTGCTCGTCGCTCACTGCGGCGCAGATCTGCCGGACGTTGTCCCGAACCCGCGCGAAGGCGTCACGCAAGACTTCCCGGGCCGCCTCGTCACGGATGTCAGAGTCCATCTCGTCCTCCTGTCTGCGTACGACGCAGGGTTCGTGCGCCCTGCAACAGCCAACCACGCGGGGGCGGTCGCCGCCCTCCCACTGCCCGACGGCGTGACGACGCCCTCCCCGGCGACTCGTCCGGCCAACCGCGCCTCACACACGCGTCGACAAGCCGGACGAACCGCGTCGCCCATGGTGTCGGCAGCGGTGCGCCAGGATGCGATGCGACGCACTGTGACACTGAGGTGACACTAGGGTGGCCCACATGATCAGACGTAAAGCGGCAGCTGGCGCCGGCACGGTCGGGGGAATCAGCGGCTTCTCGTCATCTGCGCACACACACGACCTCACCTTCGCCTCCCCCGCCCTGCGTCGGCCGGTTCCGCCGCGACAAGTGTCGAGCCCGAAGGAGAACCCCTCATGAGTCACCTCGGCGATGACCTCCCCCCGTTCCCCCCGGTCCTCGCGCGGGTCTTCTCGGACGGCACCGGTGAGGTCACCATCGGAAACACCAGGCACCGCATCAGTGCCGACGATGTGAACGGGGCACGCGCGGAGGCTGCGGCGCTCATCACCCAGAAGGCCGCACGAGTCGTCGGCGGACCAGTACGGGTCGAGGCTATCGACCCGACTGGCTCCAGCATCGTCCTCGTGCATCCAGACGGGACCGTGACGGCTGCCCCACCTCGAGAGGACGCCGGGAGTCCAGAGTCGGCCCCAGACCAAGAGATCGGCGAGGGGCCAGCGTCCGCACCGGTCACGCCAGATCCCCCCGCCGACGAAGAGGAGCCGAGCTGGTGGCGCGGTGACGATCTGCCCACGTCAGCGCCCGCGGTGGCCGCCGAGACCGGCTCCTTCGCCTCGACAACACCGGCCTCAGATCCACCGGCTGCGCCGGCGTCGCCCGATCCGCCGACAACACCGGCACCGGCTGCGCCGGCGGCGGCCGATCCAGCACCCGATCCCCGTGCCTTCGCCGCCCCCGCCGCACCCGCACGTGCTGCCCGCGCACATGCTGCACCGCCATCCGCCGTACCGACACCTGCCGCAACCACACCTGTTGCGACGAATGGGCCGCGGCACGCCCGCAAGTCGTTCATCGCGGCCGCGCCCGCAGTCACCCCGGCGCAGGTCGGCTTCCGTGGTGCGCTGAACCGGGTGGGGATCCGCGCCAAACCCTCGCGGGCCGAGCAGCTGCTCCGCGACGATGTCATCAGGGTCAGCCAGCACTGGCCCGGACCTCGCACGATCGCCATCGCCAACGGCAAGGGCTCCGCCAACAAGACTCCCACGATGGTCTGCTTGGCGGCGGTCTTCGGCCGGTATGGCGGGACCGGCGTACTCGGCTGGGACAACAACGAGACCCGCGGCACCGCCTCGTGGCGGACCCAGCAGGGACCTCATCAGTCGACTGCCCTGGATCTGCTTCCCCACTGCAACGATCTCCTCGGCACCGGTGCGCAGGCCGCACAGCTCGCGGCCTACGTGCACCACCAGGTCGAGGACAGGTGCGACGTGCTGTGGTCTGACCAGAGCATCGAGGGTGAGCATGAGATCAGCGGGGAGGAAGTCGACGCCGTTCACCAGGTGGCCAGCAAGTACTACCGGCTGATCCTGATGGACTCCGGCAACAACGAGCGTGCGTCGAACTGGCGTGCGATGATCGGTCACGCCGACCAGCTTGTGGTGCCCTGCACCAATGTCGAGGACACGGCCGAAGCCGGCGCGCGGATGCTCGAGGCGCTCACTCAGCGAGACGAGCACTCGGCTCACCTCGCGAGCAACGCCGTCGCGATCGTGTCCCAGCGCACCCCCGGCAAGGACCCGGACATGACCCGGATCGAGCAGGGCTTCAAACCCCTGGTACGACGGGTGGTGACCGTCCCGCACGACCCCGCCTTGTACTCGGGGGTGATCCGTTTCGACTCGCTGCGCCCCGCCACCCAGCGCGCCTGGTTGGCCGCCGGAGCCGCGGTGGCGGAGGGCCTGTGAGCGGGCTGCGCTGGCCCGACTTGAGGCGCATTCCGCCCAGGTGACGGTTGCGGCCTAGACCAACCACCGGTCTCCCGTAGCCCCGCCGGGCCACGACCAGGCGCGGCCGGAGTTTGCGATGTGAACAGTCCAAACGGACTGTTTACATCGCAAACCTGCGGTGTAGGGAGGAGGTTTGCGATGCAGACTCGGGGGCCGCCTCGGCGCCGAGCCCACGGATTGTGCTCAGGGGACCAGAACGACCTTGCCGCCGGCGTGACCACCGGAGACGAGCCGATGGGCCGCAGCGACCTGGTCGAGCGGGAACGTCTGAGCCACGACGACGTCGAGCTTGCCCTGGGAGGCGAGGTCGGTCAGCACCAGGCGGCCACGGTCGCGGATCTCCTCACCCGGGTCGGCCCCGGGACCGTTTCCGAGCAGCTGGATGCCTTCCTCCGTGGCCCGCCCGAACGCGGCGACGGACGCGACGCGGTGCCTGTCCGCCACGAGCTCGAGCGACACGTCGACCGCTTCGTCGGTGCCGACCGTGTCGAGCGCAACGTCGACCCCGTCCGGAGCCGCCTCGCGGACACGGTCGGAGAGGCCGTCGCCGTACAAGACAGGGACGACGCCATACCCCCGCAAGGCGTCGTGGCGATGCTCGCTGGCGGTACCGACGACGGTGGCACCGCGGTCGACGGCAAGCTGGGCGGCTGTGAGCCCGACACCCCCGGAGACCGCGTGGATCAGGACTGTGTCACCCGCCTTGACATCGGTCGCCTCGAGGAGGTGGTATGCCGTCACGCCGGTCAGTGACAGGCCCGCGGCCTGCTCCCAACTGAGGTTGTCGGGCCTTGGGTAGACGACGGACGCCGAGACGGTGACCTGACCGGCGTACCCGCCCTGGACGGCGTAGCCGATGACCTCGTCACCCACCGATACGGTGCCCGCGAGGCCCGCGGCGCCTCGGCCGACTGCAGTCACGACGCCCGAGACCTCCATGCCCAGCCGCATCGGCAGCTGCGCCTCGTCAGCGCCGAACGCGCCGCTGTAGAGCTTGTAGTCGATCGGGTTGACGCCGGCCGCCCTCACGTCGATCGCGACCTCGCCGGCCTGTGGCTCGGGTACGTCGACGTCGACGACGGACAACACGTCTGGGCCACCGAAGCCGGTGGCGACAACAGCTTTGGTCATGAGCGTCTCAACCCCACCTACCGCCACACGATTCCCGCCCGCCAGCTGCCTCTCACCGGTTCGTCCGACCCAGCGCAGAGGAATCACGGTGGCCCCGGTCGGACGAATCGGTGTGGGGCAGGGTGGGGCCGGGGGGACGGACCGGTTCCCAGGCCAGCGGGTCGTCCTGCAGGTCGAGGCCGGCCGACGACAGGGCACCCACCACCAGGGTGCGGCGGTGCGCGGGGTAGGTCAGCACGTGGGCGACCATGCCGCCGTACGTGAAGAACAGCGGCGACCCTCCGGTGGCGTCGACGAACGTGTCGTCGAAGGATCCTCGCTCGGCGGCGTCGCGTACATGGGAGAGGAATACCGGACCGCTGGCTGCCAACCTGTTGCGCATGGAACGAAGGCTTTCGTGCTCCTCGACCGCGACATCGTAGGGCTGGTCGGCCACCGCCTGGTTCCACATGTCGAGCTGGCCGACGAGTCGTGACAACAGCGAGCGCACGGTCGGGAACTTGTCGATACCGTCGACCGACAGCTCGATGGGCGCATCGAGCTGTGCCGTGCTGAGACCACCGGCGCGGTCGATCATCTCAGCTGTCAGCCAGAGGTGGTGCTCGGTCATCGTTACGAGAAGGTCCATGGAGGTCACCTGCGTTCGGGCCGGCAACCGTAGGCCACCGGGTGGTTGGAAGTGGACGCCGTTGGGGGCGTCCAGCTGCAATGACTGCGGTCGCTGCCGCCACGAGGACGGGGAGGCACCGTAGGCCCGACGGAACGCGCGGGTGAAGGCCTCGTGCGACGAGTACCCCGCCTCGACGGCGACGTCGAGCACTCCGAGGTCGCCCATGACGAGTCGGTACGCCGCCCGCTCCATCAGTATCCGCCGCCGGAACCGCCCCGCCGTCTCGCCCGCGGTGGCGCTGACTACTCGGTCCAGCTGGGACCGGGACAGGTGCAGCCGGGACGCGAGCTCGTCAGCGTGCGCGCCGCCCTCATCAAGCTGGGACGACACCAGGTCGACGAACTTGCGGAAGGTGTCAGCGTCAGCGGCCATGCCAGCATCGTGCCCGACGCGACGGCCGGCCACTTGATCGATTTCCTCCCCTTCTCCGATTCGTCCGGCCGGGCGCGGACAACTCGCGCGGCAGCCAGCCAGACGAATCGGGAGATGGGAGGTGTGGGTGGGTAGGTTCGGGGGGTGCGTGTCGCGACCTGGAACGTCAACTCGATCCGTGCCCGGATCGACCGGGTCGCCAGCTGGCTCGAGCGACGAGACATCGACGTACTCGCGATGCAGGAGACCAAGTGTCGCGACGACCAGTTCCCACACGAGCCGCTGCGGGCCCTCGGGTACGACGTCGCGCACCACGGCCTTTCGGCCTGGAACGGCGTGGCGGTGGTCTCTCGCGTCGGACTCGAAGACGTCGAGGTCGGCTTCCAGGGTCAGCCGCACTGGGGTGAGCCGCTCGCGGCCGAGGCGCGGGCGCTGGGTGCCACCTGCGGCGGCGTACGCATCTGGAGTCTCTACGTGCCGAACGGCCGCACTCTCGCCGACCCCCACTACGTTTACAAGCTCGACTGGATGTCACGCCTGCGCGACGCCGCCGCCGACTGGTTGGTCACCGATGCCGTCGGGCCGGTGATGCTCGCCGGCGACTGGAACATCGCCCCTCTGGACGAGGACGTCTGGGACATGCGGGTCTTCGCCCACTCGACGCACGTCTCAGCACCCGAGCGCGCGGCGTTCGAGGCGATCATCGACGCGGGGTACGCCGACGTGGTCCGCCCGCACACCCCCGGGCCGGGCACCTACACCTATTGGGACTACACCCGGCTTCGGTTCCCGCGCCGGGAGGGCATGCGGCTCGACTTCGCACTGTGCAGCCCGGCTCTTGCCGCCCGCGTCACCGGCGCCGAGATCGACAGGCAGGAGCGCAAGGGCAAGGGCGCCAGCGACCACGCGCCCGTCATCGTCCAGCTCGCGCGAATGTAGACACCCATGGTCGACGCGCAGGGTTCGCGCCGGCCGTACGTGACTTCCACGCGGCAGCACCCAGGAGTGCGGACGTCAGGTGTGAGGCACTCCTGCGATAGCGGCACCTCGATGCGGGACCGGGAGGAGTCCAACGCCACCGGAGTCGCCGTGCGTCGGCTGTCCTGCGTTTGACTCGTGGAGCTGAGGGGACTCGAACCCCTGACCCCCTCCATGCCATGGAGGTGCGCTACCAGCTGCGCCACAGCCCCGCGATGCGGACCCACAGGAGCTGGGCCCCAGCGAGCCCGAGCAGTTTAGCCAACGGGCACAGGCAACGCGAAATCGCCCGCGCCGTCGAGCCGAGCACCTCCAACCGAACACCACCTATCCCGCGAAAGGGCCGTCTGCGAGGCTCGGAACGCGGGTGAGGGGGTGTTCGGTCGACAGCGTGCGGTCAGTGGTACGACGGGTCGTCGGCGAGGTCGATCGGCTCGGGCAGCGTCTGGGCGTTGTAGTCGACGATCTGCCAGCCGTGGTAATGGTGCTGGCGCAGCACCGTCCAGGCACAGTTCGCCATCCCTGCAAGCATCTTCTGGCTCTGCATCGGTATGCCGAAGAACGCCAGCAGCCCGGTGCGCAACGATGCACCGTGTCCGACGAGCACCCCCGTCTGGCCCGGCTCCACCGCCGCTGCGGCTTCGCTCATCACCTCGAGCATCCGCGTCTGCACATCGGCGCGCGCCTCTGCTCCGGGGACACGGATGTCATCCTCACCGTCGAGGTGGCGGGCAAAGACGTCCGGAAACGCCTCGCGGAACTCCCCGCTGGTCATGCCCTGACGCGCGCCGACGTCGTACTCACGCAGCCGTCGGTCGAGTCTGCACGCGTGTCCCGTGAGAGCAGCCAGCGGCGCCGCCGTCTCCCGCGCCCGTGCGGAGTCGCTGGACCACACGAAGGCCGGCTCGTACGACGCCAGGAGCGGCGCCGCGCGAGCGACCTGGGCGCGGCCGACCTCGTCGAGCGAGACGTCGGCATGGCCCTGCGCACGGCCAACCGCGTTCCACTCCGTGCGCCCATGGCGCCAAAGCACCAGCCTGCGCGGCTCGACCGACGCCTGGGGCAGCGGCATCACGCCGGCGGATGTGCTTCGCCGCCGGCCCCGGCCCCTTGCCCGCTGGCGACCGACTCCGGCAGGTCGATGGTCGGGCAGTCGCGCCAGATGCGCTCCAGAGAGTAGTAGAGCCGGTCCTCCTCGTGCTGCACGTGGATCACCACGTCGCCGTAGTCCATCAGCACCCAGCGGCCGTCCCGCTCACCCTCGCGTCGCAGGAGCTTGGCATCCGCGGCACGGAGCTTGTCCTCGATCTCCTCGACGATCGCCTTGACCTGCCGGTCGTTCGGAGCCGAGCACAAGACGAAAGCGTCGGTGATCACCAGCTGCTCCGACACGTCGATCGCGAGGATGTGCTCCGCGAGCTTGTCAGATGCTGCCTGGGCTGCGACGGTCACGAGCTGGAGGGCGTGGTCGGTAGCGGTCACGGTGCTGTGCCTTCTGGTCGGAGGTGGAGGTCGGGTCGGTAGAGCCCACGTTTGGCGATGTACTGCACGACCCCGTCCGGGACGAGGTACCACACTGGCTCGCCCTTCCGCGCCCGGGACCGGCACTCGGTGGACGAGATGGCGAGCGCGGGCACCTCGATGATCGTGACCCGGTCCGGGGGAAGGCCTTCGAGCGTCGTGGCGTCGATCGGCGTGCCAGGCCTCGTGCAACCGACGAAGTGAGCAAGCTCGAACACGGCGTCGGCGTCGTGCCAGGTGAGAATCTTGGCCAGGGCGTCCGCGCCGGTGATGAAGAAGAACTCGGCATCCGGGCGGCTGCGACGCAAGTCTCGCAAGGTGTCGATCGTGTACGTCGGTCGGGCCCTGTCGATGTCGACCCGCGAGACCGAGAAGCGGGGATTGGAGGCGGTGGCCACCACAGTCATCAGATAACGGTCCTCAGCCGCAGCGACGTCGACTTCGGATTTCTGCCAGGGCTGGCCGGTGGGGACGAATATCACCTCGTCGAGATGAAACCAGGCCTGCACCTCGGACGCGGCCACGAGGTGACCGTTGTGGATCGTGTCGAACGTGCCACCCATGACGCCGACGCGGCGACGCGATGAATGCTCGGTCAACAGGGCCCCATCAGCCGACACCTACGCCGATGCCCGCGGTCACGAGTGCGACCTGCCCTTCCCGAACATCAGCAAGGCCACCAGCATGGCGAGCAGGATCACGAACGCGATCACGCCGAAGACGAGCGGGTCGGCGGGCAGGTCGCGCAGGGGTTCCTCGGCAGTGAGGTGGCTCGCGGCGGGAATGTTCATGGACATCGACCCAGGCTATCGGGTGCGACGCCGAGGGCTGAAAACGCCTTCAGTCAAACATCTGGCTTGTGGCTGGGCGTCTGCCGGACCGCTCCGGCAGACCTTCAGCCACAGCGGGACGCTAAGGCAGCTCGAGGGGCTCGCTCTTGCGACTCGTCTCCAGGTCCGCGCGCTGCTCGTTCGTGGGCTCTATGCAGGGCCCCAGCACCGACACGAGCACGAACGACTGGTCGGCATACGCCTGCACCCGCAGCAGATTCGGTCCCTTGCGCGCAGTGAGCGACGTGGCCGGGTCAGCGGAGACGGGATTCGGCTCGTACACCCAACCCTGGTCCTCGACAGCCCGACGCACCTCCCGCAAGAAGCCGAGTCCACTGTCGCCTGAGCCAAGGTCGACCCGACCGTCGCCGTCATAGCTCCAGGTCACAAGGTCGTCATCGCAGCTTCTCCAGTTGCCGTAGGCGCCGGCCAACGACGGCTTCGCCGAGGCGAGTGGACCCTCGTCAGAGACGATCAGCTCGAGGACGTCTTGGGTCGTGCTCCGGACCTGCTCGCGGGTCTGCTCCATCGTGGGCTGGCTTCCACTTCCGGTCGTGGATTCCGTGGCGGGGGTAGACGGGTCGTCAGGGTCGCCGTCGCTGCCTGGGACACAGCCCGCAACACCGGCGACGAGCGCCAGCAGAGCGACCACGGTCAACAGCCGCATCCGGACCTCTGCTTCCACGGCGTCTCGATCGGGTCCGCCGTCAACAGGGCGACCGAGCACTCCCCGACATCGATGTCGAGCACACTCGCGCCCACTGCGCACCATGGTACGTCGGGCGGCGAGTGCACCTCGATCAGGACGCCGTCGGCGTGCAGCCGCAGCAGACCCACCGCCGCCCTCTCGAGCACCACCTGGGCTCCCTCCGCCACCGCCCCATCACGAGACGCCTCGAGGAGCCGGCTTCGTTCGGCGCCTCGGTCGATCTCAGTCCGCGCCTCAGCTCTGGCCTGGACGTGGCGGCCGTCGGCGCCGGGCGACCACGCACAACTGATCGTGGCCGGTTGCGCCAGGTCAGGTACGACGACCGGCCACCAGCCCCGCAGCGCGGCCAGCGCCCGATCGGCTCCTTCGTGGGCGGCTCGCCAGGACTCCTCGGCCCCACGTGGCTCTCCCGGATCAACCCGCTCCTCGGGCGGCAGCACCACGATGTCGACGTCGGGAAGAAGCTCAGCGAGCCGGGCGAAGAACGCGTCAGGTGGTGCACCTGCCGTTGAGCGGATTCGCGGCGGTTGTTCCGGCCGGCCCGACGAGCCGGTGGCCGAGGTCACCGGGGGGCCAGCTCAAGGATGACGCTCCCACTCGGGATCCTGCACCCCGTCGTACCACGGGTCGTAGCGGTGTTCAGCCTGCTGGACGTCGTTGTAGTCGCCGTTGACGATGTTCGCCATGTTGTACAGCGACTCTGACTGCCGCTCGAAGTACTTCGAGTGGTCATCCAAGTCGTCGTAAGGTCCGCGGTCCATGGCCTCCGCCCGGAACCGGTTCGCACCGAAGTCGTCCTCAGCGGGGTCGTTGTCCAACGACACCTCCGACACGTTGGCCCAGCCGGTGCCCCCGATGTCGGCAACCGCGTCTCGGCTGTTGGCGCCGACCCACACGTGTTCGGCGTCGACACCCAGCTCACCGGCTTCGTCGGCGTCGCCGGTGCCCGGACTTCCTATCAGCACGATGTCGTCCGCCTGGAGGTCGTTGTCGCGACCGGAGATCGCCACCGTCGTGGCGCCGTAGCTGTGCCCGACGACAGTGAGATGTGGCTGGTCCTCACCTCTGGATGCCCGCAGCCCTGCCACGTCCTGCGCCAGGATCTCGGCGCCAGCCTCAGCCTGACCCCGGGTCGCGACACCTGCGCTATCGGTGCTGGCTCCACCGGAGGGCGCGTCATAGCCGACCCAGGCGACTACTGCGGTTGTCTCACTCCCTGCGTTTAGGCGGCGCGTCTCGTCGTACAGGCTGAGTGAACGGCCGACCTGGTCACCCATGTAGGAGTCGACCTGGGCGCTCAGACCGGGCACGGTCCAGGCGACGTTGTCGGCGGTGTCCGCGTCCCCGACCACGATTGCGGCGCGGCCGTCGCCGCCGAACTCAGCCGGCTCGAAGATGAGCAGCTGAGCGTGCAAGGGCTCGAGCGTGATCGGGTCGGTGCCACTCTCGGTCACCGCGAGCTGGTCACGGACTGCCCGGACGTTCCTCAGCTCCTGCGCCTGCTCGTCGGTCAAGGTGCCCTCGGACTCCTGGCGCTCCAGGTCGTCGAGGCGCTCAGTCAGCGCAATCCGGTTGGCTTCGTCGCGAACCTCGGCAGGCAGCCCGTCGATGCGGCCGAGCCGCAGCGCCCGCTGGCTCATCACGGCCATCTTCTCCGCAGCGGTGAGACTCGCCCACCATGCGGCCACCTCGGCGGGGGTGAGGTCGTCGATCGGGAACGCCGCGCCGGGGAAGTTCATACCGGTCTTGTCGAAGGCGCTCTGAAGGGCCGCCGCATCATAGATGTCGACGCTCGGCAGCAGTCCGCGCTCGTCGAGGAACGCGATGTCAGCCGCGTTGGGCCCACGTCCGAGCATGCCGGAGACCTGCTTGGCGACGTCGTCGAGATCCGCCTTTGCCTGTTCGTACTCCCGCTTCTGAGGCGCGATGACCTCATCCCAGTTCGGCGCACCGGAGGGCAGCGAGGCGTTCAGTTCCTCGACCCGGGCGTTGAACGTGCTGATCCCCGTGGCGAACAGCAACAGCGCGCCGGCCGCGAAGCGAGCGGTCTCGACGATGTCGCTGCCAGTCTGGATCACAGGTCGGTCGGCCGTGGACAAAGGGAAGGACAGCGCTCCGTCAACGGCCGCCTCAGCTTGGTCACCGGCGGATGTGACGTTTGCCACGGTGTTGTCGACATCGGAGGCGGAGGACCTCATGCTCGCTGCGATCCCGATGATCTCATCGGGATCGACTGGGTACGTGTCGAAGTAGTCCACTGACGTGTCGCAGTCCTATCTGGCGCTGTGACGCTGCGATCCCACCATAGGTTCGCGCGGGGTCACCGTCAGGAGCGGATCTGGCCGTCGCCGGTCACGACGTACTTCGTCGAGGTCATCTCCTGAAGCCCCATCGGGCCGCGTGCGTGCAGCTTCTGGGTGGAGATGCCGATCTCGGCGCCGAAGCCGAACTCCCCACCGTCGGTGAACCGCGTCGACGCGTTGACGATGACCGCAGCCGCATCGACCTCGGCAGCGAAGCGCCGGGCCGCCTCGTGTGAGCGCGTCACGATCGCCTCGGTGTGACCGGTGCCGTAGCGACGGATGTGCGCGACCGCGTCGTCGAGCGAGCCGACGACGGCCGCGGACAGGTCGAGCGAGAGGTACTCGGCGCCGAAGTCCTCCTCGGTCGCCGGTATGACGTCTGGGCTCACCCGCCGTACCCCCTCGTCCCCGTGCACCGTCACGCCCTCGGCGGCGAGCGCCTTGACGATGCGGGGCACGAACTCCTCAGCCACCTGGGCATGCACCAGCAGCGACTCCGCTGCGTTGCACAAGCTCGGCCGGTGGGTCTTGGCGTTGACGACGATGCGTTCTGCCATGTCGAGGTCGGCGTCGGCGTCGACGTAGACATGGCAGTTGCCGATGCCGGTCTCGATCACCGGCACCGTCGACTCGGTGACGACACGCTCGATCAGGGCGGCACCGCCGCGTGGGATGACTACGTCGACCAGGCCACGGGCCTGCAGCAGATCCGCGACGTCGTCCCGCCCGCCGACCACGAGCTGGATCGCATCGGCGGGCAGCCCCGTCGCCTCGACGGCCTCACGCAGGGCGGCGACGATGGCCGTGTTGGAGTGCAGAGCCGACGACGAGCCGCGCAGCAGGACGGCGTTGCCGCTCTTGAGGCAGATACCCGCGGCATCGGCGGTGACGTTGGGTCGACCCTCGTAGATCATCGCGACGACGCCCAGGGGCACCCGCAGCTGACGCATCTCGAGCCCGTTGGCGAGCGTCGATCCACGGACCACCTCGCCCACAGGGTCTCCTAGGACGGCGAGCGCTCGCAGCCCGTCGGCCATGGCGCTCACCCGCCCCGAGGTGAGCCGCAGCCGGTCGACCATGGCGTCAGACATGCCAGCCGCAGTCTGGTCGCTCACGTCGGTAGCGTTGGCGTCAAGGATCTCGGCGCAGTGGCGCTCCAGGGAGTCGGCCATCGCTCGCAGTGCGGCGTCCTTGACAGCACGCGGAGCAGCCGCGAGGGGCCGGGTGGCCTCGAGGGCACGCTCGGCGCTGGCCCGCACCTCCGCTTGGCTCATGGCCTCAGGGTACGACGTGGGGGCGCTGAGTGTCAGGACGTCTCACCGACAGCCGGGCAGCTCCGCGACGTCAGAACCGGCGGGGGTGGGCGTCGGAGTTGGCCAGCGGCGTCACCTGGTGGCGGCCCTGGAACGTCTCCCTCTCGACCACCTCGAGGCCGACGACCTTCCAGGCAGGCAGCCCGGCGGAGCCACGGTGCTCGTTCCACAGCCGCAGGGCCAGGGAGGCGGCATCGACCATCTCCTCGCCCTCCTCCCAGTACTGCAGCTCGACGCGGTCCTCGTCGTACCGGATGGAGTGGATGAACGGGCGCTCGCCGTGCAGCGCCCGTAGCGCATCCTGCGTGGCCGTCAGCGGCTGGGGATCCCCGGAGACGGTCACCGTGACGTGCCACAACCGAACCGCAGAGTCCACGAGATCTCCCGACGGGATGAGGTGCATTCGCCACAGTGTGACAACTGCGCGCGTCGTCGGAGGACAAACGCGCAAACTCACGGTGCCAGGAGCACGAGGTCGTCGCGGTGCACGAGCTCACGCTCGTAGGCGTCACCGAGCTCGGCCGCGAGCTCGCGGGTCGAGCGCCCAAGCAGGACGGGCAGCTCGGCGGAGTCATAGTTGACGAGCCCGCGCGCGACCACGACCCCGTCGGGGCCCACGAGGTCGACCGGATCGCCTGTGACGAAGGACCCGTGCGCGGCGACCACTCCAGCCGGCAGCAACGACGTACCCCTGCCTGTGACAGCCGCCACCGCGCCGGCGTCGAGGACGAGCTGACCTTGCGGGTCTGTCGCGTGCGCCAGCCAGAGCAGCCGGGTGGCCCGCCGCTTGCCGGTCGGCTCGAATCGCGTGCCCACTGCGCGGCCGGCGAGGACGTCGCCGACCTGGTCCGCGCGCGCCACGACTGCGACGATGCCCGCGCTCGTGGCGATGTTGGCGGCGTCGACCTTTGTCTCCACGCCGCCGGTGCCAAGCGCGTCGGCGCCCTTCGCTGTCACGGACCCGGTCTCGACGTCGGCGAGGTCTGCTCGCGAGCGGACGACGGGGATGCGTCGGGCGTCAGGGTGCGAGGGCGGGCGGTCGTAGACCCCGTCGACGTCCGACAGCAGGACGAGGGCATCGGCATGAACAAGGTGGGCCACCAGTGCCGCGAGGCGGTCGTTGTCCCCGAAGCGGATCTCCGACGTCGCGACAGTGTCGTTCTCGTTGACGATCGGCAGCGCCCCGAGCTCGATCAGCTTTGCGAACGTCCGGTAGGCGTTGCGGTAGTGCCCACGCCGGGTCACGTCGTCGGCGCTGAGAAGCACCTGACCGACGCGGATCCCGTATGACGCGAAGGCAGCCGTGTAGCGGTGCATGAGCAAGCCCTGCCCGACACTGGCGGCTGCCTGCTGGCGGGCCAGGTCACGCGGTCTCCGCGTGAAGCCGAGGGGGGCGAGCCCGGCGGCGATCGCCCCGGACGAGACCAGCACGATCTCGCGCCCGGTCGTGCGAGCAGTGGCGAGCGAGTAGACCAGGGCCTCCAGACGGGTGTCGTCGATGCCACCGGTGGCCGTGGTCAGGGAGGATGAGCCGACCTTGACGACGAGCCGCTTGGCAGCCGCCACCGTGCCGACATCCGCCGGCGTCATCGGCCCTCGAGTCGCGGGTCCTGGCCGCGTCGGCTCATCAAAGTCTCGGCGCCGGCCTCGACGCCCGGGTCGAACTCGAACACGACGGCGTTGTCGTCGTCGCCGATCACCACGTCGTCGCCGACCCGGGCGCCGAGCCTCAGGAGCTGTTGCTCGATACCGATGCGGTTGAGGCGGTCGGCGAGGTAGCCGACCGCCTCGTCGTTGCCGAAGTCGGTCTGCTTGATCCAGCGCTGCGGCTTCTCGCCGCGCACGTGCCAGCGCCCCTCGACCTCTCGGATCGAGAACTCGCTGTCGTTGTCGCCGGTCGGCCGCAGCACGATCCTCGTCGGTACGACGTCGGCGGGTGCCACCCGCGACTCGGCCACGAGCATGCCCAGGGCGAAGGTGAGCTCCCGAAGGCCCTCGTGGCTGGCTGCCGAGATCGAGAAGACCTGGTAGCCGCGCTCCTCGAGATCTGGTCGCACCATCTCGGCCAGGTCGCGCGCGTCGGGGACATCGATCTTGTTCAGGGCGACCAGGCGGGGCCTGTCGTCGAGCCCGCCGTAGGCGTGCAGCTCGCCCTCCATGGCATCGAGGTCGCTGAGGGGGTCACGCCCCGGCTCGATGGTCGCGCAGTCGATGACGTGCAGCACCGCAGCGCAGCGCTCGATGTGGCGCAGGAAGTCGTGACCGAGACCTCGGCCGTCGCTCGCACCCTCGATCAGGCCCGGCACGTCGGCCACGGTGTACGTCATCTCGCCAGCGGTCACGACGCCGAGGCTCGGGACGAGGGTCGTGAACGGGTAGTCGGCGATCTTGGGGCGAGCCCGTGAGATGGCGGCGACCAGACTTGACTTGCCGGCGCTGGGGTAACCCACGAGGCCGACGTCCGCGACGACTTTGAGCTCCAAGACGATCGTGCGCTCGTCACCGGCCTCACCCAGCAGGGCGAACCCAGGCGCCTTGCGGGACTTGCTCGCCAAGGCCGCATTGCCCAGCCCGCCACGTCCTCCGGCGGCGACGACCAGCTCCGTGCCGGCACCGACGAGGTCGGCGAGCACGTCGCCCTCGAGCGTCGACACGATGGTGCCGTCCGGGACGGACAGCACGATCGAGGCGCCGTTGGCTCCTGCGCGGTGGTCCCCTTGGCCCTGCTTGCCGTTGGTGGCGCGTCGGGTCGACTCGTGGTGGTAGTCGACCAAGGTCATCACGTCGGGGTCGACCCGCAAGGTCACGTCACCCCCGTGACCGCCGTTCCCGCCGTCGGGACCAGCGAGCGGCTTGAACTTCTCCCGGTGCACCGAGGCGACGCCGTGGCCTCCCCGACCACCCACGACGTGGAGCACCACGCGGTCGACGAACGTCGGAACTGCCACGCCAGTCCTCCTTCGTCTTCGTGCCGGCTCCCGTCCCTCCCCGCGATTGCGGGAAGCTGCAGGTCGACACGCCGACCAGCACCTGCAGTCTCCCGCAACTCGCGGGAGGGATGCGCCTGGAGAGTTACGCGACGAGGGGCGTTCCGCTTCTCAGCGGGAACGCCCCTCGATCGTCGTACGACGCTCGGCTACTCCGCCGCGGGCGCGATGTTGACGACGCGGCGTCCGCGCCTCGTGCCGAACTCGACGTTCCCCTCGACGAGCGCGAACAGCGTGTCGTCGCCGCCACGACCCACACCGGTGCCGGGGTGGAAGTGCGTGCCGCGCTGGCGGACGATGATCTCGCCCGCGTTGACGAGCTGACCGCCGAAGCGCTTCACACCCAGCCGCTGGGAGTTGCTGTCGCGGCCGTTCCTGGTGGAGGCTGCGCCCTTCTTGTGTGCCATGAGTCTTCTCGCCCCTGCTCAGTTGTCTGTGGTGTTGATCGCGGTCACCTTGACCTGCGTGTAGTGCTGGCGGTGGCCTTGGCGCTTGCGGTATCCGGTCTTGTTCTTGTACTTCAGGATGTGGATCTTCGGACCCTTGGTGGCACCGATGACCTCCGCCTGGACGTCGACCTTCGACAACGTGTCGGCGTCAGACGTGACCGTGGCGCCGTCCACGACCAGCACGGCGCGCAGGGAGAGACTCTCGCCGGGCACCGTCGCCACCTTGTCGATCTCGATGACGTCGCCGACCGCGACCTTCTGCTGCTGGCCGCCACTGCGCACGATCGCGTACACCGCGGGCTCACTCTCTCGTAGGACTGAAACTCTTGCGTAGGACTGAAACTCTTGGTCGAGTCGACCCGGACGCGTGCGCCTTGACCGACCCGCTCGCGCCGATGTCAGCACGAGGCGTCTTACCTGAGCCGACTGGCCCGAGCATGAAGACGCGCACGAGGCACGCCGAGGATCGAGTCTACGGATCTTTCCCCGGTGCGGTCAAAACGGCCTGCCGGTCCTTGCAGCTCCGGAAGGCCGTGCTCCTCAACCCGTCGCGACGGTCTCGGAGCTGCTGGCTTCTGGCTGTGCGGCACCGGCGGATGTGCCCTCGGAGCTGTCGCCGTCTGAACGAGTGGCTGAGTCGTGGGATTCAGAGCTCTTGCCGCCGCGGCGCCGGCTGCTCGAACGCTTGGAGGCACCGCGCGAGCCGCCGTTGCCACCGCTGCCACCGTGGTGATGGTCGTCGGACTTCTTGGACTCGACCGGCTCGGCCGCGATGACGACACCTCGCCCGTTGCAGTGCTCGCAGAGCTCGCTGAACGCCTCCAGCAGGCCGGTGCTGATGCGCTTGCGCGTCATCTGCACCAGACCGAGCGAGGTCACCTCGGCCACCTGGTGCCGGGTGCGGTCACGGCCGAGGCACTCGACCAGGCGGCGCATCACGAGGTCGCGGTTGCTCTCGAGGACCATGTCGATGAAGTCGACGACGATGATGCCGCCGATGTCACGCAGCCGGAGCTGACGGACGATCTCTTCGGCCGCCTCGAGGTTGTTCTTCGTCACCGTCTCCTCGAGGTTGCCGCCCGAGCCGGTGAACTTCCCGGTGTTGACGTCGACGACGGTCATCGCCTCGGTGCGGTCGATGACGAGCGAGCCGCCCGACGGAAGCCAGACCTTGCGTTCCATCGCCTTGACGATCTGCTCATCGATCCGGTGGGCGTCGAAGACGTCCTTGTCGCCCTGCCACCGCTCGAGCCGGTCAGCGAGGTCGGGCGCGACGTGCTGGACGTAGCCCTCGACCATGTCCCAGGCGTCCTCACCGTGGATGACGAGCTTGGAGAAGTCCTCCGTGAAGAGGTCGCGCACGACCCTGAGGGTGGTGTCCGGCTCGGCGTAGAGCAGCTGCGGGGCCTGGCCCTTCTTCGACTTCTTCTCGATGTCCTCCCAGCGGGCGGTGAGCCGGGTGACGTCGCGGGTCAGCTCCTCCTCGCTGGCGCCCTCAGCCGCAGTGCGGATGATGACGTTGGCGTCGTCGGGAACGATGTCCTTGAGCAGGCTCTTGAGCCGGCTCCGCTCGGTGTCGGGAAGCTTGCGGCTGATGCCGCTCGCTCCGCCGCCGGGGACATAGACGAGGTATCGCCCCGGCAGGCTGATCTGGCTGGTGAGCCGAGCGCCCTTGTGTCCGACGGGGTCCTTGCTCACCTGGGCGAGTACCGGCTGACCCGGCTTGAGCGCGTTCTCGATCTTTCGTGGTGTGTTGACGTTGTCGCGCAGGTCCCAGTTGACCTCACCGGCGTACAGCACGGCGTTGCGGCCCTTGCCGATGTCGATGAAGGCAGCCTCCATACTGGGCAGCACGTTCTGCACCCGAGCGAGGTAGACGTTGCCGATGATCGAGCTCTGCGACTCCAGCGCGACGTAGTGCTCGACGAGGACGTCATCCTCGAGTACGGCGATCTGGGTGGTCTCACCCCGTTGGCGAATCGCCATGACGCGCTCGACCGACTCGCGGCGTGTCAGGAACTCGGACTCGCTCAGGATCGGTGGGCGGCGTCGACCGGCCTCGCGGCCCTCGCGGCGACGCTGCTTCTTGGCCTCGATACGCGTCGAGCCCTCGACGCTCGTGACCGTGTCCTTCTTGGCGGCGGAGTCCTTCTTGGCGCGAGACTGGCGCACCTTGACGACGGTGTCAGCAGGGTCGTCGGATCCTTCGTTGCCGTCATCACCGCCGCGACGTCGACGGCGCCGTCGACGCGTGGAGCTCTCCTCGCCCTCGCTGGAGCCCTCGTCGGACCCGCCTGGAGCAGCCTCCGCCTCGGTCGAGTGCTCACCGTCGTCCTTGGCCTGGTCCTGCGTCGAATCGGAAGTCTTGCGGCGGTTGCGACCGCCACGCGATCGCCGTCGGCGGCTGCCGCCTGGTTGGTCCTCTCCACCGTCGGCGTCGCTGTCCGTGCCGGACTCCGACACTTCCGCGGCGGACTCCGCGGGCCCTTGGGTGGTCTCAGTGGCCACTCGCCCGGCCGTTGACCTGCCGGCGGCGGCCCGGCGGGTGGCCACCTTCGTCTCGTCCGGCGGCTGGAACAGCAGGGACACCGGCGAGGCGAGGGTGCCGGAGTCGGCCGGGTCGGTGCTGCTGGCAGAGGTCTCTGCTGAGTCGACCAGCTCGACCGACGACACCGGCTCAGTCACGGCCGGTGTCGCCTCGTCGACGTCAACCGCGGGGATATCCGCTTGCTTGCCGGTCTTCTTGCTCGTCCGCTTTGCTGCGGACTTCTTCGCGGCCTTCTTGGCCGGCGCCGCTTTGTCTGCCGGGGCCGAGCTGTCCTGCGCACCGGCCTCACTCGTTGCCGGCACGGCGGCGACCTCGGACGCCGCCGTCTTCTTGGTGCTCTTGCGCGGGCTGCGTCTCGCGGTTGGCTTGGTGGCTGGGACCTCGTCAGGTGAGTCGCCCGGCGTCGAGGTCGGTCCGGCTGACTCGCCCGAGGGCTGGGGGGCTGCGCGGGCCTGTTCGGTGACGGGCGCAGGAGGTCCCGCTGGCCGACTTGCGGCACGCCGCCTGGCGCGCGGCGCAGCTGGTTGCGGGTTACCGGGTTCGGTGGTGGTGTCGGGCGACGTGGTGCCGTCGTTGTCGGGCATGGTGCGCTCCTCGCGTGCCTCCGGGCGCTCAGCGCCGCGCGGAGGCGGTTCGGGTCGTGGTGCCCGACATGGGGTCGGGTCGCCACACAAGCTTGCGGTGGGCCACAGCCGGCGTCGTACGTCGTACGGTCGTCGGCTGCAGCAGCAACGACACCGGGGTTGCCGTCGGGGCCGGTCAGCGGTCGCCGGCGTCAGCCTGAGCGTCGCGATCGGGTCCGAACGGGTCACCCACGCCCGCAGTCTCCGGGTCCAAAGGGCCCTGCGCGAGTCGGGTCTGCAGTGGCGGAACCGGCGCTTCAAGACCTGCGATCTCTCGGAGACCGGCGAGGATGTCGTCGGGTCGAACGGCGGGGGTGCCGTGCCGCACGACCACGTCGAGTATCGCACACATCTGCCCAGCGGCCTCGTCAGTGCGCACCGAGAGCCGCACGACCGCGGCTCGGCAGTCGAACGCCCTCATCCCGCGCTTCGTCATCCGCTGGACATCGACCGAGGTCTCGGCGAGGAATGCAGCGACGGCGTCCTCAGCCAGGGCAGGGTCGACGCCGGGAAGCGCGACCGTCCAGCGACCTGCCTCGAGCCTGTCCGCGAGGGCTCCAGGACCGGCGACCACGACCTCGAGGATGTCCAATCCCGCGGGGAGCGCGTCGTCGAGCCGAGCCCGTACGTCGGCTGGGTCACAGCTCTCCACCACGCCGATCTCGACGTACTCCGCCTCACTGGCTGCGCCCGTCGGCGAGGCGTTCGCGTAGGAGATCCGCGGGTGTGGGTTGAAGCCGGACGAGTACGCCATCGGAAGCCCGGCACGGCGCAGCGCCCTCTCGAAGGCCCGTCCGAAGTCCCGGTGGCTGGTGAAGCGCAGCCGACCGCGCTTCGCATATCGCATCCGCAGCTTCTGCACCGGCGGTGGGCGCTGCTCGGGCTGGTCACGCACAGTCGCACCATAGCCGCGACTCTCCCGGACGACGTCGCGCAGCTGCCGTGGACTCAAGCTCAGCCGAAGGACCTCGCGAGACAGGGGCGACAGCTCTGAGCGAGGGATGCCAGGCGATGATTTTCGGGACTCGCCCGGCGGACCCTGGCATTGGCGGCCAGGCTCTCCTATTGTCAGCGTGTTCGACCGCGCCGTTCCCGGCCGGTACTTCGACGCCTTGGGGGCACCCACATGAGCACCGACTACCCGTCCTTCCCCGAAGAGAGTGCGCGCGCCGACCAGGCAGGGCACAACACGAGTATGGGGCAGCCACCATCGATCAAGACAGCAGTTCTCCTGATGCGAGTCGGCGCAGCCATCAGCGCCCTGAGCCTCGTCGTCACGCTGCTGATGCTCGATACCTTCAAGGACCTCGCCCGCGCGCAGCTGGAAGCCGGCACTGGCACCTTCACTCAGGCGGACGTAGACGCCCTGTACCAGGTGGTGCTGATCGCCGCCATCGCGGCCGGCGTGATCGGTATCGCACTGTGGCTGTGGATGGCGTCGGCGAACGGCAAGGGCAAGAAGTGGGCGCGCATCGTCGCGACGGTTTTCGCCGCGATCAACGTGTTGTCCTTCGTCTACGCGCTCACCACTGATACCTCACCCACACTGTCGCTCCTCGTGGGAGCTGCGAGCGTGCTCGTCGGTATCGCGGCCCTGGTCTTCATGTACAGATCCGACGCCACCCAGTTCTACAACGCCAACTCAGCTCGGTAGCTGTCCTGGCCGAGTACTGCTCGCGGTGGAGAGAAGTCCGCTGCCAGGGTCGGACGACGAACACACTCGCCTCGCCTGAACGCCCCTGGCGCTGATCCTGACGGCCCCGTAGCAGAATGCTGCGACGTGTCGCCTCACCGCCGTCAGCAGATCCTTCTCGTGGTCGGGCTGATCGCGCTCGCCTTCAACCTCCGGCCGGTCGCCGTCAGTGTGGGGCCGGTCCTGCCCGAGCTCCGGTCCGGCCTGTCGATGAGCGCCACCACAGCCGGAGTCGTCACGACTCTGCCCGTGCTGTGCTTCGCGTTCTTCGCCCTGCTGGCTCCATGGGCGGCACGCACCATCGGCATCCACAAGGTGTTGCTGGGATCGCTCACCCTGGCCGCTCTTGCATTGTTCGCGAGAGCCGGGGCACCCAACGCGGTCGTCTTCATCTGTGCGACGGTGCCGGCCCTTGCGGGCATGGCGACGGCGAACGTGCTGCTGCCGTCTCTGGTCAAGCGCCACTTCCCGCACCGGATCGGCCTCCTCACGGCGATCTACAGCACGGCCCTTGCTGTCGGGCTGACGCTGGCGTCGATCCTGATGGTCCCCATCTCGGAGCTCGGGGCTCACGGCGGTTCGGCTTGGCGGCGTGGGCGGTGACCGCCGTACTGGCGACGCTCCCGTGGCTCGGTCTCCTCCGTCACGACGTGAGACCCGACTCCGGGTGGGCGGGCCACGTTGTCGGTCCGGGCCGTCGGCCGCAGCCCTCTCGGGTGGACCATGGCTGTCTTCTTCGCGACCCAGTCGATGCAGGCGTACGCGGTGTTCGGCTGGCTCCCACAGATCTTCCGCGACGCCGGCTACTCCGCGCAGACGGCGGGCCTGCTGCTGGGCCTGACCACTGCCGTCAGCATCCCTGTCTCTTTCGTCCTGCCCGGCCTCGTCGTGCGGGTGGCGAGTCCGGCGTCGCTGATCCTCAGCCTGTGCGCCTGCTACCTGGCGGGATATGTCGGGCTCATCATCGTGCCGTACGACGGGGCGCTGGTCTGGTCGCTACTGATCGGCCTCGGGACAGGACTGTTTCCGCTCGCGCTCGCTCTCATCGGTCTGCGAGCCCGCACCAGCGACGGCACGGCCGCCCTGTCGGGGTTCACCCAGTCGGTTGGCTACCTGCTCGCGGCGATCGGACCATTCATGATGGGCGCGCTGTACGACGTTACCGGCGGCTGGACGGTCTCGCTGCCCGTGCTGGTGGTCTTCCTGGTGCCGATGGCAGTCGCCGGCGTGCTGGCGTCGCGACCCCGCTACGTCGAGGACGAGCTCGTCGCCGCGCACTGACTGTCCTATGCCGCGAGCTGGAGGTGACGGGTCGGCAGCTCAGTCCTCGTAACCACGGTTGCTCGCCGCGGTCCGGGGGTCTTTGGAGCATCAAGGGGACGGAACTGTCGACACGTGAGGTGGCTGCCGAGGTCAGAGGTGGGCAACGCCTCCGCCGGCGGCCATCGCGGCCGCGACTCGGCTCAGGGCGGCTCGCGCCGGCGTGTCCTCGATGTCGGGAAGCAGGTCGAGCCACATCGGCAGCATCGAGCCACGTAGCTGGAGCATCCCGAGCGGGCGCGGCATGAACCACAGATGGAAGTGGGCTCCGCCATCGCCCCAGCGGTTGACGTGGACCCGCGCCACATCGCCGAGCGACAGGAGGGCGCGCTCGACCCTGGCGGTCAACGTGCCGATCTCGGCAAGCAGCTCGGGCGTCATGTCTGCGTACGAGTCGCAATGGTCTCGCGGCTCGAGCAGCACGATGGCCGGGATCTGAGTCGGCAGGCAGCCTGTCAGTCGCCAGCGCCCGTCCGTCCATACGTAGGAGTCGTCAGCGCGCGCGCAGGACTGACAGTCGTCGCGCTCCACACCATGTCGAGGCGGCTCAGGGATCACCCGGTCGTCTAGCTGCTTGACGGTGATGTCGCCAGCGAACGGGAACCAGCTGTCGGCGATGAGCTCCTCGAGGGTCGTCATACGCCCATCCTGGCAGCGGAGTCCGGGGGCTCACCAGCGCTCGACCAGGTGCTGGCGACCGGCAGGAGGGGCGTAGGGCTCAGGCCAGAAGTCGGTGACACGCGTGATCAGCCCGTCATCGTCGAAATCGAAGAACGCCACCCCCTCTGCCGACTCATCCCCCACCCGCCAACCGAACCGGGCCACCCCGTGGGTGGCATCACCGATCGCCAGCGTGAGGCTTAGATGCCAGTCGCCGGGGTACTCCCGGTTGAACTGCAGGTAGCAGTCGCGACCCCGGATCCGCTCACGTGACTGGGGCAGCTCGTAGACCACCTCAGGGTGCAGCAGCGCGAGCCAAGCGTCCCAGTCGCGTCGCTCGAGGGTCTCGATGAAGCTGGCCACCAGCCCGCGGGTATCCGTCATACGTCGAAAATAACCCGAGCCGCCGACACGGGGCATCGGGTAGGTCGACCGGGCGTCCGGGTTCCCGCTGTCCCAGCCGCGCATGGCCGGCCTGCGGCGTCTGCTGCACGGCCTGCCCCTGCTGCTGATCCGCCAGCACAGGGTGGAACTCGTCGAGGTCTGTCATCCGACGGTCGTGGAACGGCCTGCCGTTTGGCGTGGCTGCGTAGGCTTGGCTCATGCTCTGGTTCCTGATCCTGCTCGCCGTGGTCGCTGTCGTCGCCTACAAGTTCCGCGTGCCACTCATGGCCCGGCTTCTCGGGCAGTCGGAGGCCCGTGTGCAACGCGCCATCGACAAGAAGAAGCGCTCATAGCTCAGCCCGACAGCTCAGTTTCCTCGGCGAGCGGGCGGTGGGGTCGAGGTCTGCACGGCAAACCGCCGGTCTGCATCGCGGGTTTGCGATGTAAACAAGCCAAGTGGACTGTTGACAGCGCAAACCACGGGGAGGGACGCAGGACTCAGACGACGGAGAGCGGGAGCAACTGCTTGCCGGTGGGGCCGACCTGGATCTCGGTGCCCATCTCAGGACAGACACCGCAGTCGAAGCACGGCGTCCAGCGGCAGTCGTCGACCTCGACCCCGTCGACCGCATCCTGCCAGTCCTCCCACAGCCAATCGCGGTCCAGCCCTGAGTCCAGATGGTCCCAAGGCAGCACCTCGGCGTACTCTCGCTCGCGCACCGTGTACCAGTCGAGGTCGACCGGCTCGTCGGACAGAACCCGCTCGCAGGCGGCCGCCCAGCGGTCGTAGGAGAAGTGCTCGCTCCAGCCGTCGAACCGGCCACCGTCGCGCCATACCTGCTCGATGATCGCGCCGACCCGACGGTCGCCGCGCGACAGCAGCCCCTCGATGACACCGGGCTTGCCGTCGTGGTAGCGGAAGCCGATCGCACGGCCGAACTGCTTGTCTTTGCGGACCTCGTCACGCAGCAGCTTGAGCCGGTGGTCGGTCGTTTCGTGGTCGAGCTGCGACGCCCACTGGAACGGCGTGTGCGGCTTGGGCACGAACCCGCCGATCGACACGGTGCAACGGATGTCGCGGCGCCCGGAGACCTCACGTCCCGTCGCGATGACCTTCTTCGCCAGGTCGGCGATCGCGAGCACGTCCTCGTCAGTCTCGGTCGGGAGACCACACATGAAGTAGAGCTTGACCTGCCGCCAGCCGTGGGAGTATGCCGCCGCGACGGTCCGGATGAGGTCATCCTCGGACACCATCTTGTTGATGACCTTCCGCAGCCGCTCCGAGCCCCCCTCGGGCGCGAATGTCAGCCCCGACCGGCGACCGTTGCGCGAGAACTCGTTGGCGAGCGTGATGTTGAAGGCGTCGACGCGTGTCGACGGGAGAGACAGCGAGACGTTCGTGCCCTCGTAGCGGTCGGCAAGGCCCTTGGCCAGGTCAGCGATCTCGCTGTGGTCGGCGGACGACAGCGACAGCAGGCCGACCTCCTCGAAGCCTGACTCCTTGATGCCGCCCTCGACCATGTCGCCGATGGTGGTGATCGACCGCTCGCGGACGGGGCGGGTGATCATGCCGGCCTGGCAGAAGCGGCAGCCACGGGTGCAGCCGCGGAAGATCTCGACGGAGTAGCGCTCGTGCACGGTCTCGGCGAGCGGCACCAGCGGCTTCCGCGGGTAGGGCCACTGGTCGAGGTCCATCAGGGTGTGCTTGTGCACCCGCCACGGAACGCCTGACCGGTTCGGCGCCACCCGCTTGATGCGGCCGTCGGCCAGGTAGTCGACGTCGTAGAACCTGGGGACGTAGACCCCTCCGGATCTGGCGAGCCGCATCAGCACCTCGTCGCGCCCACCTGGCCTGCCCTCGTCCTTCCACTCCCGGACCAGGTCGCTGATCGCCAGCACGACCTCCTCGCCGTCACCGAGCACGGCCGCGTCGATGAAGTCGGCGACCGGCTCGGGGTTGAACGCCGAGTGGCCGCCCGCCAGGACGATGGGATGCGTGTCGTCGCGGTCGACGGCGTGCAGTGGTATGCCGGCGAGGTCGAGCGCCGTCAACATGTTGGTGTAGCCCAGCTCGGTGGCGAACGAGATCCCGAGGACGTCGAACCGTCCCACCGGCCGATGCCCGTCGACGGTGAACTGCGGGATGCGGTGCTCGCGCATCACCTTCTCCATGTCGGAGAAGACGGCATACGTGCGCTCGGCCAGGATCTCGTCACGCTCGTTGAGGATCTCGTAAAGGATCTGGACGCCCTGGTTGGGCAGGCCCACCTCGTAGGCGTCGGGGTACATCAGCGCCCAACGTACTGCGGCGCTGTCCCAGTCCTTCACTGTCGAGTTGAGCTCGCCGCCGACGTACTGGATCGGCTTCTGCACGGTCGGCAGCAGCGGTTCGAGCTGGGCGAACACGGACTCGACAGGCATGTCGGGGACGCTCCAAAGGTCGCAGGGGTGGCCACTCAAGGGTACGGGTTCGCCTCGTCGTACGCGTAAGCCGTCCAAACACCCGCTGTCCCGCGAATCGGGGCCCGAAGAGGCCCGATTCGCGGGACAGGCGGTGTCCGGACGCGATGAGGAGCCCAGAAGCGGTCAGGCCCACCACATGTCATCATGGGCGTATGTTGGCAACGCCCGCGGCTGGGTCTCGCCCCCTCGCGCTGGTGACGGGAGTCGGCCGCCAGGTCGGGATCGGCGCCGCGATCGCCAGCCGGCTCGCGGCCGACGGCTGGGACGTGGCCATCGGGCACTGGACGCCGTACGACGAGCGGATGCCGTGGGGAGCTCGGCCCGGCGACACCGAGCAGATCGTCGATGAGCTGGGACGGCTCGGGGCGCGGACAGCCGCCATCCCGGCGGACCTCACGACGACTGACGCACCTGCAGAGCTGTTCGACAGCGCCGAGCGCAATCTCGGCCCGGTGACCGCGCTGGTCATGTGCCACTGCGAGTCTGTGGACTCCGGCATCCTGGACACCGATATCGAGAGCTTCGACCGACACTTCGCCGTCAATGCCCGTGCCTCGTGGCTGCTGATCCGCGAGTTCGCGATGCGCTACCGCGCGCAGGAAGGGCGCGGCCGCATCGTCGCCCTCACGAGCGACGCCACCGTCGGCAACCTCCCGTACGGCGCCAGCAAGGGAGCGCTCGACCGGATCGTGCTCGCCGCTGCCCGCGAGCTTGCCGATCAACGGATCACCGCGAGCGCCGTCAACCCCGGCCCGGTCGACACCGGCTGGATGAGTGACGAGCTCCGCGACGAGATCATCCGCGCCAACCCGCGCGGACGGGCGGGGCAGCCGTCGGACACCGCCGCGCTGGTGGCGTTCCTGTGCTCGGACGAGGGCGGTTGGGTCAACGGCCAGCTCCTGCACTCCGACGGCGGCCTGCACGCCTGAGAGCGGCGTACCTCACCGAGCTGGACCAGGAGGTCGACCACTCGCGGCGGCCCCACGACTAGGCCGACGCTCACGACGAGGAAGGTCGTCACGGCCGAGGTCAACACCCCAAGTGCACAGTCCGCACCGCAGGTTTGCGATGTAAACAGGCCATCCGGGCTGTTTACATCGCAAACCCCCAGCGGCTAGAAGCGGCGGGAGCGGGAGACCCGACCGCGCAGCACAACGCCAAGGCCGAGCGAGCGTTCGGTGCGCAGATGGATGTTGAGGAGCAGGCCGATCGCCATGAGTGAGGCGATCATCGACGTCCCGCCGTATGACACGAGCGGCAACGGCACCCCCGTCACCGGCATGATCCCCAGACACATCCCGATGTTCTGGAACGCCTGAAAACCGAACCAGCACACGACACCCGCCCCTGCAAGGCGACCGAACATGTCATCGGCCTTGGCTGCGATCAGCGACGCACGCCACAGCACAGTGAGCAGGAGCACGATCAAGGCACCAGCGCCGACGAGACCCAGCTCCTCTCCCGCCACGGTGAAGATGAAGTCGGTGTGCTGTTCGGGGACGAAGCCCGCCTGCGTCTGTGAACCGTTGAAGAGACCCTGACCGAACAGGCCGCCGTTGCCGGTGGCGATGCGCGCCTGGATGGTGTTGTAGCCGGCACCGTCGGGATCGAGCCCCGGGTTGACGAAGGCTCCGAACCGGTCGAGCTGGTATCCCTTGAGCAGCCCCAGCCGGATCGCGCTGACGACCACCGCGCAGGCTGCGGCGATCATCGTGAAGAGCCAGCGCTTCGGCGTGCCGGCCACCGCGAGCAGCCCGAAGACCGTCGCGGTCAGGACGAGCATCGTGCCGAGGTCCGGCTGGGCCATGATCAAGCCGGCCGGGACCGCCGCGATCACCAGCGCTGCAATCACGTCGGTGGAGCGCAGCCGTGGGCTGTGACGCCGAGCCTCCGTCTTCTCGGCGAGCAGCAGGGCCATTCCGGCGACGACACCGAGCTTGGCGAACTCCGCCGGCTGGATCGAGATCTCCCCGACCATGATCCATGAGCGCGACCCGTTGATGACGGCGCCGAGGGGCGACAGCACCACGGCAAGCCCGCCGACGGCGCCGAGGTAGACGACCGGCGCCCAGATGCGCACCCAGCGATGGTCGGTGGCCGCGAGGAGGAAGGCAAGGACCGCGCCGATCGCGATGTTCGTCACGTGCTTGGTGAGGTATGCCGTCGAGTCGCCACCCGTCAGCGCCTCGTTGCTCGCGGTGGCTGACCAGACCAGCACCGAGCCCAGCGCCAGCACTACTGCGATCACAGTCAGCAGCAGCCAGTCCATCCGCTGCCAGGTGCTCCGGTTGTCGGTGACGTTGACCCGCCGCGACGTGCGGGTCGTGGTGGCCGTCGCCGTCGTCACCGTGGTGTCCGCCTGCGACGATCGGGCGGCAGCGCCTGCATCGACGTTCCTGCCAACAATGCGTCGAAGTCGCGTGGCGGCGAGCGCAGGACCGGTGCCGAGATCGAGCCATCCGGCTCGAAGACGGGAAGGCCCTCGGGTGGCTTCCCGCCCGGCTCGGCTGCCCTGTCCAGGTTCACCTTCTCGCCCTTGATGCCGTAGAGCGACTCCCAGATCTTGCGGACGGCGGGCCCTGAGGTCCCCGAGCCGGTGCCGCCCTGCGACACCATCATGACGACGACGTACTGCTCGTTGTACGACGCCAACCAGGACGTCGACTGCTTCCCGTAGACCTCGGCGCTACCCGTCTTCGACCTGATCCTGACCTTGTCGAGGGGGAACCCGACGAACCGCCACGACGACGTGCCCGTTCGGGTGGTGCCTTGCAAGGCCGTGTCGATGTAGCGCAGGACCTTGTCCGGAACCGGGACTGCCGACGCCCTCTGCGGCTTGATCCGCTCGAGGAGCTGGCCGTCGGGAGACACGATCGCCTTCGCCACCCGCGGCCTCCACAGCGTGCCGCCGTTGGAGATCGCGGCGTATGCCGTCGCGAGCTGGAGCGGAGTGATGATCGTGTCTCCCTGCCCGATCGAGAAGTTGACCGCGTCGCCGGCCCGGTAGGCGTAGCCGTCGATGCAGAACTCGCGGGCGAACCGGTGCAGGAAGTCCTCCCCCGGCTCCTTGCCCAAGGTGCAGTAGTAGTCCTTGTTCGCCTCCCAGTAGGCCCGCTTCCACCTCCGGTCGGCGATCCGGCCGGTGGCCTCGCCCGGCAGGTCGATGCCGGTCGTCTCGCCGAAGCCGAACGACTCGGCCATGTCGACCAGCGGGTCAGGGGTGGTGACGTCGTCGGCGTCGGCGCCGGCCTTCACCCACAGACCATGACCGACGCGGTAGAAGAACGAGTTGCACGAGACCTGCAGGGCCTTGGCGAAGTCGATGTATCCGTAGGAGCCGGACTCGTAGTTCCTGAAGTCGCGGTTTCCTACCCGGAACGACGAGGAGCAGTTGAGACGCGTCGCCGGCGAGTACCCGGAGGTCATCGCGCCTGCGGCCACGAACGGCTTGAACGTCGAGCCGGGCGCGAACTGGCCCTGGGTCGCCCGCGAGAGCAGCGGGGTGCCGGCCCGCCTGCTGTAGAGGCGGTCGAGGTCGCCTTGGGTGATGCCGCTGACCCAGACGTCGGGGTCGTACGTCGGGTGGCTCGTCATCGCGACCACCTGGCCGGTCTTGGCGTTGAGCACCACGGCGGCGCCGGAGTCGGCGACGTACTTCTTGCCGCTCACGGGGTCGTCCGTGCGCCGGGCGGTCAGGATCGTCTGCCGCAGCTGCCGCTCGACGACTCCCTGCACGCGTGCGTCGATCGACGTGACGAGCGTGTCACCGGGGACCGGCACGATCTCGTCGCCCGTCCCGAGCACCCGTCCCATCGAGTCGACGGTGACCTGGCGGTCGCCGGGGACGCCACGCAGTTGGCTGTCGTACTCCTGCTCGAGTCCTGAGCGCCCGACCACCGACAGTGGGCCGAGGGTTGTGTCGTCGGTCGCCTGGGCGTCGTCGAGCTCGTCCTCGGTGATCGGGGAGTTGTAGCCGAGCAGATGCGCAGCGTTGATGCCGAACGGCGCCGGGTAGGCCCGGACCTTGCGTGCCTCGGCCGTGACGCCGGGGAAGTCCTCGGCCTGTTCGAGCAAGGAGGCGGCCAGCGACTGCGAGACGTCCTCCGCGACCGGGACAGGAGCGTACACAGAGCCGTTCCAGCAGATCGGCGCCCTGGCGGCGCCATCCTCGCCGCACAGCTTCGTACGCCGATCGAGCTCCGCGACACTCAGCCCCAACGTGTCGGCGAGGCGAGCCAACACGGCCGTGCGCGTTGAGCCAGCCAGCTTGTCGAGCACATCTCGGTCGACAGTGACGACCCAGGAGGTCCGGTTGGCCACCAGCGGCCGGCCCATCGAGTCCACGATGAGACCGCGAGGGGGCTGGACGTCGATGTCGCGGACCGTGTTCTCCTGGGCCGCGGCCTGATAGCTCTCCCCGCCGATCACCTGCAGGTACCACAGTCGCGCGAAGAGCGTCGCGAACAACGACAAGACCATGACCTGGACGACCATCAACCGAAGGCGTGAGCGCTTCTTCAGCATCTCGCACCTCCGCTCCCCGGTGGTGCCTCCGCGGGGCGCACCAGCCCTACCATCGCTTGGCCGGCTCGAGTCGCCGCAACAGCAACAGCACGACGGGGATGACCAGCGGCGCCAGCAGCAGGTCGTAGCCCACGGCGACGGGGATGACCTCGAAGGCCGCGGCCACATCGATCCCGGGCTCCCGCAGGACGAGCCCCGTCAAGGCGAAGACCGACGTACCGACGAACGCAGCCGACGCGACAATGAACAGGGTCCCCGGGACCGACGTCTCGTTGTCGGTCCTGACCAGCCCGGCGAGGTAGCCGACCAGCACCAGCGACAGGGCCCACCTGCCGGCGGTGTGGTCGGCCGGTGGGGCGAGGTCGAGAACGAGGCCGGCGGCGAACCCGACGAGTGCCGCGTAGCTGGGACCCCTGACGAGGGCGGCGGCGATCACCAGCAGCAGCGCGAGATCTGGGACGACGCCGCGGATCGAGAAGTGGCTGAAGATGCTCATCTGCAACGTCACTGTCACGACGATGAGCACGGTGACCACGGCGATTCTCACGACAGTCGTCATCGGCTCTCACCGTTTGCCTGGTTGCTCGTCGACCCCGGCTTGACCGACGTGACCACCGCCACGACGTCGAGGGACGAGAAGTCGACGTACGGGTCGATGGTCGCGGTCTCGGTCAGCTCGGCCGGAGACGCCCGCACGCTGACGACCTCACCGATGGGTACGCCGGGGATGTAGGGCGCACCGTTGCGGGATCCCCACGTCAAGACCGTGTCGCCGGCCAGCGGAGAGACGGTGTGGTCGACGAGGCTGAGCTCCAGGACACCGTCGTCGCCGACGCCTCCGTCACCGTAGAGGAAGCCGAGCTCCATGGACTGGCCGAGACGCCCACCGATCGTCGACTTGCCGTCGACGATGAGCAGCACCGTCGCAGTCATGCTCGTCGCGCTCACCACTCGCCCCACCAGCCCATCGGCGTTGACGACCGTCAGGTCCGGCTGGACTCCCGAGCTGGTGCCCATGTCGATCGTGACCGTCCGCGAGAACGACTGTGCGGGACCGATCGCGACCACCTGGGCCGGCACCACCTCATAGCCTGACGTGTCGGCGAGCTCCGCGATCCCACTCAGCTCGGCGTCGCGATGTCGGTTCGCGTCGGCTGCGCGCAGCCGAGCCTGCAGGGTCGAGTTCGCCGCCTGGAGATCAGCGTTCTCGTTGCGCAGATCGGCTACGTCACCGAAGTAACCGGGTACCGAGATCACGGGGCGCAGCGCCGCTGTCGCACCGGCCTCGACCGGCCCGAGTACGGCGGCAACTGCTGCCCGCAACGGGTTGACCGGCGAGGAGAACGCCCCGTGACGGGCGTCGAGGGTGATGATCGTGACGCAGGCAAGGACGAGCAGCCCGAGGCCTGCTCGGGAGCGCCGAGGTTCAGGGGTCATCCTCAGCGCCTCGGCTCCGACACGAGCACCTGCTGCAACGCCTCGAACTCCTCGACACACTTCCCTGCACCCAGGGCGACGGAGTCGAGCGGCCCCTCTGCCACATGGACCGGCATCCCCGTCTCGTGGCGCAGGCGTTCGTCGAGACCGCGAAGCAAGGCACCACCGCCGGTCAGGACGACGCCGCGGTCCATGATGTCGCCCGCCAGCTCCGGCGGCGTCTTGTCGAGCGTCGTACGGACAGAGTCCACGATGGCGTGCAACGGCTCCTCGAGCGCCTGACGGACCTCGGCGGACGAGATGAGGATGTTGCGGGGGAGCCCGCTGATCATGTCTCGCCCCCGGATCTCTGCCTCCGGCTCGTCGGGGAGCGGGAAGGCCGAACCCAGTGCCATCTTGATCTCTTCGGCCGTGCGCTCCCCCAGCATGAGGGAGTACTCCTTCTTCATCCAGCTGATGATCGCCTGGTCGAGGTCGTCTCCCGCTGTGCGGATGGACTGGCTCGTGACGATGCCGCCGAGGCTGATCACCGCGACCTCGGTGGTGCCACCCCCGATGTCGACGATCATGTTGCCGGTCGCCTCATGGACTGGGAGACCAGCACCGATCGCGGCGGCCATCGGCTCCTCGATGATGTAGACGCGCCGTGCGCCGGCCTGGTAGCCGGCCTCCTTGACGGCCCGCTGCTCGACCGCCGTGATACCGGAGGGCACACAGATGACGAGGCGTGGCTTGGCGAAGTACCGCCGTCGGTGCACGCGCTGGATGAAAAAGCGCAGCATCTGCTCAGTGGCTTCGAAGTCGGCGATGACGCCGTCCTTGAGCGGCCGGATGGCGATGATGCTGTCAGGGGTGCGACCGATCATCCGTTTGGCCTCGGCGCCGACGGCGAGGATCTCGCGGGTCTGGGCGTTCATGGCGACCACGGACGGCTCGTTGAGCATCACGCCGCGCCCCCGGACGTACACCAGCGTGTTGGCGGTGCCCAGATCGACCGCCATGTCGCGGCCGATAAAGCTATTGCCCATGCCGTCGACCCGATCCCTTCACCGCTCAGATTCGCCGCCCGCTCCCCAGGCTCGGGAGACAGTCGTGCCTACCGCGTGTTCAGGGTAAATGGGGCCCGCGCTCAGATCGGGGCGACACTTCGGCGGCTGCGCGACTTTGTCCCCGCCCACTCTCCCGATTCGTCCGACCCGACGCGGGTCACCCACCCGCGAACCCCCCGGACGAATCCACACCTCCCGATTCGTCCGACCCGACGCGGGTCACCCCCGCCGACGTTCCTCTGAACGGGTAACCGCTTCGCCACCTGTCGTGCCGGGTGTTGCGACAAGGGCAGTTGGGTAGATTGATTAGTGGACGTACGGCACGACCAACCGGCCGAAACGTTTTGTCGAAGGAGGACGTCGATGTTCGAGGCAGACAACATCCGCGACTGGCGCGGTCGGGACGTCATCGATCCCGACGGCGGCAAGATCGGGCAGCTGGAGGCGATCTATGTCAGCACGGCTGACGACCTGCCCGCGTTCGCGACAGTGCGTGTGGGCATCATCGGCCGGCATCGACTCGCCTTCGTGCCGTTGCAGGACGCCACGGTCGGGCCCGGCTACGTGCGGGTGCGCAGCTCGAAGAGACTGGTCAAGGACGCCCCCTCCATCGAGACCGATGGGGAGCTCGAGGCGACGACAGAGCCGGCTGTCTTCGAGCACTACGGACTCGCCTACACACCCGGTGCGAGCGGCGAGCGTCGCCTGGCTCGGCGCTGAGAGGAGACACACATGTGGATTCTGATCCTGTTGGCCATCATCGTCGCCGTCGCGTTCGGCGTGGGTGCCGTGGTCAAAGGTCTGCTGTGGCTGTTGGTGATCGGGATCGTCCTCTTCGTGGCGGCCTTCATCCTGGCAGGGGCGAAGCTGCGCGGAGGTCGGCGCCGCGTGCACCGCTGAGCCAGTGTTGCCGACGTGCCGACCAAGAGAACAGGGGTCGCCCGACCCACGGACTGAGACCGACGGCGCGACGTCAGAGGTCGGGAAACCAGATCGCGATCTCCCGAGTGGCAGACTCGGGTGAGTCAGACCCGTGGACTAGGTTCTCGCGGTTCGAGAGGCTCCAGTCTCCGCGGACCGTGCCAGGTGCCGCCTTGCGCCCGTCCGTCGCGCCGTTGAGCGCACGCACCACGTCGACAGCCTCGTCGCCCTCGACCACCAGCGCCACCAAGGGGCCACTTGTGACGAAGTCGCGCAGCGGAGGATAGAAGTCGCGCTCGACGTGCTCGGCGTAGTGCCGGTCTGCCTGTTCGACGGTGATTGTGCGCTGCTCCATCGCCACGATCGTCAGCCCCTTCTGCTCGAAGCGCGCGAGAATTTGCCCAACGAGCCGGCGTCGTACCGTGTCGGGCTTGAGCAGGAGGAGCGTGCGCTGAGTCATGGCGGCGAGCCTATCGAGGGGATCCACCGCAGATCACTCGGCGTCCACGGCGAGCGATGCCTGCTGTTCCTCGATCCTGCGGCCCAGGATGTATGCCGCGGTGTACAGGGCGCCGAAGAGCAGCCCGAGCACGAACATGTCCGGTATGACGAACCCGAGCCCGAGAGCGGCCACCTGGAGGACGAAGCCCAGCAGATACGCCCACTCGGATCGCAGCAGGCCGGCGATCACGACCGCGGCGAGGGCGAGTCCGAGGCCGATGACAAGCGCCTTCGGTGTCGACACGTCCTCGACGGCAATGAGCACAGGGGTGACGAGGCCGAGGACGATGCACTCGAGCGCGAGGACGGACGCGCACATCATCCGGCGTGGCGACCTCATGGTCGACCTCCACCGAGCAGATGGCGGGCTTCACCAGCCGTGATCACGGAGCCCGTAACGAGGACACCCGCGCCGCCGAGCCCGACCGAGTCCGGGCCGGCGCTGTCCGCGAGACCCGTGGCGACGTCGAGGGCGTCGTCGAGCCGGGCTGCCACCTCGACCCGGTCGCCACCGAAGACGCCGCGCGCGACCTCGGCCAGCTCTGCGGCCGGCATCGCGCGGGCGGTGGAGTTCTGGGTGCAGACGATCGTGGCCATGATCGGCTCGAATGCGTCGAGCAGGCCCCCGACATCCTTGTCCTCCATCACGCCGACGACCCCGATGAGGGGCGAGAACGAGAAGGATTCCTGCACCGCTTCGACAAGTGCGTGGGCGCCGTGCGGGTTGTGGGCAGCGTCGAGGACGACGGTCGGCGAGCGTCGGATGATCTCGAGGCGGGCCGGCGAGGTGACCAGGCTAAGCGCCTCGCGCACGACCTCGTTGTCGAGACCACCGTCGAGTCCCTTGCCACCGGCGAACGCCTCCACCGCGGCAAGTGCGTACGCGGCATTGTGCGCCTGATGTGCGCCATAGAGGGGGAGGAACACGTCGGCGTACGTCGCTCCGAGCCCCTGGAAGGTCACCAGCTGGCCACCGACGCCGGGCGTCCGGTCGACCACCCCGAACTCGAAGCCCTCCCTGGCAACGGTCGCGCCGACCTCGGCCGCCCGCCGCAGCAATACCTCAGCCACGTCGACAGCTTGTTGGGCGAGGACGGCGAACGTCCCAGGCTTGAGGATGCCAGCCTTCTCGTCGGCGATGTCGGCGGCCGAGTCGCCGAGGTAGCGACTGTGGTCGACGCCGATCGGGGTGACGATGGCGACCGACGCGTCGGCGACGTTCGTGCTGTCCCAGGTGCCGCCCATACCGACCTCGATGACCGCCGCGTCGACAGGGGCGTCGGTGAACGCCGCGAAGCCCATCGCGGTCATGAGCTCGAAGAAGGACACCGGGTGGCCACCTGAGCGGTCCACGATCTCGGCGTATGGCGCCACCTCGGCATACACCTCGACGAACCGTTGCTGCGTCAGCGGCTCCCCGTCGATGGCGATGCGCTCCGTGATGGACTCGAGATGGGGGCTTGTGAAGCGGCCGGTACGTAGCCCGAGCCCGCGCAGCAGGTTGTCGACCATCCGCGCGGTCGAGGTCTTGCCGTTGGTGCCGGTCAGGTGCACGACGGGGTAGGCCCGCTGCGGTTGGCCGAGCAGGTCGCACAACGCGGCGATCCGGACGAGGGACGGGTCGAGCCTTGTCTCGGGCCAACGCTGGAGCAGGGCGCGCTCGGCGTCACGAAACGCGGCGAGGTCAGGGATGTCGGGCATCGCCTGGAAGTCTAGTGACGCAACCACCGTCCATCCCCTCCCGCCGGCCGACGCCCCCAGGCAACGCCGCCGCAACGACGGCCGACAGCGACTCCTCCCTCTTCCTCGCCGGCAGACGCCCGGGCGAGCGCTGTCGTCCACAGCACTTCTCTCCACTCGGCTGTCCACGGGCGCGAGAAGCGATCCCGCTCTGTCGCCCTGGTCGCGTCGCCTGAAGGTCCCCACGTCGATAGCTGGTCTGCCCAGTGGGCCGACGCGATGGCCGCGAGCTGCACGTTCCCGTGGTCTCACCACGTACGACCCTCGGACAAGGTACGTTGCGCACAGCACCGGTTGTCGCACCCTTCTTCGATGGCCGTCCATCTGTCGTCACGCAGAGTAGGCCCGCCATGAACCTTCGAAGCCTCAGCAAGGTCCGGCGCATCGGTGTGCTGTTCTGCGCGCTTGCCGTCGTCATACCTCTTGGAGGGTCGGCAACCGACCTTCCCCCCGGCGTGGAGACGGCCAAGCTCGCAAACCCGTTGTCCTGCCCCGGATCGGGACCCATCAGCGCCGCGTCGTTGGCCTCCGGGGTGTCGACGTCGCGGTGCGCGCTGGTCGGTCGCGTCGTGGTCTCCGGTGACGTCTCGGTCGCCGTTCCGCCCGCTGGCGGCGGAGTCGCTGCGAGCGGCGTGGGGACGCCGTCCTCACCCGGCACCAGCCTTCGAGTCACGAACGTCAAGGGGGTCGTCACAGCCACATCGGAGTCGTCGACCTCCGCAGGCACGGTCGCCAAGCAAGGTCCCACCCCGCAGACCCAGCTGGCGGGCTCCAGTCCCCCCTGCCGAGACGGCGCCTTCAGGCAGCAAGGACACGATTGGAAGATCAGCTTGAGGTGGGGCTACCACCAGGCTTCGACGCCGCGGCGGATGAAAGCGTCACATGCTGTCGAGCAGATCCGGCTCGGTCTCTCCAACATTCGCGACGGGCAGGACAACTGCGGCCTGAACGGTCGACCAGATGCTTCGAGCCGCTACCTGGGCCGGATGACCGCGAAGCCGAACATCTCCATGCGGGACGGGCGGGTCCGCTGCGGAACCTATAACAGCCGCAACACCGTCGGCTGGGGACCGCTACCCGGCAACCTGCTCGGCTACACCTGTTACTGGTGGAACCGAGACAACAAGAACATGATTGCGGCGGACATGCGGCTGGACCCGAGCTCGCGGACCGTGCTGCGATACCCCGCGAACTGCCGTAACAAGTTCGACCTCCAGTCGCTCGCCACGCACGAATGGGGCCACGCCTACGGGCTGCTGCACCCGGGTGCCGGGCACGCCAAGCTGACGATGGCGCATCTGCTGCCTCCCTGTTCCAAGGCTCCCCGCACCCTCGGGCTCGGTGACTGGCGCGGCATGCGCAAGCTGTACGGCCTCCGCTGAGCCGATTCTCCATGCCGTCGGACTCGAACCGCTCGGTCGTACGCCCGACGGAGTAGGCAGTGGTGCTCCGGGGAGACGATGACAGGTGGAGGTGGGCTCACCTACGGTGCTCGGGTGGGCATGTCAGCGGCGTCGGCACCGAGACAGTGGCGACTCCTCGCCGTGGCAGGTCCGCTGGCCTTGGCGATCTTCCAGATCGTAGGCACGTTCGGAGCCGCAGCTCGTGAGGTCGATCGCCACCCGATCGACGCGCTCACCATCGTTCTCGTGCTCACCGGAGCGTTGTCGCTGCTGGCGCTGCCGCGCCGGCCGGTCGCCGTGCTGTGGTTCGTCATCGCGGTGACGCTCACCTACTTGCTGCGCGGCTACGCCTACGGCCCCGTGGTGGTGAGTGCCGTGATCGCGGTCTTCGCCTGCGTGGTCCTGGGGCATCGAGCGGCCGCCTGGTGGGGGGTCGGCACCCTCTTCGCCGCTCATTTCTCTCTGCGTGGCTCCTTTCGGGATGAGCCGTGGTCCTGGGGTCAGCTACTGGCCGTCGCTGCCTGGGCGCTGCTCGTGCTCATCCTCGCGGAGTTCGCCCGGGTACGACGGGAGCGCTCCATCGCCGCGCGGGCCGCCGAGTCTGAGGCACGCAAGCGGCAGGCGAACGAGGAGCGGCTGCGGATCGCACGGGAGCTGCACGACACCGTCGCGCACCACATGTCGCTGATCAACATGCAAGCGGGAGTCGCGCTCCACCTCCTCGACCGCCATCCCGAGCAGGCGCAGACCGCGCTCACAGCGATCCGGGACGCCAGCAAGGAGGGGCTGGCCGAGCTGAGGTCACTTGTCGACGTGCTGCGAGACGAGGAGCAGGGCGCACCCCGATCGCCGACGGCGATGCTCGGCACCCTCGACGATCTCATCGAGCGCAGCAACGCCGCCGGCCTCGTCGTGACGAAAAGGGTCAAGGGCGACCAGCGGTCGCTTCCCACCGCGGTCGAGCTGGCGGCGTTCCGCATCGTGCAGGAGGCGATCACCAACGTCGTCCGTCACGCTG